>Ga0100392_1004486_pt1 | contig 12508 bp, 9 predicted proteins | sample CryGeymeta201516_FD_81548 | JGI IMG/M metagenome (GOLD analysis project Ga0100392, IMG submission 81548) | Groundwater microbial communities from Crystal Geyser aquifers in Utah, USA - Crystal Geyser metaG 2015-16 | ecosystem: Environmental > Aquatic > Deep subsurface > Groundwater | place: USA... | reverse complement strand
TTTTAAGTGAAACTATTAATCAGATTTTCAGGGGTAGATTTTCTTACTACTGAAATCCTGTAGACTGTACAGGGTATCTACCATGGAGTATGAGACTTGGGTCTCATTTTATGACTAATACTCTAGTAGCTAGTACAGTAGCTACTAGTAGTAGTAGTACAGGAGTAGTTTTACAAGTAGTAGTAGCTACAGTACTACTCTAGCTAGCTACTGGTAGTTGCGTACAACTAGTAGTGGTAGCGTAGCAGGGTATGAGTGATTGGAAAAGAAAAGTTTGTGTCTCGAAACTCGAAACATTTTAGCAACAACAGTAGTCAATCAAGTGCACCCATGGGTAAAGTCACTCACAAAAGTTTTTCATCATTCTCCGCAGCGTAGTGTTGATGTTAAGTATGTTGACGGAAGGTAATAGAAGGTTGCAAAGCGGAAGCCTCCATGTTTCTCTTGACGCTCCCTCCAGCTATCCAAAAAATACTGTAACCCCTAAGAGCTAAGAGCGCCATAAAGAAAAGCTTGCTTCTGTGTACAAACAAACCATCGAGACTAGAAACTAGAAACCTATCTACTAGACAAGGCGACTTAGATCCACAATCTACAGAACATCTCGCTCTTAACCACCAGTATGATGATCGACGCCATCCCCAAAAGCTCGGTTCAAACGAGTACAAAGACCTCTGATCCTGAACCTCCAGCAGCCATGTCCGAGCTGAACAATGTCGTAGTCAGTCAAGCGTCGGCTGACTTACCCGTCAGCTCTCGGATGGCATATTTTGCCTGGTCTGACTTTTCCCGACACCAAGAATGGACACCCAATATAATAAGCGTGGATTACATTGATGCTTCCAGACACGAAGCGAGATGGACGATGGAAAGTTACGGTTTACGATTCGGGTGGTCCACCGTACCCATTCGAAAAGAACCAACCAAGCTGCTGGTTTGGAAAAGCGTCAAGGGTGTGCGATTGGAGGGACGGGTCGAGTTTGAACACGTGGACGAGAACCACTGCCGAATCCTTTATACTCTGTGCTACGTGTCTCCCCGCAAAACGCTGAAACACGACCTAGGGCCATCTATGCGAGAGAGTATTTATTTGAAGCAGACGCTCGAAAATTTTGGCGAAATTGTCCGGAACGAAGGGCGAGCTAGAATTGATACCACAAAATCGTCACGATAAAAAAAAGAGAACGCAACGAGAGGACACCTACAATGCTGCGCATAGTGGGAGTACTGATTGAAACTTAGGACTTAGGACCAATGGAAGTAGGCCAAGATCCTGATGGAAAAACTGGGCAAATGCAGAATGGCTCTATCTTTTGTCGCTGCTGATTGTAAGAACGTTGTGATTACTTAGGTCATAGAACGTCAGCGACAACGTGCACAAAAAAATGATATCATAAATAATAGTATGAGTATTAATGACACCCTATCTGCGACGAGATACCAAGCAATCGAAGCAAGGCGGCAGCGAAATAATCGTACTGTAATAATTGACTTTCAGTCGTGTTGCTTTGAATCAAAACATCAAAATCGGCGAGACGAAACCGCATCTCTTCTCATCATTATTTATTTTGCAAAAACAAAAGCATCACATTTCGTCATCTCTGCCATCGTTCATTCTACAAAAAAATGAACCATACCAGTACCATTGACAGCAACTCAAATCATGTTGGAGAAATCAGTATATCAGTGAAAGACCAACATATTCCAGACTTTTTCATGGCCAAACCCAAAAGAAAACTCAAGCTGGGAGGATCAAAATCGAACCTCATTGTCCGAAATGCCGGATATATCATGCCGTTTCCAGTAAAGGTGGCGTATGAGAACTTTTCAGATTTTTCTCGTCATTCCGAATGGGATCCGAATATCGAGAGCTCGGAGTACGTGGACGATGCATGCCTCGCCAAAGTTCGCTGGACGCGCAAGACCGACATGGGATTCACCATCTCGTGGAAGACAGAAACCAAGGTTCGAGAGGTTAACAAGTCCCTTGTATGGAAGAGCATTGAAGGCGTCAAGCTGGAGAATCGAGTCATATTCCAACCCGTCGACGATGGACGAGGAACGCTCATGATTATGAGCACAAGCTACAAGGTACCTGAAAAGATCTTCCTTCCCTGCAAAAAGATGGTGGGCAAACATCAGAAGGGTTTACGAGCATCTCATCACGCCGCCGAAAGTGAACGCATTATGAAAGTACTGCAAAATTTTTCCAAGGCAATCCAAAAGGAATTGGAAGAACAGCAACAAGCAGAAGCAAAAGATGCTATGCACTTTATGTAGCCCAGTACTGAATTCTTGAATTGCTGTTTTGAAGGGTGACGGGGCAGAGACGCATCATGGCTTCTTCGACCAACCAATACGACAACTCTAGCTAATAGGAATATAACGATGAATCGTAGCATTAAAAAAAATTGCATATTCCAAATAACCTGATCACTCTAACAGTTACAGGTTACAGAGGGTAAAGAAGCCAACAAATCTCGAGTGAAAGCAACGTGGTGAAATCCTTGGTCAATTTGTGATTGCGAGTAGCGTCCATATCTAACATGCTTTCTCTAGGTACTTTCCCTACCTTCGGATCTTTGTTTGTTGCTTCGATAAACTCAATCAGTGCTCGACGAGAGACGAGAGTATCGGTCCGATATTATTATACTAAGTCCGGAGTAATGAGTAATCATATATCATATTATTGCTACTTTTTAAGTTGCATAAAAGGAACTAATTGTAGATCCGGGTGGAAAGATCTGTCTGTCCTTCTTGCAGTGTAACTTAGCGCTGAATTTCTCTGGTGGCTCTGGCGTCGTCGGAAAAATTCCATAAAAGTTCAATTCAAATCCAGACTGCTCTTCGTCTCACAACCTCTACTACAGTAGAAGAGCCCACACCTTTTATCTACGGCAAACATGCCAGAAGCTGTAAGATCGATAGAGGTTAAGCTCGAGGAGAGCGGCTCCAAGCGCTCTGCTGACGACAACGAACAACAACAACAACTGACCAAGGCGAAGAAAAAACGCCCCCTGCCTGATATGCGTAATATTCCCACTTCAGCTCATTATCAAATCTCATTTATGCATCGATCGGTGGTCACCCATGTCATTACCAGTTGGAAGCATGCCTATGTCGTCACGGCCAGTTCCGATGGAATTGTCAAATTCTGGAAGCGCACGGAAGTAGTGCCTCCGGAATCAAACAAGGATGGAGGAGGAGGTACCCTGACAAAAGCCGATCAAAAAGATTCCACCACGCCTTGTTTGGAATTCGTCAAGAGCTTCACAGCACACGTCGGTCCTGTCGCAGCCTTGATCATGGAAGAAACTCAATCAGATGTGTGTGTATCAATTGGCCATACAGATGGAATCATCAAAGTGTATGAAGTAAGTACGTTTGATGCGACTGCCATGATCAAAACCAAAGAACCCGTCGGGTCGCCCCATTCTTCCTTTTTTCGCACAGCTTCTACGCAAGCTCTGTTTTTGGCAGTGGGATCTTCTCAACCACAAGATGGAAGGATTTTTATATTCTCTGTGGATAGTGCCGACATGGGACTTTTACAAACCATTCATTTGCATGCCACGGCAACTGTTACAGCCATGACCTACAATGCTCCCAATCATTGCATGTACAGTGCCGATTCCAAAGGAATCTTAGAAGTTTGGGATTGCAGTGGAAATAGCAGCGAAAATGTCAATACCACTAGGGAGCCGAGTAATGATGTCGAAGATGACGACGACGACGACAATAATCAAGACATGGAGGCTGCCACAACATTAAAAGTCGGATGCGCTTGCACAGCCAAATTTAATGGCGTCACTTACACTTCCAAGATGGATACACAATTATACGAATTGGTTAAGAAGAAGACACACGCCATTGCTATGTGTTCCTTACCCAAATCCGGGACTCACGTCTTTGTCTACTGTGCTGACAATCGAATTCGTATTTATCACCATGCTACGGGTTCCATTGTTGTCAAGTACGACGAGAGATTGACAGTCTATGACAAATCCTTTGCCAAGTACAATATGGATGCTATGGATTACGGAAAACGTGCCGCTACAGAACGAGAAGTGGCTGCCACTAGTCTCTGGAGCGGTTCCACGCCGACATCTTCGTCCAATCCCATGCTGCAGCGTGTCACAATGCAAGTAGATCCTTCTGGAAAGTATTTGCTCTTACCAACCCTTTTGGGCATAAAGGTAATTGATTGGCAGCGCAACAAGCTCATTAAAATCATTGGCAAGTTAGATGCTAGCCAGCTTCGGTTCGTCTCTCTGTGTCTCTGCTGGGGAAATGCGAAAATCAACCGGCAAATGCAGTTAGCGAGAGGCGCCGCGGCCATCTCTTCTGCTGCCAAGGAGAAGGATGCGGATAATGATGTCAAACCAGAAAGTGATGCTCTGGTGGTCGCCCTGGCATACGACAAGCGTCGATTTTACGTTTTTAGTCACTTGGATCCTCTGAAGCTGGCCGAAGGCTCCGAGCAAGAATCGAATGCACAAGACGACCCAGCCGCCAGACGAGACCAGTGGAATGAACCTCCCAGTGCAGAAGATCGATTGGGAATGCGAGGAGATGGCTTTGGTGGTCATCAACATGAAGCAACACAAAAGATGGGAGGCACAGCTATTCTTCGCACTAGTATGGGAGACATTCACATCAAACTCTTTACTTCCGAAGTACCGAGAACAATTGAAAACTTTTGCGGACACGCCAAGTCAGGCTACTACGACAATGTTATTTTTCATAGAGTCATCAAGGTACATTTGCCATTGCGTATGCGTGCTGTGTCATTCTTTCACTAGTTATCTACAGTACATCTCAACCTTTTTTGTTTCACCTTTCGTGAATATCCCACAGGGCTTTATGCTACAAACTGGTGATCCCCTTGGCGACGGAACTGGTGGTGAGAGTATTTGGGGTGGCGAATTCGAAGATGAATTTGTTCGAGATTTGCGACACGACCGGCCGTTCACTGTGAGCATGGCGAATGCCGGGCCCAATACGAACGGTAGTCAGTTCTTCATTACAACTGTACCGACTCCTTGGTTGGACAATAAACACACAGTATTTGGCAGAGTCGTCAAGGGCATGGATGTTTGCACTTTGATTGAAAATGCAAAAACAGACGACAGTGACAAACCTTTCGAAGACATTCGAATATTGTCCGTGGATCTAGAGTAGAGACTGCTCGGAGTGCAGCGCTTCTTTTGTTCTGTAACAACAATTATGTCCTGGCTGAAAGTAAATGTTTTTCTTTCAATAGTGGAACCTAGCTAGTAGAATTCTGAATAGTTGAAGTCATTGATTATAGCGCGTTTACCTATGTTGTATTTAGCTAGTCGAGACGGACCTTGGCACGACCAAAGAGTCTCCAGGTCGATGCTTCAGACACGCTGCTTCCCAAACTCGACAATTTTTCGGTTAGATTGTTATCGCCACTGTGAGTTATGTGACTGACCTTATGGTAGGACGAGGTAGAGTTAATGGCTACTAGCCACGACAAGAGGACCAGCAAAGTACATTGTAGGATAGCACCGGCGATTACGACGGTTGGGTGTCGTTGATGAAAGGGCACAAACGTGTTGCACATCCACGTGATAACGGGCAAGCCTTGGAACCACATTGTGCCAACGATGGCAAATTTGCAGTAAAAGGATTGTAAAGAAGCATTACATTTCATGCGCGTGTGAGTTATGGCGGCCAACATCATAATTCCTAATGCCGATCGCACTCCCATGAGAATTTTCCCTGGTAAATGCTCTAGGTCGTGGTAGCTGTCGTATTCATCATCGTACGCCAATCCCCATTGAGCAAGTACCAAGTGTGCCGAGAGGAGACCAAACAGCAAACCACTGAAAGGGTTCATTGCGCTTTGATACCCAGCAGGATTGGCGAGTCCGATGAAAATATTTTGCAGCAGAGACGCATTTTGCTGACCTGTATGAACCGAAATAACATCCGATGGCAATGTCCAGCCGGCGGCAATGGCAAGAATCAGAAAGGACACCACCGCATCACACATGGCTTCAGCATATGCCGAGTATGCATCCAGGAATTGAATTCCTACTCCATTAAAGCGATAAAAGTTCAAATGAAGCAATTGAAGAACCGAAGAAGTAGCATCCAATCCAGCAGCGCCCATGACCAAAAATTTGGCAATGTGAACGATGCCGTATGTTGTCAAATGGTAGCTAATTTTGCCAAACAACAAGAATGCAAGAATACCACTGAAGAACATGGTCAATGTGTGAGTGCGACTCAATAAAAATTCATCGGTGGATAAATGTGAGAAATATTGTTCTGTCAGCATGTTGTAGATTTGAACGTAGTACTTGACGCCGGGTACTTTGTTATTGGTACTGTCATTATCCAAACTGCAGTCGTCCATGACGATGTACCAATAATGGTGACGAGGAGCATAGTCGCTGCTATCATCATCCACTGGTTCAATTTTTACGTGAGTTTCTGATCTCCAATGAGGTTTTTTGCGTCCCCATTGTGCCATTTCTTTTGGACTTTCGGGCTCGAAGGAGACTTGGACGGTTTGTCGGGCCAACCGTGTCTTTTCTTGACACGTCGTTTCTCTTTGGGCCTGCGACCAATCATCATCCCGATAAAGATGCATTCGTAGATTGCTTTCATTGCTATATTCTTCTTCGGAAATCAATACAGCTGTCATTAAGCCTCGAGCTCCAGCAGCAATCGAATAAGCGGTAATGACATGCTCTGTCTTTTGGTTGGTCAGTTGGAATTGTCCGTTGGTAGTCTTTGCAATAATTGCACTAGGGAGAGCCACGAGCAGCAATCCAAAGAACACAAGCGATCGCTTGTTGGTCTTAACCATCGTTGATTGTGATGGTGGATTGTCTACTCTGTTAAACAGCGGACAGTTCTGTCTTTAGCGGAAAAAGTAAACTAACTTTGACATGATGACCATTCCATATTCAACGGTTGTACAAAAAAATAAAGAGTGAATCCTATCGCCAACAAGAAGAAACACGACTGAGTGTCATTTCTGGTGTGTGAGAAATTGTGCTTCTTTTGACAGTTTGATGTGCAGTAGAGTACTACCACTACTACTAGCTAGTGCTACTAGCTAGCTAGTAGCTAGTAGACCTAATGTTAATAATTACTCCGAGTGGTGGTATCATGAAAAGCAAAAAATAATACAACAACAATAGTCTACTGCTCTGTAGACTGTAGACTCCTAGAGTCTAGCTAGCTGCTTTTAGACTTCACAAAACAGCAAACAACAACGAGCAACGAGCAACGAGCAACAGCATCAAAACAAGGACAATAAAAGCACATTTTTCCACTCGCCTTTCACAAGGGCTAGAGAAAATAATATATTTCAATTGTAATCATGACCTCTACATCTTCAAGATCGGCTGAACTAGTACGCGACCTTCCTGTCGGCACTGCCGCTACCATTGGTCTTTGTTGCTCAGTCTACGTCTGTCAAATGATATTCGATATCAATGTCCGACTCTTTACTATGTGTCCACGACAAGTGCTGTATTTGCAACACTACTACCGGATCGTCACATCATGCTTCTTTCACGGGTCCCTCATGCATATTGGAATGAACATGTTGTCGACCGCTGCCATTGCGACGATGGTAGAACGACGAATGGGAACGCTCAGTTACATCTTTACCGTCTTGTGGTCTGTTATATTGACGGGAATATTCTCTATTCTCTTAGCTTTGGGGTACCAGTGGTTGTTGCACGATGATACGTTAATGGATGAGCATTCGTTGGGATTTTCGGGAGTCATGTTCCACTTGTTAGTTATCGAATCCAATCTACAACCAAATGGGTCCACTCGAAGTTTGTTTGGTCTCGTACGTTTCCCATCGTACGCCTATCCAATTGTTATGCTGGTGGTTATGCAACTCATAATGCCCAACGTTAGCTTTACTGGACATTTGTGTGGCATTCTAACGGGCCTGCTTCAGTTGTTTGGCTGCTTGGATGTGATACTGGTAAACGATTCCTATTTGCAAGAAATGGAGCACAACTGGGGTTTACTGCAATTTTTGGTTTCCAAAGAAAACTTTGTACCGACTCCTACGAATACGAGCGGAGAAAGTGCCGTCAGACGTGATCCCAGGATTTTAATCAGAGGTTTGCGACGAGGCTGTCAATCAATAGCATCCGTTTTATGTCGGGGCCGAGAACGTCTGCAAGTAGCAATATTTGGCAGAGGACATCAACTCAATGCCAATGTCTACTTACCCACCACCAATCCATGGTTGAGATTTTCAACAGGAAACGCAAGGGCCGACAGGAACAGTGACGACCCACCTGTTGCAAAAGACGAAGAGAATCAGCAGTCACAGCTGTTGTAGGAACTTCGACAACGTAGGATTTTGCTAGATTGTTATACAAAACAATGCTTATAGCTCAAGAGCCGGTGCGCATGGTACAATTGATTCAGAATAGAGCATATTCCCCATGCGGCCAGTAAAGCTGACTGCGAGCCCAACTTCGCTAGCGTTGCTGCCGCCTTTCTGTACAATTTACCATGACTTGCCGAGGAGCGGCAACACAGGAAGCAAAATTGGAACGTTGTTGAAATGGTCACCAATTGATGCGCGCGCAAATGGGAAGGCTGTGCTAGTTTCGTCGCCATGAGGAATGCATTTCTTTAATGTCTTGGACGAGACGAGCATGGCAACACAGCAAGTTATCACTAGTGTCCGAAACTGTTTGTATCCCACAGGAGAATGTGTGATGCTAGCTTTTAAAAAGAAAGAGCAAAAACACAGCCCAAAAACTGAAAGGCTTAAAGGATACGAAAAGGGGAAATATGAGATAACTATTTGTGCTCAAAGACAGCGACTATCCCCCTCCTGCCCGGCCGGATATTTCTGAAACGAAGCTAGGATTGCTCGAAGTCCGTCAAGACATAGTGAAACTTCTGAGGCAAAGCACTGTGCAGTCGAGCGGGCAAAAAAACTGTCCCCCCATGTTTTCCGATTTTCAGTGCTGCTTTGTAAGCTGCCGCAAATGCCTTGTAGTCTTCGCTGTCGGCAAAGTTGTCATTTTCAGCAGCGATCGCTACCGCCTTGCTATAGAGTTTCCCAATGAGTTGACTCAGAAGCTGGCTTGATCGCGCATCCACCATTCGATCTTGGGCTTGTTCGAACCAATTATTATCGGGTGGAAACTGAGCTTTCCGTTCTGGTTGAGGGCTAGTGGGATCCATAGGGAGCGTTTGTGCGTGCTTTACAATATCAAAATGCCAACAAATGAAATACAAGTCTCCGTCGAGGTCACCATCAGCAATCATAAGCGGCATAGGTATTTCGCCTGGTTTTGGGTTGGCAAACATGATCGAACCAAAAGAAAGACCTTGCAAAAAGTTCCAATCTTCCTCAGACATGTCGGCGGGTTTTGTAGTCACGACAGGGATCTTTCTTGCATCAGTCACCTCCAAGCAGGGCGAGCGCGTCACAAAAACTTCACCCTCGTAATTCAAACCAGGAATGAAGACACTACCAGAGGGAAGTGAGGACGTGGGATCGGCAACGCCAACGACATAGGCATGGCGAAGATTTTCTTCCTTTTGGCTATCGCTTATGTACTGATCAAACACTTCATTGGGCACACCCAGCCCGTTCCAGAGACGGGTCATCATGGCCGATAACTTTTTCCGCTTCAGTTCTTTTCGGTACGTCTTTGTTGTTCCAACGCCAGTCAATAGTCTATGGACCATGTCATTGGTAGTATTAGGATGAATACCGTTCCTGTTAATGACGAGAAACTCATTCTCTCGGCGATCATCACACCTGGATGGGCCAACAACGATCATGGAACTGGGAATTTGAATAGGAGGCTGTCCATGTGTAATCCGTTTCTTGACTAGGACACCCTTAAACATTCCAAAGACAGAAGAGCCACGGACCTGAATGGCGTAGACGCGCTTGGCTGCTTTTCCACCTCCCAAAAGCTCCACAATCAAATCTTCACTGATGAAGCCGCATCCTTCGTTGCCCCTTTCCTCGATCTGACAAAATGTCTTCGGATTCAACATGTGAATGGCATGGGTCTTGGTACCCTGTCGACTTTTCAGCTTGTAGGCTGGACTTAAAAAAAGCTCCATGCGTGCTACTACCTTGGGACCGAGACTCGCGAAATCAGCAATGCGTTCAAACTCTTTTGCAAGACAAATGTCTTTCAGACCAGGACCTGCCACTTGACAATAGTAAAGCTGAATACACTTCTTACTAGGGACACCCATTGGGGATGCCTTGTCGCCATCACTCTGAATTTTTGAAACCGCCAACTCAAATTTGGAGCCAGCATCCTCAAATGACTTTTGAATTGGTATTGTCAGTTCATCATTGTTAATAGGAATTTCTACAAGTCTTATTCGTTTTTGAAACCAAGAAGCAAGTAAAGTGTCCTCCTCCTGGAATAATTGAAATCGCATTTTTCGGAGAAAACGAAGGCCCAGATTCTTTCCACCCAAATCGCTGTCAGCAAGTCTCCAACTACCATCACACATGTAATTGCTTGCAGTGCTACTCACTGGATTTTTGGATCTCGAATCCAGATCATGCGTTGTAAATTTTGTTGTTTCGGAATTCTGGGATTCTCCACAGGAATAGAAACTTTCGTGATTTGCTGTGGAGCGTATTGGGGAAAGATTCCTTGCCAAGGACTTTTTCTCCAGCCATCTTTCAATTTCAGGATTATCAAAAATGATAACTTTGACTTTTTTTTTCACGTCTAAAACTCTTCCAGTTTTGCCTTTGTGTGTTCCACCAACAATGTCCACGTGCTCACCTCTATTAAAAAGGCTAGCTGTCGTTGCTTTCTGTTTTTCGGGATCGTTGTCTTCTGTTGATAATCCCTCCCTCGAATTTGGAGCCTTGTTGGTAGTCTCCTGAATTTCGGGAAATGGTTTTCCCATGTACGAAAGGGACGATCGTTTCAACCAGCATTGTTTGATTTCGTCTCCTTTCTCAGTGTCCTGAATCAGGACCTGAACACTCTTTTGAATTCCAGTAATCGTTCCGCGTTGGAATTTTTTATATTTGCCTTTGACAATGTCAACAATAACGGTCGCACCGGAACGAAAAAGCTTTTCTGGATTTGCTTCACCATCAGTCTTCGTTTCTCTTTCCCCTCTGTTTGTGTCGTTGTGTTCCTCTCCTGTTGTATTGTTATTGTTGCTGCTGCTGTCAGGTATGGTCTCTTCTTGGTGTCCACGACTTTCGATACCCGGCACGGTATCACCTAAAGCACCATCCTCATCTAGAATATCATCTTCGACTTTGTTTTCTCTCATTGAAAAACTTTCTGGAAAGTCTTGATCATCAGCATCAGCAACATCAAAAGTTGGTAATGCCTCGGTTGATTGTAGGCCCTCATCGTTTGTGGAGTATTGGCTATCCTCATTATTGTCGTCACTATCATCACTTCCCATACTCATTGGAGTGACAGGACGGAATTGAAAATCATCTTGTACAGCATTTGCTGCTGTCACCAGAGAATCAGGAAATTCTTGCAGTAGACGATCTTGTTCTTGACCTAAAACCACTGCTGTTAGACATTCTTTCTGTGGCAATTGTAAAGCTTCCGTTGGATCGTTAATCGCGTTAACAATCTCGGGGCTATCATTATCATCTGAAGAGGAAATTTCAATGAATTCATCAATCTCCGTTTCACCATCTTTTACCTCTTCCAAAAGAATACTATTGTCTGGACTATCATCAGAGATAACATTTTGTTGGAATTGTTGTTGATCTTCATCGTGCCAATCGGCAACGTCACTAGACCTTCGTCTTGGAAGACGAGATTCGATGGCAGCATCGTCTTCATTGCCAAGAAGCCCTGTTCTTTCCCGTCTGCTGGAACGCACGCGCCGCCGAAGGGCAAAGGGCCTTGCTAGCCGATACAAGAAAGACTTACGATTACGCTTGGCCGGCATTTTCCGATTCTGTACTTTATTCAATCAAAACAAAAATAACAATGATAATAATAATATTATGGTATGTTTGTTATTACTGCCGTGCATTGTAACGAACTTCGCTACTACTTTTATAACAGCTTTCTTCAACTACTACTACCAGTACTACTAGCTACAGTAGTAGTAGAGACGGAACCTACTAGTCTACTCAACTCTACTAGCTACTACTGTAGCTAGCTACTGAAGGGTACCTGGTACGCCAAACAGTCTTATTCGTGTTTCAGTCTTGCGTGGAATTTAAGTCTTGTGTTGAATTCATCTTGAATTTGGTGATGACAAATTAATGTATTTTGAATCAGTGATGAATTAAAAAAGGCTTATTAGTGTTAAATTAGGGTTACAATAGAGATTTGGCGAACCTTTGTGCTGGTGGTGGTGTAGTAGTCTACTGTCTGCTGCTACTAGAGTAAGGCTGACTGTTAACGTTGGCTGACTGTTACCATTTAAGGGATTCTAAATTTTCACTAGTACTTATGCAGTAAAACTTGAATATTTTTTACCATGTTAACTACTGTTAATTGCCGTGTTA
>Ga0100392_1004478_pt1 | contig 12515 bp, 11 predicted proteins | sample CryGeymeta201516_FD_81548 | JGI IMG/M metagenome (GOLD analysis project Ga0100392, IMG submission 81548) | Groundwater microbial communities from Crystal Geyser aquifers in Utah, USA - Crystal Geyser metaG 2015-16 | ecosystem: Environmental > Aquatic > Deep subsurface > Groundwater | place: USA... | reverse complement strand
TCTTCTACTCTACTCAACAAAGAGAGATTTCGGATTTTTCTCTCCACATTAACAACATAACAAAACCTGAACGAGGCTTGGTGGATCAACTCCTGGAGCCCCATTTTTCGGCCAGCATACCGTCACTTTCTTTCTTGGTTCGTTAACCTTTTTGAATTGGCAAATCAAGCCGTCTTTCACTCTCACGCAGTCGAGAACCAAATCTACTGCTTTGCTACTGGCCTCTATTTTTGTGGTCATTTTTTTTTTCAGCCTTGCAAGCCGATCCTCATGATAAAGTTATTCTTCCTTGTTGTCCTTTCTGTCGCTCGAGGGGTGACTGCCACTGTTGCAGCCACTGTCAACGACGACACGACTAATCTCAACAATTCTACGATCCATGGCAACCTAAGACAAGGTCAACGTCGAAAGCTACCAAGGATTCAGGGACTTGGTGGTGAGCCAGATGCTTCCCTCTTTCCTCTGCATCTCTGTCAAGGGGACTGCGACAACGACAATGAGTGCGCTCCTGGCCTAGTCTGTTTCCAAAAGGATGCCTATACAGCTGTACCCGGCTGCTTAGGTGGCGAGGATGACTCCAGCCTGACCGACTACTGCGTGCTAGAAAGTGGCTTCAATCCCATTCCTACTACTACGATTCCTACTACTACGAGACAGGCGGCCACTGACAACAACATGCTCGTTTTCTTGGGAAATGGTGCGTATCTTAAGCGTTGACTGAAAAAAATATTGCTGGTGCGAATGTATCTCACGACGCCTTTGCACTTTTTATCGCTGCCACAAGACGGTTTTCCGTCATCGGTCTTTCCGCTACCAAGGTGTGCCGGAGACTGTGATAGTGATGGTGACTGTGATGGGAATCTTATCTGCTTTCAAAGGAACCGATTTGATGACGTACCTGGTTGCAATGGTGGATCAGCGGATGCAACAAGAACTGACTACTGTGTTTTGCCCGCCAACGCGCCTAATCTGACACCCACTGCCACTACCAGGCCGTCCCCTAGACCTTCTGCGCGACCATCCACAATGCAACCAGCTCCAACTCAAGATCTTCCAGTACCGACAAGTGCTGGAACCCAAACGATTCGGTATATCGGAAATAGTAAGTACGTGAATGTACGTAACACTTTACAGCTGACAGTCTCCTCTTACCCTGTGTTCTTTTATTTTTCAGATGGCAGTCCTGCTTCTGCCTTTCCCCTTGGTGCGTGTCAGGGAGATTGCGATTCGGATGCCGACTGTGCCGGAAATTTGGTTTGCCACCAGAGAGGAACATTTGAAGCAGTTCCCACCTGTCTTGGAGGAAATCAAGACTCGAGTCAAACAGACTATTGTATTTCGTTATCAACGCCTGAGCCAACGACACCTAATCCAACCTCCAAGCCAACAGCCATGCCAACGTCACTGCCAACACCTTTACCCACACCTCTACCAACCAATCTTCCCACTCCTGCGCCCAGAACGATTCAGTACATAGGAAACAGTACGTTAGCTTTTATTGCATTTGTTGCGCGATGCCATGACCTAATCTGACTCAATCATATTTTTCATGCTCGTTTCCTTAGATGGGGATCCATCTGAAATCTTTCCACTCGATCGTTGCCAGGGAGATTGCGATAGCGACAGCGAATGCCTCCCGGGTTTGATTTGTTATCAACGGGTAGCTTTTGAGGCTGTTCCGGGCTGCTTCGGTGCTGAGCAGGATTCGAGTCGAACAGATTACTGCATACTCCCCCCTGTCGCCACGTTCATGCCAGTAACAACCCCAGCACCAGTCTCTGGGACTATCACAGCCCGGCCAACTGCCCGGCCAACTCAAAACCAATCACCCAAGATGGTAAGAGTGGTGGGCGACAATGGCTCTCCATCAAACGTGTTCCCTTTGGGTATCTGTGAAGGAGATTGTGACGACGACGACGACGTAAGTTCTTTTTGTAAAAAAGGCATCGAAGGGGAATTTTACCAAATTATGTCACTTGTCAGCGAACTCACCAATACCTTTTTGATGCTGCCATGACTAGTGTGCGTGGGGATTGTACTGCCATCAACGCGGGAGAAATGATGGTGTACCAGGCTGTTTAGGAGGAGAAAGTGACAGGTCCAGTAAGGACTATTGTGCGCCTTTACCAGCTGACAAGGCACCTCTTCCTGGCTCATTTCGCCTGAAGGTGTACTGTAAGTTTTTAGGTGCAATGAACGCATAAAGAAAGGCATTTTGTTAATGTATCTCAAAACACAGTATTATATCTTTCTTTCAGGGGAAGAAGGATACTTGTGGCAAGAGGAAGATTTTGAGAGAAAGTGGTGTGCTACCTTTGATTACGAGGGGACGTGCTGGTATGGCCTTGAAACTGGCAGTTGTAGATCTGACCAAATCTACCTTTCTAAGTGCGACAATGACTACAGGCAGAGCTTTCTCTTTGAGAAACTTGATAATGACGAAGTCCTGATCAAGCTGGGGAATAGGGAGAACAAATGTTGGACAAGATCTTCACGGTCCATCTATCTGAGATCTTGTGACCCAACGGACCGATTGCAGAGGTGGTTTGCACCAAATGGAAGCTTTGATGGCCCTAGGTTTGAAATCAGCCAAAAAGGCTTTGAATCGCAATGCGTTGCAAATGATCACCATCCAAAAGCAGGTAAGTATTGCATACCTTTTAAATACTAGGGCACCACTGATGCAAAGTGACACAGCTGACGCTTTGCTGCTTTTGTTTTCAGGCGAGGTGATTGAAATGCATTTTTGCCAAGCTCTCAGAAAGCCCGATTCACAAACTTCTTATTGGAACAAATACTAGCATCAGTTCCATAGCATTGAGAGATGTAGAGCCTGTCATCCGACTTGACATGTTCGAGTTCGTGACACGGGAAGTAGATGGAATCACACCCATGTCGGATAGTCCTAAAACTAACACAAAGCCTAGGTAAAACTAGAAAGTCCTTTCAACTTTATTTCTTATGTATTGTGAGCTTATTAGCTATCCTAAACATGTATCTTTGCAGGGTATGGTATGGCCGTCAAGATCCATATCTTTTGACAACCATGTCGGCCCTGACACCTATAGTCCATTTGTTTGGTTCCTGGCCTATCTAGACTATAGACTCCTTCTTGTAGGGGGTACAGACCTAATGCCATGGTCTGTACATTGTCCGTAGTTCATGGATCCGGAACAACTCGACACACCCAAAAGATTGTGTGTTCGACTGGTGGCCAAGTTCGAAGCGTTTCTATTTTTTCATAGAATATATCCAAAGAGCTCTTGAATACTAGCAACTGGACAATTATATTGCATTGTCCACTCTATTGCTGTAGTTTTGTGCAGAGTGTATTCAGTAAGAAACACCCTTGTGACAGTGCTGTCCTCGTATAAAAAGCATAAACTTTGATTTAACGTGCTTGAACATAGCTGTCACTGGTTCTCTACCAGGGTACCCTACCCTAGTATTCGACTGTACTAGTACTAGTAGCAGAAATGAGGCAGCAGAATGTAAGCATATTCAAAGCGAATGCTGATGACATCATTCTGCTAAACTAATTACTAGTAATATTTTACCAGTACTGCCGTGCTTTATTATGCCGACATCCGAAGAGTACTTGGATGATTTAACAAAACTTGACTCTTCCGCCTCCTCTACCAGGGTACTAGTCTAGTACACCGCAGACTACCAGGGTACTACTAAGTACCTGGTACTACTACCAGGTAGAGTACCACTCGTAGTATTTCTTTTCGCCTTCCTGCGTTTGGTAATTTTTATATTTTTAAAGTTTCGTATTAATACATCGCCTGCTTCTTGTAGCTTAGTAAATAATTGAAAATTTTATTAATACAGTTTAGATGTCATCAATGTATCTATTTGTATGTACTCGAGCATTAAGCAGCGGGCGCCAAGCGAGGCATTTGAATCGACAACAGCGACACATTGGTCGAGAAAAAAAGATAATCTCCTTCCTCTAACGTCACGCATTCTCTTGATGATAATGCCACTTTCAACCATTCCAAACAGTGCTCACACTCGGCAACGTTGAACATATTACAATGGATATGGGTCATATTGAAGAAAATACCAAGCAACAAGAGAAATACGTCATCCATGCGGTACTGGTTCTTGACGCGCTCAATTGTAAAGTAAGCTCCCTCATACAGCTGCAAGGCAATCTCCAGGTCTTTCGTGTTATTCGATTCGATACCACTTTGGTGGTGCGACAGTGCAAGATTGTATTGAATAACTGCAGACATTCTCGTCCGCGCTATAAAACTGTAGTGCGCATCGTCTAATTCGGAGACAGATAAAGCCCTTCGATAGCACGTAAAAAGGTCGTTCCCGCTACTGGAAACATTAGCTGCGTTGAGAGATCGGTCGTTAATTTGCAAGCTCTTCAAAGGAGGAAGAAGCGGACCATGAGTGTTGATCGCGGTATGATGAGAATAGTTTCGCACAGCTTGTGCAGCTCCGGCTCCTTCAAGACACGAATATGCTGTTAGAAGTGCGCTCTTCGCTCTTGAATGCATGCCACTTCGAAGATACAGGATCGCGTCCTGGTTTAGTTGTATGATGCTTTTTGTCATTACCATAATGAACAACTTTGTTGATTTGTTTCACTACTCTTGCAGAAATAATGAAACCGCTAGGTCAAAAGCTTGCGATTTTGCATGGTTCGGTTTTCAGCACAGTTGTCATATTATTCTTCTCTGCTCGGCCAAAGAATCGAAGAGGTGAATTCATCAAATGAGAACGCGTTCTTTACTAGTACTTAAAAATCTGGTACTTTTATTAGGGGGTGGTTGCACTACTAGTAGTACCAGGTACCATTACTACCAGTACTGCTACCTGGTACCAGGTACCAATCATACTGGTACCTGGTAGTACGGTACCCTGCTGGTACCAGGTACGTAGTACGGTAGTACCAGGTAGGTATGGTACCGGTACCATGGTACGTAGGTCCACTGTAGTGGTACCGTACCTGGTACCAGGTACTGGTACTACCATGAAGCTCATGTGACTCTTGAAACCGCCGTTTCGCCATTAGAATTATAAATAAGGAACTATTGTTCTTCTTCAATCATCAACACCACCACCGTACCAGTACTACTACCAGGTACTACGCAGGAGTACTACTAATGGTATTAGCGTTACTTGCCGCAGAGCCTACCAAGGGTACGTACCTGGTACCAGGTACCTGGTACCAGGTAGTGCTAGAACCAGCTGTGGTATATTGTACCTGGAACCAGTGGTACCTGGTACTACCGTCCGTAGTACCTGGTACAACTACGTACTAGTACTGGCTAGTGTGGTGCTAACAATACCCGACAGTACTATTACTCAATGTAGCTACGTTCAACACAACCAACCATTAATTAATAGTTGTAGTGAACGTTCGCTAGAGGGGCAATGATTCGGATTAGTTTAACTGGTACTGTAATTGCTTTTATGGCCTAACGCTGGACTCGGAAAGGAGCAGTCGGCTTCTGTGCGCTATTTGTTGTTCCCTCTTCGCCTGCAATAGAACTGAAATCCAAAATAATGGCAAAAGAAACTTCTGAAGCTACTACTAGAACTGGTACTACGTAGTACGGTACACAGAGATGGCATGACCGTCTCCTACTAGTATCGAAGACTCGGTCAAAGAGGGCAGAGGAGGTGTGAGAAAAACGGAAGGCTAATCACGATCAACAACCGGCTGGCAGGTACCAATCAGACGAGTGTAGCGAGGCATCAATTATTTGATGTGCAGATATGATCGTGGCTGCACTAGAACCAGCAACAAGTAGAAATTACTGGATTGAAATATTTTCATGTTGAGATTCACCGAGAATTGACCTGTTTTCAGATGATGATCCATAGTCTCGATGACACCACACCAAGCGAAAAGTCTAATGGAGCAGCTACAGTAAAATAAAATAAGAATATAATATTACTACCAGGTACCACAGGTAGTACTTGAAAGGTTCAAGTACTAGTACAAGGTACGAGTGCTGCTGCTAGCTACCTAGCTGGTACTCTGGAGTACCACCAGGTACCAGGTTGTGTACTCTAGCTAGAACTCGAATACCGGTACTAAGGTACTACGTACCCTGGTAATCTAACAGTAGCTAATGTTGACAGCCGGGTGTCTATGGCTGTGCCTACCAGTAAATCGTATGGTACATTTCAATACTCTACCGTAGTACCAGTTGGTCTACCACTGCCAGGTACCAGGTACTGTATCAGCGTACCTGGTACTGGTACCAGGTACCAATGTACCAGGTACAAGTACCAGCCAGGGTACCAGGTACTACCAGGTACCAGGTAGTACCAGGAACAAGATTCGCCATTAAAAATTCTTCAAGTTGAAGTTCAATGCATTCATAAATCGCTTAGTTTCAGATATCGAAGGCTAAAACCGATAAGGAACAATGTTAATTAATCATACCAGGTATCAGGTACCAAGAGCGACCGAGGCTCCCACAAATGCGAAGGCCGAGATTTTTGTGCCCACTGACCGTATCCACAGCCATCCCACAACATCTACAGTAGTCTAGAACAGCGGTACTAGTAGTCTAGCTAGTAGTCTACTAGTACGATTATTTTGAATCCTACTAATATCTACAATAGTAGAGCAATTAATAATAAACACGAGAATTACAAACTCTTACACGCAACTACGCAACAATGACTCCGCCTTGCCGCATACTCGACTTGAACAACCATGCCGTTGAATTTCTTCGCCAAGGCGATCATCACGCTACAGCATTCACGTTGCACGAAGTCATCAAGAGCTTAGATGAGTGCTTCCAAAGGGCGGAAAAAATCCTTCGCCGTCGTCCTGCTACCACACACGTTTGCGGAGAACCTGCCAAAAAGAAACGAAGGCGTTCCTTGGGATCTTCTGACACTTCCATCACTGCTGAAAAATGCATTTCTGACGCTGACAAGACCAGCGAATATATTGCTATCCGTAGCATTACTGTTTCCCCAGTTGCCACAGATCTTTCTGTCACTGGTACCAGTGGTCTCAATGACGAGACGGCTGTCCTTATGGTATACAACCGTGCCTTTGGCTTTTCCTGTATTGATGCAACCTCCTTGGGCTTTGGATCCCGGCAATCCAAGACCCGCCTGGAAGCCATACTGTTGTACAACCTAGGCTTGAGTTATCACCGGCAAGGCACTTCTGGAGATCTGAAAATGGCTCTCAAGTTCTACCGAAAGGCTTACATGGTCTTGAAAAGTGCTTGGGCCCAATCAGACTTTAAGGAAGTTTTTGTCCTCTTGATTGCCTTGCTGAATAACATGGCTTGTATTCACTGTTACTTTGGTGATACAAAATATGCTCATCAGTGTGTGAATTGGATGAACCGCGCTGTTGTTTCACGGCAACGATGCACCCTACCTAAGGATGATTACTGTTTCTTTTCTCTCAATCTATCCGTCTTTCGTGGACATCAACTTCGCTTGGCCAGTGCCGCCTAGGCTTTTGAAAGTAAAAATAATCAAACATAAATTGTAACTACTTCAAAAATTACTACTCCGGTACTATTGTACGGCGCTAATGTAAATAGTGCATTATAGATTATAGTGTCTGGCAATAATCTGTGTCTTGGCATTAGTAACCCAGCTGCTAGTCAGTAGGTGGTGCATGAATTCGAAAAGACACAGAGATACCCAGCGAGAAGCTACACCGTAAGATTTTTTCAACTTTCGTCTCATCGAGTAAATAAGTTTCCCTGACTCCAATCTCTTCCTCTATCAGCTTTTTGCTTATCTCATCTGCCTCATACCAGCATACATTTTCTTGCACTTTTTGTAAATTAAAGGTTTTCATCCATACAATGGGCATCAGATTAGGTCAGAATTAAACTTAATACTCGTACAACATAATCGCGGAGGACAGAAGGAATGTTTCTCCAGCGAAGAACAACAGTAAAACCCACAATTTGATAAATAATGCATACCTTCTTGCAGACACCCCCGGTAGCCATCTTCATCGCACAGCTCTTGCAGTAGATAGCACAATCGCAAGATTGGGGCTGGTAGGATATCGGTTTCGCTTTGCATACCCAGCAAAGATTGCTTTCGTCTACTTGTACTCCTGCTGATGCTGTCTTGGTCACTGGCGCCGACTCTGTCATGTTGTTGTTGCTTCGGTTAATATTTGCTAGATTAAATGCTCGTTGCGTGTGTGGGATTCGCTGGAAGAGTCTTCCCCTTGGATCGTATCTACTCCAATCACTGAATACTACTTTGATTAGTTTTTGGATGTTGCTGCACTGTTGCAAAGCACGGCATGTATCAAAGTAATCGTACGATTACTACTAATAGTAGTAGTTAGACTAGTCTACTCGAGTATCAAGTGTATCACAGGCGAGATTCGCTTTGCTTGTTTGTCTTCAGTGAACATCCCAATCACATGATGGTAGATGTCTACTGAGCGTAACTGTTGCAGAAGAGTCCCACGATCCACCCGGGTACAATATTATTATTATTCACACCAACTACAGTAACTAGCAGTAGGTAGAGTATTCGAGTACAGTAGTAGTAGTAGGGTCTACTAGTGGTAGCTACCAGGTAGTACTTCTGCTCTAGTAGTAGCTACTAGTAGTATTACCACTCCTACTACTAGTAGTACTACTACTCTACAGCAGTACAGTACGGAAGTGCTGTAGCTCCTCGAGAGCTTTGAGCTTGTAAATCCTCTCTAGCGACGAAGCTGTTGTGATGATGGGCGTGCGCGATCTAACAAATATCTATGGTGACTTCTTAAAATACCATACAATTCAATAGAAAGCAGGCAATGCCACGAGTGCTTACGTAGAGCGCTCGTATCGAGGCGGTTTGTTCCAAGCGCATCATACCAGTCACGGGCGACTTAGTAACATTATTTGAGCTCATGAACCTGCGGATCAGTAAATGAATTTGCATCAAGCTCCGCCCAAAAGGAGAGGGGATGACCGTTTGTTACGCACTCCTCGGGAACTGCAGTAAAAATTTGCAGCTCTGAATAATAAGATCTTCGCGGCTCCAATCAGCTGGACGCTGGACTCTTGTCCGCAAGGCTGGAGTCCATGGAATAAAATCTAGGTCTTCTTCTAAGTGATCTTGTGAAAGGATAGTGAGCTTCATTTCAAAGCAAGTGCACGATCTGTTGAAATTCACCTCACCCTCACCTAGTATTTACTGTAGCTTAGAAATGCTGCATTGCCATGAAGGGAGTGAATGGGGAATAATGTTTGTTGCAGCATGTACGCATACCTTGAAACAACGAAGCTCATTTATTAATATTGTAAAATTAAAAGCCACCATGAAATTTCTTTTTCAAATCCTGATCAGCACCTCCCAACACCATGTGCAATGCATTCTTATCCACACGACGTCCAGTGTCCAAGTCCTTATCGCGACTCCAATTCCATTGTCCATTTTTGCCACCACTGGCCGCGCTCTCGGCTCGTTCCTCTTCTTTTTTCTGGCGATGCTGTTCCACTAAAGACGGACCACGTGCATTTGTGTGTGCCTGCATAATGGCGTCCATCTCTGCCTTGACTCTGGGATCCATGGCCCCATTGCTTACGGCCTCTCGATCGGTCTTGCTAGCAGCTTTGAAGTTACGACTCTTGAGTGGATTTCCCGATTTAATGGATGATAAGAAATCAAATTTACCAGGCACCAACATCCACTCTTCTCTTTGATTGGCACCTGTGGACATCAATTCTTCTTGTCCCGTCACAGCTCCTCTCAATTGGCGTGCTCGCATTTCGGCCTGACGTTGAATAAGTTCCTTGGACACGGCTGATTCCTTGCGACGTGCCGCCACTCCCATGGGCGCTGGTCCCTCATCATCACTACTCTCTTCGGGTGGTTTGTATTCGTAATTGGAAGGCATGGGCAAGGGACCTTTAATGGCAGGTTGTTTCCTTGCTGCGGGTTCGGCCAATGCATTGGGATTCGAGGCTACCAGCTCGCAAGCTCCCACGACCGAACTTAATTTTGCTTGAACGACCGCCAGATTATCTTCTGGTAAGCCATATCCCATGCTCTTTTCACCAGCAACAGGATTGTCAATGGTGTTATTCTCATCACCGTTGTCCTCGTCACTGTCGTCTTCCATTTCTTGAAGTTCCAAACCACACTTTTGAAATAATTCCTCCAGGGAAAGTCGTAATTCTTCATCTGGTAGTCCGTCCAGAGCGATACTTTCGCCATCAAGAATCATTTGACAGAGACCACCCAGTTCTCCCGGCAGTGTTGATTTTTTCGACTCCTCCTCTGAATCATTATTATTTGTTTCGGATTTTGCCTGGAAGGATCGAAGCATCGTAATGGTACTGTTTTTAATATTGGATATTTCCGCTGCAATATCTTGAGTAGTTTGTGTATCGATAGGTCGCGATTCGGCGGTAAGCCAAGCCACATTCTTTTCCTCTTCATCGCGTTTTTGTTGTTGCTGTTGCTGCTGCTGCTGCTGCTGCTGCTGTTGTTTTTGGTATTGCGTCACGGCATCCATAGTAAATCCAATATCATTCAACAACGTTCGTACAATTCGCAACAATATCCGTTCATCCTTGGCACCTCCTCCTCCACCTGGTACGTTCCATTTCCATACTTGCGTATCTTCTTGTTCCATTCCAAAACTTTCCAGTGTTTTCAAAATATTATTGAGACCTTCGGCGGCACTCCGATTAGGCATGTGTCGCAAATCCAGAGATGTTCCACCGGCCAATTTGATCAACAATAATGGCAAGGTATTGACCGACATGTCGACGGTGGAATGTTCTGTAAGTAATTCGTGCAGAGCTTCTGCCAACCGGTAATTTCGTGCCTTTTCCTCGAGTTCGGCTGCTACATCTCTGCCACGGTCTTTGTTGCTAGTACTGCTAGTAGTAGTAGTGCCATGTTTCGACGTTTTGTGCTTCTTATGCTCCCCGTGTTTTCGCCTTTTCTTTTTGCTCTTCTTTTCCGACTTTCTTTTACTGCTGGAATGTTTTTTAGATTTGTCCTTTTTCTTATCTTTCTTGCTATGTCGTACTTCTCGACTACTACTGCTGCTATTGATGATGGACGAAGATGACGAGGAGTAGGATCCTACTGAGTTGCTGTCATCCGAGTGTGAAGTTGCCAAAGGTGAATGATCACGACGACTTCGTTTATGATGACGGTGATGGCGATCTTCCTCTCCATCGTCGTCTTCGGAAGTACGTTGTTTGTTGTTGTTGCTGTTGTTGGTGGTGTCGTCGTATCTCTCACGAGATCGGTGGGAGCTGCCATCTTTACTACTAATGGAGTGCTTACCCTTACCCCGGTCTCTGTACTTATCCTCCCTGGAACTCCTGCGTTTGTCTTTCCGATCTGAGCGTCCCATTCTTTTGATTTTGGGATTTCTCGTCTATATAAATCTAAAAATATTGGGCTTTTGTGCCCTCTCTGTGCACTGAGTACTCAAGCTGATTAAGAAGATGTTGCAATGATCAATAGTTCGAGGCTGCGAATACCATCGTACATCAGCATTAGATATTTTTTTACTGTTTTTATTTTTTATGATTGATATCATTTTCCGAAATAAGATCGCACACTTCTTTTAACATAAAAAGGTCAGTGCCCGTATGTTCCTACTACTAGCTAGCTACCCTGCTGGTACTACTACTACTAGCTAGCTAGAGTACTTGGAGTACGGGCTAGCTAGCAGTTGTGGACTACTGTTAGGGCTGAGATTAATTCGATTGGGATCGCAAGGCTTCTGTTGTGTGAGATATTAATTATGATAGACGATGATAGAGTGATCATCACTGATCATCAATCATCAGAGATCTGAGCATACAACTCTCCGTCCGTATCAATTGCATCCCTTATAAAACACAACAACAACCCATCGCACAGAGAGTCAAAGACTACAAGCAGTACCCTCACAACTTCACTCACAATTCCGCACTTAGACAACAAATAATAAATAATGACAAATACAACAAATTCAAAGAAGGACGACCCGAAGAGCAAGAGCAGCAATGTAGATGATGCTGCTGCTACTACTGCTGTCACCGAAGTGACGGCCAAAGCTCTGGTGGAAGCCATTGAAGAAGATGATGAGTTTGAAGAGTTTGAAACGGCGCATTGGGCCGCCAATGAGGAAGAAGCGGAAGATGCTGAACAGTGGCAAGATAATTGGGATGATGATATGGACGATGATTTTACCAAAAAGTTGCGCGAAGAATTGGCCAAGAATAGTAGCTCGTAATAGGAATAAGTAATAGTAATAATACATCACAACGCAACAAAAGGTATTGCCAACTAAGGTGTATGATATTATAGAAAGGTACAACAACACTGTGTGATTGGAGGATAGTACAGTAAAAGTGTGGTGGCCGGTTCGAGTTTGGAATGGTCGAAGTGGAAACTAAGAAATGCTACTTGTCGTCTCAACGAACTTGCTTGAAAAAATTAGAATGGAAGATTATTCGATTTTGCATTCATCATCAAGCCCCGAGTATATTTCGAAGCTTTCTGTATGCGAGAGCCGTCAAAATTTTGTAGAGTAGATTCGT
>Ga0100392_1004461_pt1 | contig 12542 bp, 10 predicted proteins | sample CryGeymeta201516_FD_81548 | JGI IMG/M metagenome (GOLD analysis project Ga0100392, IMG submission 81548) | Groundwater microbial communities from Crystal Geyser aquifers in Utah, USA - Crystal Geyser metaG 2015-16 | ecosystem: Environmental > Aquatic > Deep subsurface > Groundwater | place: USA... | reverse complement strand
GTTCACGCTCCCCCCCTACCCCCCCCCCCATTCATATCCCCAACAACAATTGCAATGGAAACAGAATGTTCCGCCAGTGATTACATGTACAATGAAAATCATGACTACGATGATTACTTTAATGAATTTGCCGAACACGAATGCTGTCAAGCCCTCATGTCGCATCACAGAGATTACTGCGAAGAGGACCGACTTTTGTCCAATTTTCACTTGTTTGCCGCAGCTTCCATTCTATTGCTGTGTGAATGTGCCAAGGCCATGGTCGCACGGGCCACTCTTCACGTGCTACCAGAAGCTGCTGTTTGTATTCTCGTTGGAATTACGTGTGGAATCCTGGCTCATCTGTTTCCGTTTACGGACATTGATGAAATTAGTTTCGACGACGAACTCTTTTTGACAGTCTTACTTCCACCTATCATCTTTGAAGCAGCTTTATCCGTAAGCAAATTCGAATTCAAACGACGGCGAGGAGCTATTTTCATGTTCAGTGTCTTTGGAACCGTCATAAGTACCTTTACAGCGGGACTTTTGGTCCATTACATCTCGAAATGGAGCAAGGGTCAAACTTTTCCCATGCTGGATTCTCTTGTTTTTGGAGCTCTTATTTCATCCATTGATCCTGTGGCCATTCTCAGTGTTCTGACCAACCTGAATATGGACCAAAAAGATACCATTTTTATTTTAGTCTTTGGAGAAAGGTACGCTGGTGCCGGCATACGACTGCATATGCACTGACAATTTATTCATACTCACATTTATCACACACCAACGCATGCATTTCGATTAAATTTGATGGCTTTGATGATACTTGTATAGTTTATTGAATGATGGTATTGCTATCACTGTCTTTCAAACTTTGGTGGATCGCTTTGACGGAAAAACGAACGATGGATCCACAAGCATAGACGAGGTCCTTGATGCACTCGCCACATTTTTGATTTCCATGTTTGGGTCCATTTTTGTTGGACTAGCTTGTGGCTGTGGAGCATGGGTCTACTTCTTTTTATTGGGACGCGATTTGCCACCAGTCATGGAAGTTGGCAGTTTCTTTCTTTGGGCGCTCATACCTTGGTACATTTCCGACGGTCTGGGAATGTCGGGCATTGTCAGCATCGTCGCGGTCGCCTTTTTCATTGACATTTACATTGCGGGTCCCAAAGACGCCAGCCGAACTGGACCTGCGAAGCGACCGAACGTGGAATACAGCATTGACGATCACTACCACAACATGGAGCACTCAGCTCCTACGTCATCCTTTGAATCAGCCGGACGTTCCGTGGGGCCTTTGCCTAGCACAGAGCGACTTCACTTGTCCGCTGTTGCTGATCGGCATGTGCGATTTGTCGCTCATCTGACCGCTCAGCTGGCAGAAAATGCCATTTTTGCGTACCTGGGTCTATTCATTTTCAGTAACAATTACGATTGGGACCCAACACTTGTAACCATTTCGATTTTCTCTTGTGTGGTCAGTCGTGCCTTCATGGTGCTTGTCGTGTCTTGGGCGGTCCTCCATATCTACAAATGCCGCGGAATGGCTGGGGGCGGCGTATCCAACTCGAGCAAGACCGCCGTTGCTATATCCAATCCTCGAACTCAAGCGGTTCTCGTTCTGGCCGGCCTGAGAGGAGCAGTCTCGTTGGCGCTCGTAGAAAATGTGCCCATTTACAACCAAGGAACCGGAGAGGGGTGCGAATTCAAGCAGCTCATGAAGGGAATGACATCGGCTTCCATTCTGTTTACTACTTTTGTATTTGGAGGTGGTGCCTACTATATTCTACCGTGGCTGGGTATCCAGGGAAGTGATGACGAGTCCATGAACACTGAAACTGACGAAAACAAATCTCGCGAGCTCACTAATATCCACGAGTCGGAAATGCGAATTCCAGATTCTGTAGTGGTATAGTTGCTTTTCTAATGAGCTCCTGGAGATGAGCCACTCCTTCGCCATGCAGGTTCAACTGCCCCGCAGATGCAAGCTGAGTGGCGCGCGAAGAAGACGCTTCGTCCGTTCTTTCATCTCGAACCCAGTTGAGGTGTTACGAAGAGCCTTTTGGAATGCAAAATTTGATCTATTGTCAATCCAACTCAAGCATGAAGAGCTTCTTTTGAAAAGTTAGTTATGCTTTCTTCCGACTTGCTACTGCTAATAGCTCCATTCGCGTCAAGCATGACGTTAAAAAACTGTAGATGCTAATTTCCTGCTTAGTTTGTAGAGTACCATAGTCTACTCGAGTACGAGTTTTCTTTTTGCGGAGTGTACTAGTAGTCTACCAGTCGAAGTAGCCAATCGAACGCGACTAAAACTCGTGAGTCAAACAGGGAATCTTCTCCCACTACTACTAGCTAGAGTCTACCACTGCTCGTAGCACTACCGTACTTAGCAGGTACGAGTAAAGCTTGAGCAGCTAGCTCTCGTTGCACAACACAAAGAAACTTCAGAAATTGTGAAAGATAACACAAGAACAATTGCAATGTCACCTTCTTCTGCATGTTTTAATGCCCCAAAGATTGTAGGAGATATCTTACTGTTGGCTGGTACAGCTGCTGCGTTCCTTGCTTTGTCCAAGACCAAGAATCGGTCCGGTGGTGATGTTGGTCTTTCAGGTCTTTCCCAGGATCTGCGCGATGGAACATCACTTGACGCCAAAGAACGAATCTGTACAGTCGACGAAAATAACAAGCCGCTTCCTGGTGGCCACTTTCGCCACGAAATGAGGTTGCATAAAATATGGCATCGAGCAACGTACGTTTTAGTTTCGCTCGAAGATCCTAAAGATCCTCTTCCTTCATCAGCATCGACAGGTTCCGGTGTATCCTTAGAAGGATTATCAAGGGACGATCCCTATGTTCTGGTCCAACGCCGGTCTGTGCGGAAAGATTACTGTCCCGGAAAGCTTGATCCTTTACCCGGCGGGGTTGTAGGGTATGGCGAAACCTACTATCACAACGCGACCCGGGAATTATCCGAAGAAATGGGGATCGATGTGACGAGTCCAGGATCTCCTCATACTTTAATCCGACTTTTTACATTTCCCTACCAAGATGACAACGTCAAAGTATGGGGAGATTTCTACGAAGCCTGCTACCGAGGAAAGTTAGAAGATTTGGTCTTGCAAGAGGCAGAAGTAGAATCCTTGGAACGTATGACAATGTCGGAGTTGAAGAGACGCATAACGTATCACCCCGAAGATTTTATGCCGGATGCCATCCATGCCTTGCACCTTTATTTTCAGAGAAAGGAAGATAAGAAGCTGAATCGAAAGTTACTCAAGGGATACAGCAGTGGTAATTTGGACGCGTATAGACTTCGACCTCGACCCAAAGTGGTATTTTTCGATTGTGATGACTGTCTTTATTTTGACGGATGGAAAGTAGCCAATATGTTAACCCGCAAGATTGAGGAATGGTGTGGCAAGAAAGGATTAAAGGAAGGAGAAGCTTATGAGCTGTATAAAAAGTACGGAACAGCCTTGCGAGGCCTCTTGGAAGAAGGCTATATTGAGCACACTGATGAAAACATTGACGGATTCTTGGAAGATGTACACGATATTGGTGTTGGCGATCACATCCAAGCGGACCCAAGGCTGCGAGAAATGATATTGAATATTGACCCAGCTATTCCAAAGTATATTTTTACAGCAAGTGTCCGCCACCACGCCGAGCGTTGTCTGAAAGCCTTGGGCATTGACGGATTGTTTGACGGAATTATTGACGTCAAGGACTGCGAACTGGAAACAAAGCACGATCGTCGTTCCTTTGAACTTGCCATGAAGATTGCGGGAGTAACTGACCCGGAAAGTTGCTTGTTCTTGGACGACAGCTTAAAGAACTTGCATACGGCGAGAGAGATGGGTTGGCGGAGTGTCTTGGTGGGCAGAGTCGGGCGCGACTGCGGATCACAAATCTCTTCAGATCATGCTGAACACGAAATTGACCGCATTCACGATTTTCCATTGGTGTTTCCCGAGTTGTTTGCTCATAAAAGCGAGATTCAATGAGGTACAGAACGCTCTGTTGAGATTGTCTAGTCGGTACCAGCTAAAGATCTCGCCAGTAGTTGGATTTCGTTTTTGAGAACAACTATCGATTACACAAAAATGGCTGCAAAGGAATATTGTGACTGAAAGATCATCTCAACTCATTCATGGCAACATGCAGTGGCGAGAAGAGTCTTCGGTCCCAGCTATTTTTTTCAGGCTATTAGTTCAGGACACAACTACCAGGTACTAGTAGGCAGCAGAACATTTAAGATGCGTGGTGCATCTCTGCTGGAGCAGCTAATTAATATTCCAAATGTTGCACTGCGTACACAGCTAATTTTAGAGAGATACGCCAGAAATAGATTCACGAGTTGCTACAATAGTTCTGTTTGAATATTGTGACTAGAACTTGTTGAGGAATAAACTCAAGTGTAGTATCTTTGGAGCAGACATCAGTTTGCTGAAAAATAAAAATTATGATTTGCATACTACTAGTAGCTAGTCTAGCTATTAGTCTAGTAGTGTAACGGTACCAGGTAGTTGCTCGCTCACCCGTGAAGACTACTGTGAAAATACAGTACAAGGAGTTCTTCGGCTTTCCGCAGAAATCTCACAACATCATAAAACCACGAGTACAAAGTAAAAACTCTCAATCATCCCATCCATAAACATAACAAAACTTAATCAGCATTTCTTGACTACAGAGCATAGAAGCTAAGCGATATAAAATAGTCAGCCTAGTATGAGTAGCTCACAGCATGCCCCTGGGGCAAAGGAGCCGATCGAAGCCGTTCAAGAAGAGCAACCGGCAATGAGGTAAGAGTTTTTAATTGCACTCGCAGTTCACCTTTGGAGACCCTGGCGCTTTTGAAACCAGCCAAGATTGCAAGTCGGAGAATTCCTTGTATTTGAAGGTCCAAATTTAAGAGAAAATATCGCCGGCGCTAGTTCGAAGTTGGCCAGAGACGAGTACCATGGTGCTTGGTCCTTTGGTTGGCGACGAAGCTTCTTTTTGGGTGGTCTTCAGTGTTCGTCGTTGTTCTTACAATGTCGCACTTTCTGTTTCTCTGGAATTCCTTTGTAAATTGGCTTCGGATTGCTTTGTTATCTCTAACTTTATTTTCTTTTCCCTCTTTTTTTTCCAGATCCGTGGCTGTGGCTGATGTTCCCGCGTTTTCACCGTTTACCGCTCCCAAGCTTGAGAAAACACCACTGCATGGGCTGCTCAAGTCAATACCTTCACGAAAAACAGCATTTACAGTAACTCAGGAATGGGCAGGAACACCTCCTTCTACGTCCTGCACGTGGAATGTCAAGGGAAAGGACTTGGAGATGGTCCCCGTTGACTTTCCTTTGGAGCGTACTCACCGCGAGATTAGCTGCAGCGATGCCTCGGAGGTTGCCAAGCGCATCTCGGAGGCCCTGCGGCTTCTTTCCATTGACGCAAAGTATGACGACGAAAAAGCCAAGGCCAAGTGCAAGACCATGGAATGTGTCAAGTTTCGCATTCGCTTGTTTGCCGGGGGCGACAACGGTGAACCAGTGGTTGTAGAATGTCAACGACGCTCAGGATCGACTTCTTGCTTCATGCGTAACTGTCGTGCAGTCTTGGATGCCGCTGAAGGGATCGCCGAAGGAACTTCCAAAACTTTCCACACCAAGACTTTTGCTCCTCCTCCGTCGGGAAATCTTGGTTCCATGAAGTGCCTTCAAAAGGTTGCCACTTCAATATCTAACTCCGATGAAGATGCGCGCGTCGCGTTTCAGTCTGCAGCTGAACTGTGCAAGTCGGAGAAAAGAGACTCTGTGCTACTTGGGTTGCAGAGTCTCTGCTGTCTAACGGATCCACTGAAGTCGTCTCCTGCTACTGCAATCCAGGTTTCCAAGTGGATTTTCTTGGGAGATGGATCTCAGTATTCCATTCGAGATGATATCCTCAGCGCAATCGAATTTGTCAACGAAGAGAAAGACGAAGAAATTGATGAGAGTTACGAAACTCAAAAGCATTTTGCTCTGATTGCAGTAGCAAATGCACTCGTTATGTGTACCAAGGACAGTTCGTTTAGTGAGTCATTTGCGGATCACTCATTGTGGTTCGAGAACAACCTGATCCCTGTTTTGTTGAAAGCTATCGGGAGAGCTCCTATTTGTGCAAGCAATGCCTGCGCCGCAGCTCGTGGCATTTACAGCCTATTGTCGTCCTCTAAGGATGCTTGTCGCAATTTCAAGGAATCTGATGGCATGGCAACAATTCAAATGGCCCATGCATTCGGATTGGAGAAGCACGATCTGCTGGCAAGCGAGACTGGGCGCTGTCTAGCATTGTAGAGTTGCGTATTATTTCATGAAGAAAATATGAATAATTTTTTATCGCGTCTCGTTCATCACTACTGCAATTTCTTAGCATTGCATTGTTTGACTAGTAGTAGTAGTAGTAGAGTACTCTCTACCACTGGCTGCCCTAGCTAGTACTAGTAGCAGTAGAGGATAATAAGCTCATGACTAATGTGATGACTGCCAGTAGTGCTACTGTAGCTTGGCATTCGTGAATGATTTATTGACATCACGGCACAATAAACAACAACACTACCTGGTAACGTCCATTCGCAACAAGTCCTTGACGGCATCTGTCGTGCATTATCCATTAACAACGACCTCAAATAAGAAAGAAGCATGATCAACTGTCCAACTTATCTTTCAAACAGCCCCAGTTGCGGACGGAGGAGACGATGGGAGAATCAATCTTCCACTTTGTCCTCCGAATCTTCGCCGCTTCACGTGGACAGTGACGCAGCCTTTTCATCTCCGACGAATTATTCTACCTTCACCGACCGAAGTCACGAGCAACAACAGGAATCTCGGCCTAGTAGGTGGCTGTCGTTCTGGAATGCAAGGTCTAATTTTATGAACAGAAAAGGCCAGCAGCAAGGTCTCTCAAGTCTTTTACAGTTCCCAGAACCGCGTTCGCATTCACCGGTGACAACACAACCATCACCGTCATCCAGGGAGTCTGCTTCCTTTCCCTCGTCGTTAGAATATCGATGGCAGAGTCTTTTCGTACTTCTGTTTGTAGCTACCCTTGTTGCATTCTTTCATGACAGCTCTGGCAACTTCGTGTTGGGAGGACATGGACAGAATTATGCAACCCCAAAGGCCTTGTGGGATCACAATGTCTACATACCAGCATCGACATCATCTTCTGTCAAAGAAAAGGCAGCCTATTTGGTGGCACAGCTAGATGGACCTTTGCCAAAACTCAAAGAACTTACTGATATTGCTTCGAGGCCGAATCGAGCCTATTGTCGACAGCACGGAGCCGACTATGTCCGGTACTCCCGAGGAGAGAAATCGTCGCACGCCCGAAAGTCGTGCTTTGACAAGACCATTCTGTTGAATACTATTTTGGATCATCAGTTTCGGGACTCCGATTCGGCTCTTCCGTCACCCTTTTCCTTGCGACCACGAGTCGAATACGATGCTGTGGCTCTTTTACCTCCAGATTCTATCATTATCAATTTGGACACGAACATGTTCAAAGTGGCCTTGCCAAATGATAAATTGGTGGCCATTGCAGGCTGGAACCACCACTATGCAAAATCCTTTGAGCACGGATCGGGACAATTTGACAGTAAAACGGGCATAGTGTTTTTCAACTTGCGGCACCGACACTCCAATGCAGTTGCGAAGCTGTGGTGGGATGAAGTGCAGTCACCATCGGTCGATTGTGGAGCAGGCAACGACTTGACATTGCTCGTGGACGCGATCGCCTCCGTGTTGGAACACAATGAGGATTTAAATTTGTTAATTGCTCCTCTTGTCGAGAGCGACGATGGAGTTGTATCGGCCCCTGTTCAGTCCGACTATGTTGACACGGCACAGAAGAACGACATCCTGAAAGGGATTCCTCCGTCCACACCAGCGTCAAGGACTGAAATGCTGCTCTCGGATCTCCCTTCAGCGACAATGAGCCTTACGAGCACTGCTGATTCCGTTTGCTATCGCTGTTATCCCCGATGCGAAGTGTTTTAGAGGCGATGAAGGAATACAGAGCTTGAACTCTTTTTGTTGTTGAGCGAGGAAGATACAAAAGACGCGACTGCAAACTTTCCTGGCCCCTTCCGTTTTTAATAACAATAGAGCCAAAGTACAAAAAGAATTAAGTGTGTATTTTATGAAGTGAAATAAACTACTTGTAGATACTTTGATCTCTTGCGGTAATTGTAATTCAAAAAATGTATATTTAATTAAATGTAATTCCATTAAAACAGACGCCACCCTCGCCATATTTATTCGACCTTTCCCCAACTCTTGCAATTTATTCCGTGCCTTTAAGCAGCCGAAGCACGGTGGTTATGAGGTGACCTCTTCTGCTGACCGTGTTGCTGCTGGAAACGCATTTTGAGAACTTCTCTCATCTGCATGAGGCGAGCTTGGGACTGCTGCAGAGCTAAGGTTGTGGCAAGCAAGCTCTGGTCGGCAAGAGGTCTCCGGGGCAATCCTACTCCACCGAATCGATGCATCTGAGTGGCCTGTTCCTTGAGGATTGCCTGTTGCAAAAGAAGCTGCGAAGCAGGGTCGGCCTGTCGCACAATGCCCAATTGAGTTTCCAATAGCTTCTGCTGCTCCCTCAATTGCATCAACATTCTTTCGTCAGCACCAGGAGGTAACAGATTCTGCTTCAGAGCAGCGACTGCCGCGGCGTACTGAGGGGAAAAGCCGAGACTGGGAGTAGGGATAGGTCTGCCGGCCGCAGCGGCAACAGGTCGAGACGCTACCAATGGAACTGAAGCAGTAGCAGTTATAGCCAATGAAGCAGGGCTGTCTCCGTGTGTTTGCATAGCAAGTTTTGTGCGAGCATTCTTGCAGAACATTTGAGCTGCCAGGTGTGGCTTGTCGCGAAGAAAGAATTCATGGTAGTAGGCTCCAAGTTCCGGACCACTGGAGATTCGGACATAATTCCTGCATGAAGGTTAAGATATCCGGGGAGAGAATAGATTGAGTATAAATAAATTCATAGTGTAAGGGCGGCAACTACAGATAAAAGACGGACTTTTCAGTCGATGAATCATGAGAAAAGCAATGTACCTACCAACGATTAAGCTTCCGAGTAAAGCTGCTGTATTTGGACTTGCGAGGAAAGAACTTGGGCATGACCTTCTCGGCAAAGAGCTTGCGATCTCGGATGATGAAAGCACGACCGTGGGGCAACCAGGCAATGCAGTCCGAGTTGCGCTCGTCTGCCAGGAGTTCCATCAATCTCTGAGGGAAAATTTTAGCTCGAAAGTCGTCTTCCTCCTCCTCGTCGTCGTCGTCCGCGCTCAGATTTGGATCACTTTGCATTTTCCGATCGTCCACTTGAACCGAAGAGGGGGCTGTATCGGCCTTGGTCTTGGTGTTGGGCATGGTGTGTTGGTTTGTCAGATTAGTTAAACACTTGTAACAAAAGTTTGTTTTGTTTCTTTGATTATAACATTATTATTGTTGTGGTAATAGTAGTAGCTACCTGGTAGTGGTACTCCGAGTTCTACTAGTAGTAGTACAGTAGTAGCCAACAGGTGTCGTAAGAGCCTGCGGAGGTTATGCAAGACACACTAGACAAGTGGCACCTTCAACATTTCAACTGGCCACTCGGCCGCGAATGACTGCACAGGGCTCAGGAAACTTAGAAATACGACATTGAGACTATTAAAACCGAAAAAGGGAAAAGGAAAAACTTTCTACGTCGGATATTGACAAGGTCTTTCCAGAAGTTCTTATTAAATCCTGCTTGGTTCGGCAATCTTCAAATAGAAGATACGGTAATCTTTTTTATGGATCGAACTAAGTTGTAATAATAATGTTATCTTAATGGCCGCATATCAAGCAAAACAGAAAGGCCTAATATCAAGTCAAGCCTGTCAGTCACTCATCTACCTGGACCGTACCAGGTACCAGGGTACTAGTTACGATACTAAACCAGTACCACGTACTACGGTACCAGGTACCTACTTAGTAGTGCATGTTGGTGCGCCTAGCAGGGTAGCTACTAGTACGTGGTACCAGGTACCATACTACCTGGTTCTAATATTAGCTACGGTACAAGGTACCAGGTACTCCAGTACCAGGTACAGTAGTCTGAGCGGACCAGAAGAATTCACTGGTACTGGTATGAATTTGACTTAACAGATGCTGACATCTTCGCATCCGGACACGGTAAAAGAGGACAAAGAAGATTAATGAAAACGTAGCTATTTTCAATTGCTAAAAACGACTACTGTACCTGGCACCTGGTACCAGGTACCAATACCCTGGTACCTGGTACAGTACAGAGGTGGCGGTAGCTCCCGTAGCTAGTAGTAGTAGTACTATACTAGTACTACTACTTAGTGGTACCCTGGTAAGCTTGACATACTGGTTAACAGATTAGCAGAGTATCCGTAGGTAGTACTGGTACCTGGTAGCTGGTAGTCTACTCTGCTGGCGACGGTAGCCCAGGTCGAAAGAGGCTTCCCCCGTAAAGTGTAGAGCACGACGACATGCTAGTATTGTATGCGGCTACTGGTACTAGTAGTACTAGTAGACTACCTGGTAGTACTCCGATTGATAGCAGTAGACCACCTTGTCACTGTCAGTGAACGATCATTATTATTTTTTCATCTCATTGACACCTGTTGCTGGAATTCTGTTGGCTTCAGTCCAAAAACTCCGAGGGACTTTTTCCAGTGGACAAATTTTGCATGATGATGCCTCATGAGCTGAAGGTTGTGCTAGTTGGAGCGCTGGAGCTGTATTCGCCCACTTTTAATTGTTGCACTGCGGGGTTTGTATGAAGTCTAGAGTCTAGACGAGCATCTCCTCCCGCATCTCTCGCTCAATTGCGCTGCTGCTTCATACAGAATCTTCCTCGCAAGCCTCTTCTTGCCAGCCTCTTCTAGTGAATGGGTGAATGTACTCCGATTACCTCTTTAGCTATCATAATATTTCCAATCGTCCTCTGTTCTCTGACAGGTTGATTATAAAGAGTAAGCTTTTGAGTGCAAACCTGTCTTTTCGCGAGCACGCGGGGGCATCGGTTGAATTTGTAGCCCTGGCTAGAATAGAATCCTTAGAATCTTTCAAAACCAAATCGTCCTTCCTCGATTCGTTTCAAATCTCGTGGTCGTCCACCCAAAATAGGAAGTCGACCGTTGCAACCCAAAATACCTGAGAATAAAATGGTGCCCACAATGGGAAAGTGCAGAAACCATGTCAGAAAGACCTCGATTCCATACTGCGACAGAAAGGAAAAGGATTCCCATTCGTGAATTTCAATGTCCAAAGCATCATCCATATAATCATTGTTTCCTTCCGCATTGTTATTGTTATTGTTGTTCATGTTGTCGTCGTCGTCAATGTTCGTTGCTTGTCGTTTTTCCTCCTCCGTTGCCCTCAATAAAACAAGAAATATAGCAAATCCCAATAGTGTAACAATCACTGGAATGAGTGCGTAACTGCCACAATCCTTGTACCGTACGGATTGGCGCTGGTGTCCCCATCGTCCTCCAGGATGGCAACAAGGACAGGACATGATATGCCACAGAATCATATCGAAAATGGAATGGCCCACTCCACCAAGCGTCCATAACAGCACCATTCCGTGTGTAATGGTGTAATTCTCGTACACGAGTAATTCTGTTCCTCCTTCGTATACGTGATAACGGTCCATCTGGTAAACAATATTTGTGGCCACCAAACCAAATGAGACGGAGGCCAACAACAGCAAACATCGTTCCCAGCTTTCCAATGGATGAAGACGATGATGTAAGCAAATACCAAACAAGGTATGATTGTTTTGAAACCACTGACACCAATCTGCAATCCAACCATTGCCGGGAAGATGACATGATCTCGCAGCCAGGAGTGGAACTAAAATTTCTTCGTAGCTCATGCTGCTGGTTGGCATTTATTCAATTTATGTACAAGTAAGTACAGTAGCTATCTAAAAAAGTGTTTATGGGTTGTATATTGTATATTGTATATTCAAAGAAGCATTCACACGAGATGATGATTATGATGACACTACTAATTAGTACGATGATGACAGTTACTGGTTACTGTAGAGCTCTGATTTGTCAGCAGCACTGGATTGATTTCGATTTTGCTAAGACACGCCTCACATGTTTTGAGTTGGGCGTGTGGCCAAATTTGGTCCAAATTTGGTCCATGCTCAATGTTCACACAACATGTTATGATAGCAGTGCCTAGTAGTAGTACGAGTAGATAGGACGAGAAAGAAACATTTTCATTGAAAAGAGTGTACCATACTAACATGGATCAATGGACCAACAAAACATTGATTATGATGTTTGATTTTGCCAAGAGATTGGTCTCATGTGCGTCAAGCAGTTTTGAATCTAGTCAATGAAAACACATCTGTTGAATAGACAATTCAATTCAAACACTATGTCTATACTTTGGTAAGGTCTTCACTTGATGATACTCTGTATTTATTATTAGATAATACTGTTAAAGTGAGAGGACTCTGATATCACTACTTGATATCAGTCCTAGATACTACTAGTAGTGCCTTGAAACGTAGGATTC
>Ga0100392_1004454_pt1 | contig 12559 bp, 14 predicted proteins | sample CryGeymeta201516_FD_81548 | JGI IMG/M metagenome (GOLD analysis project Ga0100392, IMG submission 81548) | Groundwater microbial communities from Crystal Geyser aquifers in Utah, USA - Crystal Geyser metaG 2015-16 | ecosystem: Environmental > Aquatic > Deep subsurface > Groundwater | place: USA... | reverse complement strand
TGTAAGATAATAAGTAAAGTAACAGACCGCTTCCACAACATGTAGTTTTTCGATAGGTTTTTTGTCCTGTATAATTGAGAAGTTCAGTACTAATATCTACCATGCGTAGTCTAGCTAGTCTGTTTGTTGGTTTTGGTTGGTGCATGTGCGAGATCAATACACTGTACAATATCTTACGAGTGGTGGTAAAAACGAATACCTTGAAGAAGTGTATATCCACGGGTAAAGCTGAACAGGATAAGTCCCGCCTATGACGTGTGCAAAGAGCTTTCGAAGTCCGTCCAACCATAATCGTTTTAAAACGAAAAAGCCTCTCTCTGATCACATCACGTGTTGCAGTTTTTTTCCGAAAGTTTTTTATGCGGCATCTTTACTAGACCTAGTAGTAGAGAGTTCATCATCTCGTCAACAAAAAAATTAAACACTACTACTAGTAGTATAGGACTTTGCAAGATCAAACTTATAGATAGTATGGACTCTTCTGATGACGATGAGCCACCGATGCTGGTGACGCTCGAAGAAAATACTACCGCTGACAATACTGGCAGCAGCAGCAGCAGCACATCACAACCCATCATGACCCCACCTACCTTCTCCCATCAGGAGTCCCTGGACCTTCCTCCCTGTCCTGTTACCATTCTCTCGGGATTCTTAGGTGAGCTCTTTTCATTATTTTGAAAAAGTGGTTTTGTTGAAAATGATATTGTTGTGGTTTGCTTGCAATTGATAGAATGTCTACCAAAAATATCTTCAGGCGCGTATCTTCGATTGATACTAACAGTTTCCCGTGGCAACAAATTTCGCTGCATGCAACACCGCAGGAAGTGGTAAAACCACACTCATCCAGTACATTCTCAGTTCTCCACACCACAAGAAACGTATTGCTGTGATTGAAAATGAATTTGCTGCGGGTAATTTGGGAGAAGGACTGGCCATAGAGACACTGATTGCTAAGAATGGTGCGGATAATTCCAGCTTGACGGACCTGATCGAATTGCCCAATGGATGCGTCTGCTGTACCGTCAAGGATTCTCTGGTTGAAACGCTCGAAAGTCTTGTCAATAAGCGCAAGGATTTGGATTATATCATCATTGAAGCTAGCGGCATGGCGAATCCTGGTCCTATTGCCAGTGTCTTTTGGTTGGACGATGCACTTGAATCGCGACTGCGATTGGATGGTGTTGTTACCTTGGTCGACGCCTATCACATACAACAACAATTGAAAGAAACGTTGGAAGCATCGCAACAAATCGCCTATGCAGATCGTATATTGCTCAACAAGACAGATTTAGTGGATTCATCTCGTGCCGATGAATTGAAAGGACTTCTGAATGAAATGAATCCTGCGGCTCAAATTCAAACAACACTGTATTCCAAAGTTCCCGATTTAGATTTCATTCTGGATGCCAAATGCTATGATGCCGAACAAAAAGTTAAAGATTTAACGGAAACAGTAGAAACACTGGCGGCAGAGTTGGTGGTAGAGGGAGGACACGACCACTCCCATGATCACGGTCACCACCACGACCACAGCGGCAAGACGGATGATTGTGCTCGCTGTCAAGAAATGCAACAAGAACACAAGCATACCAGCGCTGTGTCCACTGTCGCTTTTACCGAAAAGGGGACGATGGATTTGGATAAGATCAATGAATGGCTAGCCACTACCTTGTGGCCCAATCAAGACGAGAAAGATGAAGTCCTGAGGTCACGCCTCGAGAAATCTCTCGAGGAAAATCAAGAGGTGGACGCTCCGAAACGATACGGCGGAGATTTGGCAGTCGATGATGGTCGACAGCAAATTTTTCGCATCAAGGGTATAGTTTCGGTTCGCTGCAATCGTGACAAAGTAGAAGAAAAGGATTGGCAGTGTTGTGACCCTGAAACAGGCATCAATAGCCGGCGCTTCATCATTCAAGCAGTCTACGACTTGTGGGAGTGCCATGCTTCGAACAACGACTTCGGTCCAGACGAAGAGCGAGAATGCAAGGTGGTAGTCATTGGGCGTAACTTGCGTCGAGCCGAACTCAAAACAGGTTTCAGAGCGTGTCGAATTGACGCAAGCGTTGTTAGCTAGTATTGCAATGATCTAAAATGCGCTGTTTCTTTTTTACAAATCGTAATTTGACATAAACTTTGCGTCGTGATTATAAGGAAGCCAATTGGGGCGCCAAGATCGTCAAATTATAGACTGTATCGTCTGGTTGTATGTTAATATCTGGTACGTTGTGGTGCACCTTAGTTACTATAGACCTCATCTTGCAGGTCCCCCCCGAGAAAATGTTATAGACTTCTCGTCAACTAACTGATAGTGTCTCTCTCCTCTCATTTTACATGTTAGATTGTCTTCCGGCTTGAATTGCATTGAGCGCGTGGTCATCTTATTGCACCACCTCAACCTGTTAACGCAAAGAGAAAGAGAGAGAAGTGAAAATGAGTTGCAAAATCAGAAGAACCAAATCGACGTGACAACGAATGGTACGCATGCTAACTAATGCGCTTACATTCTCTACCAACGATTCTCGGACCACCTTCTTCTTGTAAGACTTGCGCAGCATTTCTTCGCGCTCTTGCTTTTTGCGCAACTGCTCTTCGTACCGAGCTTTTTCCATCTCTCTCGTCATATCATAATACGTTTCCTTATTGCCTCCTCCCAGGCCAAGATCAACGCCACAGCAGTTGAACAAATCGACAAAATCCTGGGCGGGATTGGCTTCATGTTCCTTGGCCGCCTTTCGGCGACGTGCCAAATTGCGAACAGCCGAGGTCGTTGGAGCTCCTTCTTCTTCCATCATTTTCATGACGCGTTGACGACGGTAGGCTGCCTGTACTTTGATAGCAGCGGCGGTTTCCTGTCGTGTTTGTGAGAAAGGGGAGCCAAGTATGTGAGGTTCATGTTTTCAAAAAGTGTTTGTACTGAATGCTTCACACGAAAGTTCATAGCTACAAGAGAGAGCTCGAGTAGAAAGAATAGCCATCAAGCAATACGTTGGTATCCTCAACTCTAACCAATAGTTGAGTGTGGGTTGTCCTCGGCCCAGATTTAATACCCACGTTTGAGCCGTTGAAAAATTTGTCGAAATCCCTAAGTAAACAGGAATTTCAGAAACTGGCAGGCTCGGTATCGGAACCAGAAAAAGAAAAAAATATCACCTATCACCATGATGGGCTATGGGCTTTTTCCTGTCAAGTAGCAACGGTAAACATGCAACATCCATACGATGCAAACACAAATTGAGTTGTAGTGGCGAGCGCGTACTTACGATATCTACCCAATCGTAACGAGGAGGTCCAGAATAGGCAGCTTCTTCGGGCCGAGGAGGCTTCTTGAAGAGCTTGGTGGATCGTGTCATGAACCAAGGCGTTTTGTTATTTTGAGAGCCTCCTCCTGACTGTCGCTCCGCAGCAGATCGATGATGCTCTTCCTCCGACGAGTTTTCTGTAGAAGCCATGTCGATGTCGTGGTCTTCCCTTTTATTAACTGCGGCAGGCTCTTCCTCAAAACGTGCCTTGGAAACTTCCCGCGTACTGCTCTGTTTCTTACTGTTGTGGTTAACACTGCTGACGCCGTCTGGAGCAGCGCTTCCTTGGGTCAAAGCTTCATCTCTGGTGGCACGAGCGCTGTCACTGGTCTTATCTTTCTTCTTACGGCCTAGGAATCCCATGGTTAAAATTAATAGGTATGAATTGGATAAAGTAATGTGATGAAGAGAAAGTTTGTACTTTCAGGAGTATTATTTTTTATATTGTATGATGATCTGCCATTAGTATCGTTTTAGCTAGGTACTCTATTAAACGCCAAGCTTCGGTTGAGACTTAACTACGTTCAATGGCAACTTCTCGCTAAGAAGGCCAGTGAATCACACGGGACTGGAATTCAACGCCTCGTTGGTTGAACAAGAATGTGGGAACGAAGCGACACAGAAACATGTCTTAATACGTGCACAATGAGACTCCCCGTGCGTGGCACTCTAAGAAATGTAGTGCTCCATTATAACCTGCACAAACGGAATGTTTTATCCGGAATTAAACCAGGGCAGACCCTTGGGTTTGAACCATCGATTGCCATCGCATAAATCATCAATGTCAGTGATCAACCAGTTGCTCAATGACTTTCCTTTTCCCAGCGACGAAGTGCGCACTCGCTCCATGCGCACACCGTGGATCACTTTCCGGACCTTGCCATCTTCGTAGCCTTGAATGACAGCTCCAGTTTCGATATCTCGAACTCGAAAGACTTCATCGCAGTACACTAAAACTTCTGCAAACGTTGTTGTTTCGATAACATCCTCGTCTGTCTCGGCAACCACCAAGTTAACGTAGGCAGACGATGCGTCTCCATCAACCCGGATCTGTTCGATATCCTTGATCAGTTTGGGATATCGTTCGGCGATCGATCGGCTGAGAGCCGGCAAAGAATGGAGAGAATGGATTTCTGCTCCAGTAGGTTTGGTCTTCAAAAGTACTTCAATTTGATTTTTCCCGCTTTTATTTGCCGACGAAAAGACATTTCGAAGTCTTGCCTCCATCATGGTATCGTATGAGTTGTCGGATTGCTCGTTGGTTGCACTTTTGTTATCGGGTTTCTCGTTATTATTATTATTATTTTGGTTTGTGGTCGGGGAAAATTCGAATTCTAGCATCAACTCTCCATCTTCGTCGTCTTCTGAGACAATCTTAGCCATTGGCACTACAATTTGAATCGCACTTGCATTAGAATTGCGCCGGATATTATCAAGAATTGTGTACAGTCGGCGTATTAAATAAAGCCGAGCGGTCCCACGTACTGGATATGTGCAACATACAAAACATTATCATTTCTGCAAAACGTACCATCGTAGGTATTTGAAAGAATACCAGCCACGCTTTGACAGAACGCCCAGGAACAATTGTCTGCTAGCTCTTCTTTCCAGCTGTTAGATCCTAACAGGATCTTCCAAAACGGAACCTCCAAATGAGCTCGTGCCGTCAAGGCACTAATAGTTGTACAGGATGTCTTATAATCAAAGACTCTGTTGCCTCGAAAGTGTGCTTCCCGTTCGATTAATCGACGAGGTGGATCCGGACTGTGAACCCAAGGAAACAACAATTTGGGTTTGGTCTTCCTGGCGGGGCTTTTTAATAAATCCAATTGGGAAGACGCCACAGCGGCATCAGTAGTCTCGGCCTCGGACTTCCACGCCATGGTTCGACGGCATACGAGGATACGTCTGATACCACAGTATGTGCTATCGAATGCTTTTCTTGATCGAATCATATTATGTTAATTGGGGGCGATCGTATGTACACACCACTTATACCAATAATGATATTATGTATTTCGTATTGACAGCGTGAAAAGAGTGTGTTGCTGAACTGGTGCAACGAAAATCTTTCTAATGGAACAGCTAAAGCCTTCTACTCTACAGTACTAAATGCTACGAGTAGTAGAGCTAGAGCTGAGTACGCTACGTAGAGTAACTGGTAATAACGGCGGTACTACAGTAGCTACTACAGTAATAAACAATGAAATTGTAGGATCTTTCCTGTCGCTGTTTCAAAATACTAGACTACCTGGACATGCAATTCGTAATCTGCTCTCAAAGCAGACAAGTGCTCTGAAGGACACCAGTTCTAGCTACTAGCTACCAGGTACTCAAAGTGGAAACAGCTACGACAAAGACAGTTAGCTAGCTAGAGTTCAGAATATGCTAGGTTGAAGTAATTTGAGCATCTGATCAAAAGAAATCTATTAAGATATCTTGTGAGAATAATGTTACCAATGTCATGCATTCAATATGACGGCATGGCACTCCAACCATGATGGTGCTTCAGTGGTACTGTATATTTGGTTTGCGTGCAAACCTTCCGCGCACGTCCACTGTCACGCCGTTCTTTCATTGAGGGTGTTGAGTGCTTGTACATCGAGTGCTTTTTTTCTGCGTATGCACCACTGCAGCATCAGCTCGGTACCTAGTGGCACTTGAATGTCAAGGCGACTTTGTCGAAAAAGTCGCTCCAGTTCACGTCTTCCTCGTCTTCCTCCTCACCATTATCACAAAATTGGTCATCACTGCATGTAAACCAATACTCTTCAGACTGATCACTATCGCTATTATCGGTGCTTTCTTGCGATGCAAGGTACGTTCCAGCGATTGGACTACCGGCATTAGGAGTGAAGTCCGCGACGAGACGATACGGGACAATCGGCGAGAGTCTTCAGTATGAAAAAAAGAGGAAGAAAAACGAATTGAAGAATTGGGGAGCAATGACAGGAACAGAATGGAATCAGAACGCTGTATTGCTCGTAGCGGTGCCACACGAAAAAAGTACAAAACAGACACGTTACTCACACTTCGGTTTGTTTTTCCGCGGCCTTACGGCGAGTACGTCGCGAGAGGCGACCAAAAATCATTTGCTTAGATCGTTCGGTGCAACGCTTTAAATGTTTCTTATGAGCGCGCTCCTTTTTCTTTTGCAACGCAACCTCTTCTGTAGTGGGCTCGCGTTCTTTCTCCGCCGCCATGGACTTTTTGTCGGCGTTCGCGTCTCGCGTCTTGACGATTTTGTTGCTTTTGTTGCTTTTGTTGCTTTTGTTGCTTTTGTTGGACGTGACGCGCTTGAGCTTGACATCATTGGCGGCAATGGCGACAGTGGTATCTGTGGTGGCTTGCTTTGTTTGTTGTTTCTTATGAACAGAACCAACTTTACTACTAGCCGCATTCTTTTTGTTCTTGTTCTTGCGGGGCTTCTTCTTTGCCGGAGGTTTAATATCTTGTTTTTCGTGTTCGTTTTCATCGTCGCTTGCGATCCACTGTTGAATGTTGACATTTGCGACAATTGCAGCGCTACGGCGGGGGGCGGAGCGAACCATGATATGTTGTTTCGTTCTGATTTTTGTTTTTGTGGTACGTCGTTGTTTTTCGTTTCCCCAGAAAAAATGAGGTGAAAATACTAATTCTAACTCTAATGGAACGCTTCCCTTTCCTCTCAACCCTAACATTAACTCGAATTTTTAAGTTCACAGCATCTTTTTCTCTCCTCTCACGTTTTGGCGATGGCCTCATTTTTTAAAAGACCTTCTGCGAGAAAATCTCGATGAAACAGAAACAGAAACCACCATCGGCATTTGTTGGGACTTGACTGAGTATCCGTATCGTCTCCGACTGTACAGCATAGCTACAGCACATACAGTATATCACCATTGCACCATAGGAAAGCGGAAAGCAGCAGCCAGGGATACTATAAACTATAAAGCTCCCATCAGACAGCGATGGAACAAACCCAAGAAGCCACGAGCTTCCAGCCGGTAGGTATCGATAGTTGTATTGGTTCAATTGTATCGCTTGCTCGTTTTGCGTTGTGCTTTGAGCTCAGCATTTCATCTGACTTTGTGTCATCTCATCTGGCACGTTCATCTCGTCCTACAAATCTACCCTACCCTGCCGTGATTCCTTGCTTCAAAAGCAAAAAATTGTTACTTTGCTGGAACACCCTCTGTCATTTCTTCGCAGTCGATATTCTACTAGTTTTGCTTCATTATTCTCCAAACAACCTGCTGATCAAGAAGAATACAAGAATGGTCTCATCGGCATCGCCTGTCTTCTAGCCGGATTCGTCTTGCTTTGGGGCCTAGTTCTAATATTCTTTATGATCAAAGGATCAGCTGTCGGTTGTGCATCGGGTCGTGCATTTGAAACAAGGCCCGTGGAGCGACGCAGTAGTGCCACCAGCAATTCTAAACAAGATGAGGATCATCCACCCAGCACTACCGAATCGGAAATGGAGGATACTCATTCCATTCACAACGGTGACGAAACAAGCGAATTACACGACGAGGACTATTTAAGTACACCCCAACACGACAACCAACACCAAGATAGTCTACTGGATGACTCGCTTGCATCATCCCTTTGTTCTATGGATGTTGTGTCACAATATGATTCAGAAAGTCACAGCATCATGTCGACAGAATCGCACGAGGACAGTTTAGTAGATTCGAGTCCTCGAGTTGAAGGACCCAGGGCTGTGCGAACAAGATTATTCTTTTTTGTGGTGGCCCTGTGTACATTAGCATGTATTCCACTAGCCTTGTCTTTCGTCTTTGCTCCCATGGAAGAGACAGTCAAAGTTCTCGACAGTAGTTTTGATGTAAGTGCAGGCTTGGCTAAAATTGGCTTTGAATGATCTTTCGTGGAAATTTCTTTCTGATAATTGTTTACGTTCCTTCTATTTAGGAAACACGGGACATGGTGGCACAAACGCGCGCCGCTGCAAGCATCATAGAAACGGCTTATCAAAGTACAGCAAGTATTCTCTCTCAAACGACGACCAACTTTAGTTCCGTTTGTCCAAATATTAGTGAAACCGACGCCAATCAGGTCTTGGGTGTGAACTTATTGGAACTGACCCGACTGATTACTACAGGCCATGATAGCCTACAGGCAGATGTGACGAACAATATAACCAAAATTGAAAATATGTTGCACGCAGTAGAAGAAGCCATGGTAATTTTGGAGGATTCGTTGGATCAAACAGAGGACCTGCTTTTGTTGGTGCCGGGACTATTGCTGGCCGTTGGAATTGTCACAGCTCTAGCCACTTTTGGCGTTGTCATGGCTTGGAAGCAAGATTCAAGACCAAGACTACAGCGTTTCATGTCATATGGTGTACTTCCTGGGCTTATTATTGTATGTCTTTTGTGTTGGATCTTGGCCATTGGTGCTACGGTTTCGACTGCGGCGAGTACTGGTAAGTCCATACATACGGTTGGCAAATTTATCGTGTTTGCTTGGGACGCGTAGTGTTCTCAAGCTGTTTGCAATTGAATTCGTGGCACAATAGATTTCTGTCTGGCAGGTACAAGTTCAGGAAGTCCTGACTTAGCAATCCACGATATACTCATCACTCATGGGGACTATCCCAACACGACGAAGTACCAATACCTGACTGCCTATGCAAGCGTAAGTTGCTTGCATGCTTAACAGAGCCAGCTTTTTACTCCATTATTTATTTGACTCAATCAAATTTTTCTTGACAGGGGTGTCATGTATTGGACGCAACACTTCCTCTTGTAGTGCTTGAGCAGAGATCTCGAAGCCAAGAAGATTATATCTGGCAATACATTGCAGAAATTGATGCTCAGGGTAGATCTACTGTTGCAAATCAGTGCGGTGGATCAGGACTTGATGAAATTTTGAGCGCCGCACGCAATGTGGCAAAACTACTTACGAAGGAGCGCAGGGCGCTTGACAGTATGAGTGACAGCCTCAGATGTGAGCGCGTTCATCCTATATATTCCAAAACTGTCAATATTTCTATTTGCACAGACATGGCAGAAGCAACTGCTTGGGGAACTGTCCTTTTTGTAGCCCTTGGTGTTGGTCTTATGGTTCTTATCACGCTGCGAGCTTCCTGGAGGCACCGAGTCGACGAAGAACGAATTTATCATGATGAAAGCGAGGTTGCAGAGAATATGATTGTCAACGAGCATGAGGAGTACTTGAGGTACATATCCAAATACAAGCACGAGTGGCAAGAATACAACGGATTCGGTGCTGCCAATCTGAGGAAGTCGGATAGCTCCGACGAAGAAGAGGAATTAAGTTACCCATCTTGTTCTGAAAATGAGTCTCAAACTACAGATTTTACCGACCACGATGATAGAGCTGATACTATGCAGATGGACGATGAGTTGACCTCGAATGGATCAGGAGACATCTCATTCCCATCGTTGCAAATCCCGCCAAGTGATGACGCTGGACCTGTTGGTCCCGTGCCACCTTCGATTTTGTCGCCCCTATATAAAGCAAAGGGAGTACTCGAGACTGATCAAGCAATATACCCCCAACAATATATGACTCCCGCCGTGTTGAAACCAAGAGAAGCTGTACAGGCGCAGCAATCTTCCGACTCCGCAGAAAGCACCGACTTTTCTTCCATTGGCAGAAATGCCGGACGCGATCATAATAATTCAAGCGAAACGAGTCCAACGCTTTTCTGGAAGAATCAAATACTTGGTGTCGAAGTTGAGCTATTGCAGAACGATTCGCTCGAATTATCAGAAAGTGATGTTAGTGACTACAATGGCAACACTGGGATTCCACATGCCAAGCTGGAGCCTTGTCCTTCTACTTTGTTGGCAGCTCCTTCTCCCACGGATGACAATGAAGAACGCCGCGAAAGTCTTGTCTCTACAGGTTTGGTTCATTTTGTTAACTCTGGCTCGGAGGGGTCGCTCGAGTACGTGCAAAAACAAGTCGAACATTTTTCTAAGTCGAGTTCCAAGATTGGGCGCTTGCCAGTGACACCTAGCAGGTCCAAGCGAGGGCTATCTGGTTTCATTGATCAGTTTGATTCTCCATCCCAGTTAAAGAACTATGGCGATGAGCGCTGAGCTTGAACATAATATGGCTGTTTGTAACTGCTCGCCAACGACTATCGCACGTAATACCTTTACTGTAAATCAGGCTCTTGTGCAGTTATGATTTTTCGCCGGTTTGGTCTGTGACGGTTTGGTCTGTGTAGCTAAGTACAGCTACCTGTAGCTGATTATCGTTTTAAGCATCCCCGGCAGAGCGACGGCCAAACACGTCAAGCCGCACATACCGTTGATCGACCGCCCATGCTTTGTCTTTTTTAGTGTAAGCCAAAGGTTTGTGGCGATAAGGAAGTGGGATTGTTACGTCACCTGTAATTGTCTTTGAAGCTGTATCTCTTTTTTTGCTCCAGGGAACCAAGCGTTGAGCACCGAGACGACTCGGAGTAATTAAGACGCCTAGTTCCCAATGCCGAATGAATAAACGCTTCTCCCCGAACTGAGAAGAGTTCTGCACGTCGCCCCAGGCAGCTTTCGAGAGATTATGTGACGTCAAAAGGAACCACTCTATGCCTTCCTCCTCGTCCTTGTGGCTGTTCAACTGAAAGTAGGTTTTAATGTGTGGTACATTAATTCCTTTCCACAGAGGATTCGTATTGGTGCTATCGTCATCTTGCTTGGACAGTGACAAGGACGCAAGAAAGGATTTGGAGGAAGACCATTTGCGAAAGAGAGGTTGCAGAAAGTCTTTGGAAACGTTTTTGCTGTGTCCCGGAACAGAGGCGCCTCCACGGTAACCCTCCACCGAATCACAAATTTCGTCCGATGTAGGATACACCAGCTGAAGGTGAAGTGGTTTGGTTTCGTCATCTTCCTCTTTGGTATTGTGGTTGCTGCCAGCTGTGGTAACCCTATTGCCGCGAGACCGTCCGATGTCCATCGAGTAAAATAATCGGTGCAAATATTTTTTTGTCACAGAGCCAATGGAAGAAAACTGGCATACCACCGGTCCTGACGAAGCGAATTTGTTGACCTTTTGCTTTTCTTGATGTTCGCTCCCAAGTTGTGCAATTTCGTGACGAAGTTTCAAATGACCCACTTTACAATTGTCAAGTTTGTGATACCCAGGCGTTGATGGAATCAAAATGGCAGCGGCCGAAGAAAAATCGTACTTGCGAAGATGTTCCGAAAGCGTTGTCGCCCTGCCCTTGGGTGACGCAGAGGAGACTTCATCCCAAACGTACTTCTGGTTGTATCCATAAGTGTCCATGTAAGTAATCAAATCAGTTTCAAATTCACTGGATAGCTCCTCCTGGCTGTTGTTGTTACTGGTTGATTTTCGTGGGAAATCTTGAATGTATGCTCCCTGTGCCTTGTGATGAATATCTGCGAACCGTAAATTGGCAGTATGAATGACAACCCGCAAAGTCCCAGAGGCATATCCTACCAAGAACATTTTGGTGTGATGGACCCCGTAGGGTATGGTGTTTTTTAGCGGATTGTTGGCAGATTTTTTTGGTGCAGAAGGATCGCGGCACAAAAAATCGACGCTGCATTGGCCCTCCAGCGTAGTACAGGCTTGGCGCCAGGCATCTTCGGTACCCTCTTTGGCTCCGTACACCACACAAGCCCTCGGGAGAGACAGCAGTTCTGGTACTTCGTCCAGAAGGAACTCAAAATTCAGCAGGTATGTCGAGACAAAGATAAAGTCAATGGGACCCATACCCGCAGAACTATCATTGTACTCCCCGATGCCTGCGCGATACATCAACAGCAAATGGGAACCTTGTAGTGAGATGGAAGCGTAGAGTGCAGGTCGGAGTTCGAGCTAAAAAAAACGACATTAATTGGCTCACCTAACATTTCTCGTAGAGTCAAACATTGCGTCTTGCTCCAATGCTCTTTATCCCGCCCCGCAGTACGGCGAGCTGCTATATCCGATTGTGATGCAAACAAGTAAATGGGAGCTGAACGCGGCAAATCCTCGTGGCGCTGTTTCTTCTTCTTGGTACGTGTAGATTCATTTCCATCTTCAGCAGATCGCTTCAGTTGGCCGTTGACTGTGGCAGCATTGGAGATTGCAGCATCAGTGTTTTGATCTAAAGTTGAACTCATTGTAATATACACACGCACTTTTTCATGGAGGATGATATAAGAGAATATCAATGGCCCCTGGCGGGGGGTACGCCAACCACTCTTTTTTTTGGAGTTAACTCAAACCTTTACGCTCTCTTGCTAATATATGGACCTATGATAAAAGTC
>Ga0100392_1004451_pt1 | contig 12564 bp, 11 predicted proteins | sample CryGeymeta201516_FD_81548 | JGI IMG/M metagenome (GOLD analysis project Ga0100392, IMG submission 81548) | Groundwater microbial communities from Crystal Geyser aquifers in Utah, USA - Crystal Geyser metaG 2015-16 | ecosystem: Environmental > Aquatic > Deep subsurface > Groundwater | place: USA... | reverse complement strand
TAAATGCTATATTAGAGAAACTAAAAGATTTGTGTTATGTAAAATATCCCGGGCATGGCAGATATCTCTGTAACCCTTACAGAGAAATTCTGCCATACGTAGGGTGCTCTTCTCTGATGTAGTCTACTACTAGAGTACTGGTACTACTGGTAGATTGTGAGCAATCATGTTCTAATTCCACAGAATCTCGTATAGGGATAGGGTTGAATCTGACGTCAGCAAGAAGGAGGTCAAACCTGTCCACAAAAATTATTTAAAAAATGAATGGAGTTGGATTCACAGCAGGTGAAGATTTCTTTCCTCGGCAACTCCCAACTCCCATAGTATGCATTGTAGACTCAACAACTTGCTCATCTTCTTCTACGTAGTATCTATCCCCGCACCAGCACAGGCAATCACAACAACACACCCCTTTAGCAGCAGCAGCAGTAGTAGTAGCAGTAGTAGTTGTTGTTCTATCATGACAATTTTAAATCATATTTCTCCCACCGAAGTAGCCGTTGAAATTAAAGATCCCGTCGATCCCAAAGCCCTCGAACAGGCCAAGGCAATTTTGGAAGAATTGCGCAGTAACAAATCTAACAAGAGTACCGGCACAGTAAACTCGTTGAAATTATTGGAAGTCGGAAAGAGATTGGGTGATCTTGGAACGGATGCTACATCGTACACTGTTTCGGCGGAAGCTTGCAGGGCAGCCTTTGAAGACCTATCGGACGATCATCGCAAGGCCTTGGTCAATATCCACGCACGCGTCAAGTCCTTTGCCGAGGCACAGCGTGCCACAGTGAAAGACATGGAAATGGATATTCCTGGAGGAAAGGCTGGACATACCGTCAGTCCCTGTAATGGTACGTACTCTACTGTAATATGTAATATTTATGTATTCACATTATTTGTACCAACTGCGAAAACCACGAAAATGATCATAATATAATATGCTTGGAAATATTTTTGTTTCAATCTCACAAAGTATACGTCACACAAATATACACGTTTTTTTTTTATTCCTCAGCGGCGGGATGTTATGCTCCGGGAGGTCGTTATCCTCTTCCTTCGTCCGTTATCATGACGGTTGCGACGGCTCGTGCTGCAGGATGCAAAAAGGTTGTCTTGGCCAGTCCCAAACCGGCACCCATTACCTTGGCAGCGGCTCACGTTGCAGGAGTAGACCAATTTCTTTGTGTGGGAGGAGCCCAAGCCATTGCTTCCATGGCCTACGGTGTAGATGGAGCCAACGGACAAGATGATGTCGTCCCGCGATGCGATTGTATTTGTGGCCCTGGAAACAAATGGGTCACTGCTGCCAAATCGATTGTGAATGGATATTGTGGTATTGACATGTTGGCAGGTCCTTCGGAGGTTTTGGTCATTTGTGACGATACAGCCAACGCGGAAGTTGTAGCGGCAGATTTGATCGCTCAAGCGGAGCATGACGTTGTCGCACGAGCTATCTTACTAAGCACTTCCGCTGAGATTATTAGTAAAGTGGATGCCGAAGTGGCAGCACAAATTGATTCATTGCCCGAACCTAACAAATCAACCGCGTTGGAGGCCCTCAAACAAAGTTTTGCGGTAAAATGCGCTTCCATAGATGAGTGCATTGCTATTTCGGACGATATTGCGCCCGAGCATTTGGAAATTCAGACCCGAGACGCCATGGAAGTTGGTCAAAAGTGTGTCAATTATGGTGGCTTGTTTGTGGGTGAACATGCGGCGGAAGTTCTGGGTGATTACGGTGCCGGTCCCAATCATACTCTGCCAACGGGAGCGACCAGTCGCTACACTGGCGGTTTGAGTGTGTTTAACTTTTTGAGAATCCGAACATGGATGCGAGTCGACAACAAAGAAGACAGCCAGCCTATGGTGGAAGAGACCATTGTCATGGCTCGCTTGGAAGGGTTGGAAGGCCATGCCCGAGCAGCCGAGAAGCGTCGAGGTTCTAATAAGAAACAAAAACGCTGAATGAGTTATTAGCTGACGTGAGTACTCCTCGAAGAACAGATCTAAAAGATAATATTTTTTCTTCGTTTCGTAGTTATTGTAAGTATGATTTTTTTTTCATAAATCATACTCGTACTTTACACTACTAGCTAAATCAAATCGGTGAATCTTGCACCATGCAAAATTGTAAATCACAGACCTTATTAGATTAACAATGGGATCGCTATTGCTCGTTAGATATGTACATATTCAAAGGCTTAGACCGAGGCTTTTTCCTTTGCCCAATATCCAGCATTGGGATACATGGCAACAGTATCAGGCACCTTCATGGCAGCGCCATCGAGCCATGGGAACTTCTCAGATCTCACCGTTTCAAAAGCAGAAATTTTGTCAGCCTTTTTCAAAGTCAGTCCAATCTTGTCCAAACCCTTGACAAGGCATTCCTTCTTAAACGCGTCGATCTCAAAGGAAAATTCTTCACCGTTGGGGCGGACGACCTTTTGGTTGATGAGATCAACCGTGAGTTCCACGCCTGGCTTCGAAACATCGTCGAGGAGCAACTCCACCTGGTCACGAGGCAGTGTTACTGGGAGCATGCCGTTGTTGAAACAATTGTTGTAGAAAATGTCGGCAAAAGAAGTTCCAATCATGCAACGAATTCCCATGTCACTGATAGACCACGGAGCGTGTTCTCTGCTGGAACCGCATCCAAAGTTGTCACCCACAATCAAGATACCGGCTCCCTTGTATCCGTCCTTGTTCAAAACAAAGTCACTTCGAGGCTTGGCAACGTCTTCGCCAATTGTGGCGACCTCCTCAGGGTTTTCGTACCGCAATTCGGCAAATGCAGCGAATCCAAGACCGGAACGCTTAATTGTCTTTAGGAAATCTTTGGGAATGATCATGTCAGTGTCAATATTTTGAATATCAAGGGGAGCGCCGACAGCAGTGAACGTTTCAAATACGGGAAGCGCAGCAGCACCTCCAGTAGCAGCTGTTGCTCCTTCCTTTTGAAGGTATGGAGGCGTGGGAGAGATGATGGGTCCAGGAGAAGCGTAATTTTCAGTGGAGAAGACACGACTAGTGCTGGATGCAGAACAAGTGCGTGGATCGGCAGAAGGATCACCCAGGAAAGGATAGTTTCTAACGTCGGCAATACCACCAGCAACAGCTGCGGCTGCTGCCATAGCCGGGGACATCAAATGAGTCCGTCCTCCGCTACCCTGGCGACCTTCAAAGTTTCTGTTGGAGGTAGATGCACAACGTTCCTGAGGCTTGAGCTTGTCGGCGTTCATGGCAAGGCACATACTGCATCCAGGTTCACGCCAGTCGAACCCAGCTTCGATAAGAATTTTGTCGAGACCTTCCTCTTCGGCCTGCTTCTTGACCAATCCAGATCCAGGAACGACCATGGCATGGACACCATCGGCAACCTTTCGGCCCATGGCAACAGCAGCTACATTACGAATATCCTCGATTCTTCCGTTGGTGCAAGATCCGATGAACACCTTTTTAACTGGAACACCCTCAATTTGTTGACCTTCTTCAAGTCCAATGTATTCAAGAGCACGTTTCATACCATTCTTTCTGGCGACGTCATTGCCTTCAGCGTCAATCATGGGCACCTTTCCAGTCACGGGGACAACATCCTGAGGACTGGTTCCCCAAGTGACAGTAGGAGCAATGTCCTTGGCATCGATTTCAATAGTTTTATCAAATACAGCTCCCTCGTCAGAGACCAAAGACTTCCAGTACTCAACAGCCTTGTCCCATTCCTCGCCAGACGGGCACATGGGGCGACCCTTAAGGTATTTAAAAGTGACTTCATCAGGGGCAATGACTCCAGCTCGCGCACCAGCTTCAATGGCCATATTGGAAATTGACATACGCGCTTCCATAGAAAGAGACTGAATGGCACTGCCACCAAATTCAATGGTGTATCCTGTTCCTCCTGCGGTTCCAATTATTCCAATAACGTAAAGAATGATGTCTTTGGATGTCACTCCATCCGAAAGCTCTCCATCAATTTTGATCAACATATTCTTTGTCTTGACTTGTGGAAGAGTCTGTTACAAGTAGAAAGTATAATGAGACGGGTTATTGAGAAAAAAAGAAAAAGTCCAAAATGTATTGTTGCAGCGCAACCCATAAAAGCTGCAAATAAATAATAAATTGTACAATACCTACCTGAGAAGCAAGGACGTGCTCCACCTCACTTGTTCCGATTCCAAACGCCAAGGCACCAAAAGCTCCGTGAGTAGCAGTATGAGAATCTCCACAAACACAGACGGTTCCTGGCAAAGTAAATCCCTGTTCGGGACCAATAATATGAACAATTCCCTGGCGTTCATCGGCCATTCCAAAGTACTTGATTCCAAAATCTTGAACATTTTTTTCCAACTGCATGACCTGTGTCCGACTGGCCGTCTCTTCAATAAAGCTCGCAACATCAATCAATCCTGTTCGGTCCGAAGTGGGGACGTTATGATCGACCGTGGCAAGGCAACAATCTGGACGTCGAACACTACGACCGGCAAGCTTCAACCCCTCAAAGGCCTGGGGACTGGTCACTTCGTGGATCAAATGACGATCGACGTAGATCAAACTGGACATGCCATCATCGTCCACTAGGTGATCGTCCCAAATTTTATCATACAAAGTGCGGGGTCCGGCAAAGAGATGACTACTGCTGCTGCTGCTGCTGCTGCTGGAGGCTGTTTGTGGGCTAGTAGTGGCTCGGTGAGTGGAGGCGGGAAGAAATGCCGTGGCGGTAGGCAAGAGCAACGCCAAGGGAAATGGATTATAATATCTCATGTTGGAACTATTTATTTTATTAACAAATCAATTATAAAACAGAGGTGTTTTACAAATAAATAATAATATGATTGATGGATGGCTGGATTAAGACAAAGATCAGTACGGTAGTTGTTGTTCAGCTCTTCCAAACGAAATCAGCAAAAGATCTGATCCAATATGATTGGTGAAACAACTCTCTCTTCTTCTCGGCCTTTTGACTGGATGGTGCTCACCTCATGATGACGATGATATCTCCTACTTGATGAAACAGATGTCTTTTCAAGCCATCGAGCCCTGCCTAAGTTACGCGTTGAACCTACAATCCCATTGTTGCAGTTTCGCAGCTGCTTTCGGAAGCTCATGACCTTATGGAAATTAGACGATCATTTGTTCCGAAACCTAAAAATCGTTTTCGACGCTATTCTGCTAATTTTAACGTCTTCGGAGACGATCATGTGCTCCAATGTAAAAAACCAAAACCAAACAACATCATCATAATATTCTTATCAGCATTTCGTTTCATCACAACATGAGTCAGTCTCATGACTATTATTGATTACGTTCCTGCGACAAGAAAACTTGCAAGGTTACCCCCCCCCCATTGCATAGCCATGCCAAGACATCATCTTTGTTTAGTTGCCATGTCCTTGATGGGTCGTTGTACACTCCTCACTAGTACTAAGGTATCCGCGCTACTACGCCCTTTTATTGCTGTTGTTCGTCCGAGTAGACGAATATCCAACCGAAGAATAGGCATAACAAATTTTCTTGGCCATCGTTCCTACAGTAATAGACCTAGTGTCGTCTATCAAGTAGCTCGTTGTGATGATGACGGCGGCGACGACGACGAAGACGATAAAAGCAGCGAGCTTACGATGGAAAATATATATACCGAATGGACGTTGGACGACGACAAATTGTTATGGGAACATCGACATTCCAGTGCGGTGGACCAAGCAGCTTTGTTGGGCAGGGGTTTGAGAGGAGTCGAGGCGAGGTTGAAGAAGCTACGAAATGTCAACACTCCTGCCTATGAACGTCTCTTTGCTCAAGGCAGTAACATGGACCAGCAAGACGACACTGCCGAGAAAAAGAAGTTGATACCAGTATCCGAGATTTTGCGACGCGTACAGTGGGATTACAGTCTTTCGGCGCCAGATTTTTCCATTTTGCATTACGATCGGGTGGATGATACCGTCGTAGAATCGCCAATGGATGCTCCCAACCAATCCATTCAGGGAAAGAGCACCATGCTAGTAGATGCATTGCCGGAGCATCGGATTGTTGCGGTCAAGTACAGAGAGCAAGTCGTCTGGGATCGAGAAAAGAGAATGGATAAGTTCTTTTCCAATGGTGGCATTGAAGCCATCATATTAAATTATGACGAATGGAAGCGAAAGAAGGATGCTAATTGGAGCTGGCTCCGGCAACGACAGACAGAGGTCACCACAAGAGTACGTCGCATGTTAGGCCCCGAACGATACGCCATCTTCAAAAGTATGTCTCAACAATTACAATCGACTCTTGACAATTCGGTTGTATCGGTCAAAATGGAAGCCGAAACCTATGTGAAAGCCTCTCTCGAATTGTTTCGGCAAGTCCGAAATGATCCATCACTCAGTCTGGAACCGTTCTTCATACCACGAAGCGATACAGAAGCACTAGAGTGCCTATCAGAACTCGTAGCACTATCACCCAATGATTTACTCCGACAGACCGTTCTTTCAGAGCTCTCACTGGTGCTCAATCGTTTGGACGGTAGATCAAGCCCGCCCACCACAGCTGCTTCTGCTGCTGATAACCATGAACTGCCCGAGATTTCCGAAGATGATATTACAGAAACCTTTGTCAAGGGAAGTGGCGCAGGTGGTCAAAAGGTCAATAAAACGTCCAACAAAGTTTTGCTGGTGCATAACCCGACCAATATTCGAGTAGAATGTCAAGAGACGCGTTACTTGCAACAAAACCGAAAGATTGCAAGAAAACGATTGCGTCTAAAGCTAGATGAGTTTCTAAACGGCGATCAAAGCCGAGTTGCCATCAAGGCCGAAAAAGATGTCAACAAGAAAGCCAAAGCCAAAGCAAGGAGTCGAGCACGAAATCGAAAAAAGGCTGCGGCCAAAAACGAATCGGAGTAAACAAATGATATAGATTATCACACGAGCAAAAAGCAATGTATTCCAACTATGGATTATAGAATCTTCCAAAATTAGATCCTGCCTACTATGACTGTTTCTTTTGGTGGGTTTTGCCGTACGCTAGAGTTCGTCCTGTCTTGGCATCTAACTGGTTCATGGGATCGATGGGGTCCTTGGTGTGGTAACTGTAGGATCGGTGTGATCCGAAAACCCAATCCCAAAGTTGAATGTATTGACCAAAGTTAACATTGGGGATACGGTGATGAAGATCGTGGCATTTGGATTCGTACAAGTTGATTCCAAAGAAGAAAGGAATTTTGATATCATACCGTTGATGGTTGAAACAGGATGCTGCGTTGGTAGCAAACATGATAAGGTTGCCACACACCAAATGCATCTGCATAAAACGACACATGAGGAACATGGTCAAAATGGCGCTATACTGTCCAAAGGCATATTCTAAGGGGTGCACGTTCAGGGCGTCAGTACTTCCTCGACTGGGAGCCTGTTGGCGGTGATGGTGTTTGTGAATCAGCGCGTAAATTCCCTTTTGGTGGAGAAACATGTGCCCCAAGGTGTAAAAGAAATCGTAGACGATGAAAAAGACAGGAAAGGGAACGAGGATATTCATCCATGTCATATCCTTGGGTTCCCACAAAAAATTGGGATCCCAGTTTATATACAAAAAGGCCACTAGTACAAATGGGCCATTGCTGATCTTGTTCCACAAAAGAAACATTTTGTCTTTTTTTGTCAACTCATCCAAATGTTGCCCTCGCACGGGTAAGGGAGCAGCGTGAATCCATCCTGTGAAAATCAAGATGAGAAATCGCATGGTAAGTGACAGGCACTTGGGCAAACCGCAATTACCAGCAGATACCAGAATAAGGTAGTCAATGATATAACGCACCGCCCAAATGAACAGCTATCTGGTTAAATCCCTCAAAGGCTATGGCCAAAACCGCAAAATAGACAATCTTGTCTAACATAGACAAGGCACTGGGCCCGTTCATGATTCGCTCCTTCAAGGCTTCAAACGTATAGTCTCCTCTCGGTAATGTTTCAGTTGGTGTCGAAGCATCAGCTTGTCTGATACTCAGACAAAAAGCTGTTAATAGCATCATTCGTATCGATGGCATGAACGATTCCACCATATCGGCGCTCGCGCCGATGCTATACCCATTGTAGTGATGGTTCGTCATAATTCTGGTTGTTACTGAATGTGTTATTGTATCTCGGGCTAGCGCAACAAATGCAAATTCCTGCAGCTAAAAGAAATTGAGTAAGATGGTATCTGTATCGACAGCACCGTTGTGGTTTTCGGCTTAAGAAATAATTTGAGAGCTCCATGATACTGTAACTTCGGTTTTGCTACATCGCCAACAAACGTTCTGAAAACAGAAAAGTGAGACAAAATTAAGCAGGGAAAATGGATGACACCCAGTCGTGTATAGTGTTTTCTTCTTTAGCGATTGCAATCCAATCACAACATAATAATTCCAGAGAAAAGATCAGCAATTTTACCAAACGATGCCTCTTCCAGCCCTCCTTTCATCGTTAGCTGACACAGTTGTCGACCGCTTTCCTTGTCTCGCTGGGGAATTTGATGAAACCGCACCTTTGTGGCAACGGCTGCTGACCGTGCCCAACATGATGGGACTAGCCGTATACTTCTCACTCTTACTGATGGGATTTTGGGCCCTTAAAGTCCTCGCAGACAATGATGGTAGTAGTAAGTGCAATTATCTGGGGTCGGATATGTTTTGATGGTGATGTCTCTTTCTAACCTCTGTCCTTCCCGTGCTCATCACAAGAATGGACCAAGAAGAAGAAATTACCAGTACGGGGGAAGCATTTAGATGATTTTGACTGGGTAAGATCCATTGGCAACAAAATATAAATATTTGCTTTCAGATTGTCAGTGCACATCACACTCACGAAGTATCCTTGGACTCATTTGTGTTTGCTTTTAAATTACTTGAGTAGTACGACAACTTATATCGAAAAGTCAACAAGACTCTAGCTGGTCCATTTCTGTTGCTGGGCATCCAATGTGCATATTTTGATCCAAATATGCTTTGGGAGGTCAAAGATTTGTCTTTTGTAAGTAAATATCTATTGATTTCATACAACGTATTCGGTTTTACTTTATGTCAACTTTCCTCACTCACACCAACTTGCTTTCGCCACAATTGTCATACAGATGTCCGTGCTTGGACCACTGCCTCTATATTTTGTTGTGTACGACTTTTTCTATGCAACCACTCATATGGCATTGCATCTCAAGGGAATATACGCTTACATTCACAAACATCATCATCGACAACAAGCACCAAGGTTAGTTCAAACAGAGGATATCGTTGTCGCTGTGCACCAGAACCAGTCGCTAATCCTCGCAATGTTTGCCACCTGTTTACGTTTAATCCACTACCAATCAACATGCCATAACATAATATTATTATTATTATACATACATACAGCCGAGGCAGCGAAGATTCCATCAACGTTCACCCGGTTGAGTTCTGTATGGGTCACATCAACGCTATCGTGGCATTGTTCTTGGTTTGCCGAGTGATGCAGGTTCACATTGTGGCATCCAACCTCATCCAGCTGATTTATGCTGGCACATCCTGTTTCAACCATTCTAGACACGATGTAGTGGTCACTGTTGGTGGCATTACCATTTGGGACTCCAAACATCATGACGTTCATCATCGCATTCCCAACAAGAACTATGGTCGAGTCATTATGCTATGGGATTGGTTGTTCGGGTCTTACCGACCATACAATTATGATGATCCAATCAATCCAGCCGCTCAGCTGAACCCTGCTACTGGAAAGTCCTATGAGTACGCCAAGCGAAAGCAGGTGCGAGTGCAAAAGAAAATTTCATAGCGCAGCAAACATTTAGATAAAAAGTGTACATCGCAATTGATTTCACTTTTAGCTCTTCTTTCAAAAAAAGTGTCGTTGCCTGTTTGGTGTCTTACAAGCTACTAGTACGTCAGATATTTGTTGCCCAAACTAGTTGCTGATAATGCTTCGCAGAGGATGCGGCACGCCAAAAATTGGATGATTCAAATGCGAGCTTGGAGTGACCTGCTATGCAGTTTCTGTGGCTCTTCAAGTGGCAGGATACTTATCTGCGTTTACGCGACTGGTGGCACCAACCAGCAACACTTTCGGTTGCCACCCTTGGCCACCACCACTGCCGTTCATAAAGTTGACTCAAATTGCTTTTCTTTCGTCGCTCCCATCATCGCAATCCGAAATACCATCGCCCACTCGTGACGAATAAATTTCTCTCGACCCATCTCTGCATTTAAATGTCTTTTGTTGAACTTTCCTCATGGAGCAAGCAGCCGTATCTGGTTCGTCACTTCCATCCAAACAATCGCAATAATCATCGTTGACCAAGGCTCGTTTGCCATCGGGACATGTCATGCTTTCGAACACTCGCTGCATCGGTCGTGGCATTCGCTGATTCAGACGTTCGCCTGCATCCCCTGGTCGAAATGGCGCACGCTGTCTACCGTGCTTGACATTGTGGGCTACTTGCTTCGCCTTTTGTTTGAAATTTGTCACGTGTTTCTTGACGTGCTGTCTCAGTAACGGACTTCGGTGGTGGAGGATACCAAAGACAGCTAGAAACATGAAAATGAAAGAGATACAAAAAAGCAGACAGCCGCCACAGCTGTTCGATGTTTTTCGTTTCTTCTTCCTTCGTCGAACAGGAGCAGCTCGACCAGGAAAAGAACCACCCGTGTGCAAGGGTAAGACAGTTTCCGAGCCGTGCTTAATGTTTCGTTTTCTCATTGTTTGTCAAATCAAAGGAAGTAACGGGGTGTTGGACCTCCAAGTCGACAAAGGATATGAGAGCAGAGACTGTAGGTTGGCAAAGGAATCGCGGTTGATGGTGTCTATCTGTTTTAGTTTTTAGTTGTAGGTTGTAGGTAGGTTTGTTTGGGCATGTTTTTGATCCTTGATACCTGGTATCCTGGTGAGGGGAGTCTTTTGCGTTCGAGTCATCTTTGATTTCGTGACTCCCGGTCACGAATCTTATGCTTTCCCCGAGTCCAGCGAGAATCCTGCTTGGTCCACGACTACTCCTACAACCCTATTGCAAATTCCCACTATTCCGATAGCTACGAAAAGCTACTTGTCTGCGTACTGAAGCCGACGACAAACGTTACAGTACCAAAACGAAAGGCATTCGAAACAACTTGGTATAATTTTTCTTTTAGCAATAGATATTCTCGGCGCCGAATTCTCGTTCTGCTTCTCGCCGGGCACAGTGAAACATGAGCGCTTCTGTGTCATGCTTTTCTACAACTTCTTCATCCTTTGCTTTAATGGCGGGTGCTTCGTCGAAATTGTCAGCACGTTGGTTCATTTCTTGTTCCATTTCCTGCGTAGGAATATGAATTCTGGACAAATCACCGCCCACGCTGCTCGTAGCACGGACTTGATACTGACAGGCTCTCGTTAAAAACCACATGGTGGAAAAGGCCTCCTCTAATCGGGCACCAACAACGAGAGGACCGTGATCTTCCAACATCATGACCTTATTCGTAGGACCCAAACTCTCCAAAAAGCGAGGTTGTTCTTCCATGGAATTGACGGTCCCTTCGTAGGGGTGATAGCTAATACCCTTTTTCAGAGCAAAGGTCGCCTCTTGCGATAGTGGAAGCAATCCAGTAGTTGTCTGACAAACGGCGGTTGTTTCCAGCTGATGACAGTGCCACACAGCGTGAACATCTTCTCTGCCAGCATGAATGGCACTGTGCAAGACGTAGCCCGGTTTGAATATCCTACCACGACCACTGGGCGAGTAGCGCTTTCCATCGTCGGATTTTGGAGGTACCTGTGTCCCATCCAGAGTTACTTTGAGAAGAGACGAAGCAGTTATTTCATCGAATCCTTGACCATAGTCGTTAAGCAGAAAGTGTGGACCATCTGGTTCGTTCTCGCTCCCTGCAACTTTTAGTGTAATATGGTTGAAGATATTCATGCCCCAATCGTGTAGGTGTGCCATGCGGTACGAGACGGCCAAGGCACATCGCTGCTCCCATTCTTTGGGAGAAAAGGGGCAATCTGGGAAAGGAGGTGGATACGGACTAGCCTCCTCGTGTCTGGATGGCGGTCCATTCGCAACTGCTGTGGACAATGATGTTCTGTCCACGCCATTGCTATTCTGTGGGATTTGCGCCGTCAAGGCTTTCGCCGTAAAAAGGTATGGAAGGAACAGTAGAAGATGAACGATCCCGGAGGCGATGCTCATTGCTCTCAAAACAGGTTGCTATTTTGCTTGAAAATCTGCAGTTTAAGCTTAAGTTGTCTGAGCTACTGTTGTGATGGTTGTATCTTTTTCCTCGTATCATTTTGGTCTGGGTCAAAAAATTCTCGACCCAGTTTGACCACTGGACAAAACCTGACAAAAATAATATTACGTCTTACTCCATTTATTTTGATTATTTTTGCTCGTTGACGAGATTATTATTTTGGATTCTCATTTCAGAGCCAGCCGAAGGGAACGTGAGACAAGGAGACCCGAATCCGACGTCAACGGAATGACCCGAAATGCCCCATCCCGTCTCCCACTCAGAAACAGGAACACATCGGGAGAAATCGGATACGACTATTCCCACTTCGGGGAAGAAGATCCACACGCCAGGCTGCCGAAGCCAAG
>Ga0100392_1004444_pt1 | contig 12571 bp, 10 predicted proteins | sample CryGeymeta201516_FD_81548 | JGI IMG/M metagenome (GOLD analysis project Ga0100392, IMG submission 81548) | Groundwater microbial communities from Crystal Geyser aquifers in Utah, USA - Crystal Geyser metaG 2015-16 | ecosystem: Environmental > Aquatic > Deep subsurface > Groundwater | place: USA... | reverse complement strand
ATTTCCCACTCCTTCGGAATCCACCCAATCGGGGTTTGCTGGTACAGCTCTGGCGCTTGTTCGCGGGGCGGGCGCAGCTTGCCGTCGGCGCCGATGCCACGGGTAAACAGATCATGCATCAGCCCCGCTTTGATCTGCTGGTATTTTTCAATCAGCGCTTCGGTTTTTTCGATGGCTTGGTCGATGGTTTGGAGGATGCGAGAGATTTTCCGTTGTACTTGAACATCAATTTTTGGGAGCCAATAGAGCTTGCGAATAACGCTTGGGTGGGCTTTGGTTGTGTAATCGAACGACTGGTGCTTATGCTGTTCTGCAAGACAGTAATAGATAAATGGCGCGTGTAAATCAGCCGTTTTTATCCGCATGTACCCGCATACATTTGTTACCGAGAATTTATGCTTCGGGCGATAAAAAAGGCTACCACCTCCATCCACAGACCAAGTAATCAGCTCCTCATCGAACATGAATTTTGCATACTCACCAAACTTCCCATTGTTGTGGGCTGATGATGAATAAATTGGATACGAGCCGGGGAATGCATTGATGTCATCCTTGGAGATGATGTTGCCTCTGCCTAGCTCAATATCATTTGCGGCCACCCAATCATGGAGCTTTGAAGTTTCCCACTCACTCATACCCCAACTCCACCAAAAACTTTTGCAACTGCTGCGAGGCCGCATCGCGCTCAGCCTCGATGGTCTTGGCGGTGACGGCGTACTTGCTCCACAGGTTTTCAATCGCCTTGATGCAGGCGCGCTGGTCGGCGCGCAAATAGGCTTGATAGGTGTTCATCAGCATCTGGCGCAGGCGCTCGATGATGACGGTGCGGGCTTCGTCGTTGCTGATTTTGGCGCGGGCGCTTTGCACCAGTTCGTCGCGTTTTCCTTCGATACCCTTGATGGTGGCGCGCAGGGTTTTGACTTCATCTTCCAGCGCCTTGTGGCGTTGCAGTTGCGCCTCGATCTGGGCGGCTTCGCGCTGGAATAGTTCGGCATCGCCCATGTTGGGGTCGCGCTTGCACAGTTTGCTCATGCCCCTGGCTTCCTTGAGGCGCGCCTTCAGATCCTTCACCTGGTCGGAGTTCATCACGCCGGTGTCATCGCTATCTTCAAAGTCTTCTTCATCGGCGGCGGCAAACAGGGCTTGCAGTTCTGCAAGACGTGACTGGGCCTGCTCCAGCTCTTGCAGTATCTCGGGGAACTGGCTTTGCAGGATGTCCTCGTCCGGGATCAGCTCTGGCCCCCAGCCGCTGGCGGCGATGGATTTGAAGTCGGCCTTGAGCAGATCGACATAGTTGGCAAAGGCGCCGCGCACCTGAAAGGGGGTCAGCAGATTCTGTGTCGCCAGCGCTTGTTCGATGCTGGCCAGCAGGCTGCTGCGCATGACGTAGACATTGCGCGGGAGGGCCTGCTGGTTCTCGGCGTCGGGGGCCAATGCCTCGACGATGGGCAGGTTGGCCTGCCACCACGCCTCCAGTGTTTGCATGAATTGTGCGTGGCGGGTGGTGACGCTTTGGTGGCTGGCAACGAAGTCGGCGATGTCGCGCTTGCTGGTGAGTGCCGGGACAAAGTCGAGGTAGGTTGCATCCCGTGCAACAAAGGCATCGTCTTGCAATTGCGGGTAGTTCTGCCAGAAGTGCGACAGGCTTGCCACTTCCACCCTGGGCACGCCGCCATGCAGATGGGCGCGTACGTCGTGCGGTTCGGGCGGCGGGGCGTTGTCCACGTAGCGGCGGATATTGCAGTTGTAATCCTCGGCGACGATTTCGGCCTTGGGCACCGGGCGCGCATAACCGGGTAGCGCTTCGCCTTTGCGGTAGGCGTAGATGATCTTGTCGATGTCTTCCGGGCGCAGGTGGTTCTGCGCTTTGCCTTCGCGGTATTCGCGGTCGGCATTGATAAACAGCACATGGTCGCGTTGCGTGGCCCCTGCCTTGTTCATCACCAGGATGCAGGCGGGGATGCCGGTGCCATAGAACAGATTGCTGGGCAGGCCGATGATGGCCTCCAGATAACCGTGCTCGATAAAGTATTTGCGCGCCTCGCGCTCTTCACCGCCACGGAACAGCACGCCGTGCGGCATCACCGAGGCCAGACGACCATCATGCTTGAGCACGGCCAGCATGTGCTGAACAAACATCAGGTCGGCCTTCTTGCCCTTCTCCGGCATCATCACCGGGAAGCGCCCGGAGAACTTGAGGTCTTTTTTGATGTAGTTCTGACTGAAGGGAGGATTGGCCACCACGCGGTCGAAGCGCTTCAGCTCGTTGCTTTCATCCAGATGCTGCGGTTCGCGCAGGGTGTCTTCCTGACGGATGTCGGCATGCGAGATACCGTGCAGCAGCATGTTCATCTTACAAATGGACCAAGTGGTGCCCATCTTCTCCTGACCGTAGAGCGCCAGCTCGTTGGCATCGCCGCCCTTTTCGCGCAGGTAGTCGCGCATCTGGATCAGCATGCCGCCGGAGCCGACGGTGGGGTCGTAGACGCTCATGCCTTCTTCCGGGTTGCAGATTTCTACGCAGATGCGCACCACTTCGGCAGGGGTGTAAAACTCACCGGCCTTTTTACCGGCGGAGTCAGCAAAGTATTTGATCAGCCATTCGTAGGCCGCACCGAGCAGGTCGGGGAATTCAAAGTCGCTGTCCTTGAGCGGGATCTTCTCAAAGTTCAGTACAAAGTCGGCAAGGGTGTCGTCATCCAGCGTGCGCTGGCCGATTTTGCGGTTGAAGTTGATGCCTTTAAGCACATCCTGCAAAGCATCGGGGTTGGCATCTTCGATGGCTTCCAGCGCCTTATTGAGGGTGGTGCCAACATTCTCTTTGGTGTGCTTGAGCGCAGGGCGCTGAATGGTTTTCTTCACCCCCTCTTCCACCCCCTCTTCTTCCCACCCCTGATTCCAGCGGGCACGGGGCGGCACGAAGAAGTATTTACCGGAGTAGTGATCTGAATCTTTCAGCGCTTCTTCAATATCCTCTGACGACATACCCTGTGCGGCAAACTGCTTGCGCAAATCCGTCTGGCGTTGATCGAATAGGTCGCTGGCACGTTTCAGAAACAGCATGCCAAAGATATATTCCTTGTATTCGCTGGCATCCATGCTGCCACGAAGATCATCACATGCGGTAAGGAGCAGGCTTTCGAGACGGGAGAGAGTGAGTTTCATCTTGGTACCGCTTTTATTATTTACGCTTGTGTGCCGCAATTTCCCTTGGGGGCTTTATCTCCCAATAAGGTCAGCTTCATGCTACCAGTTTTTTTTGTTAAAGCGCATAGGTAGAATCGCACCTTCCAACATCACGGCGGCTTACTTGGGCTGGATTCCCAACGCCTGTTCCATCAGCTTGCGGGGGATTGGATTGTTCAGCTTTTTCAACGCGCGAGAAGCGGATCTTCTTTCGGCGGTGGTTGCTTTTGCTCCATTCTATCCGCCTCCCTCGCCTTAAGTTGCAAACAAGGTGACAGACCTCACGCCAGAGGACGCCCCTAATTGCATCCTCTGGAGTTCTGCATATCAAAGCTCGGCCAATTTTGACACCATCGCTGCGCAAGAGTATTCTCAGCTCAACGGTGGGACGAAGGCTGAATGTTTGGGACGCTAGTTCCCTTAGATTAACTGCTTCCCTGCCGTTTTTTTATTTCAGCTTCAAGAAATGCCTTCACCCAACTCACACCACAGCCAAAACTGATAGAAGGCGCTTTTGGTGGTTTCAGCAGCCCATACGGCTGGCCTACGACCTTTCTATATCGGGGGTCGCGCCAACGCCGCCCCCTCTCATCCCCTACAGTTCGTCCAAGTGCTAACTGAGCCGCTTCATAGCCCGGTTCAAGTCCGCATTCGCGCGCGCCGACTCACTTATCCTGCTTTTGGCTCGCTTCCAGTGACCTCACTAGCAGTGCCTTTGCTTTGGAGTTGCTGTTTATTTTCTTCATCAAATCGAGCAACTGCTGCTTTTCTTCCTGCGTCAGCGGATCTTCTTTCAGTGGCGGATGCTTTTGTTCCATTCTATTTACCTCCCTCATCTTGGATTTCAAGGAAGTTGCCATTCACCATGATGTGGTCAGCGGCTTGATTGATCGTGATACTCCGACTCCTGCTAACCACTCTGCGTAAGTTGAGCAAGTCAGATAAGTACACATGGCAGTCATCTACCCAGTCACCCCAAGCAGGACATCCAAAGACGCTACCGCCATTGTCGACTCGAAGCATGCCCTCCTGATACGACAAGGTGACTAAGTCCTGGGGGGTGGAATGGCCGAAGTCAGGCCGAAGCCATCTGAGTATGTGTCGAAATACTCGCGGATCAACATGCAGATGGAGTTGACGCACATCCAGCCGCCTCATCAAAGCCTGGTGACGCTCATAGACCTCCCCGATCTTTAGACAATCCGGGATCGGAGCACGGGGAAAAGTGTTTCGCCAGATGCCCAATACAGTGCTAACAATCTTTCCGCGAGGCGCTTCGCTCGTTACAACTCGTTCGTCCCAAATAGCTTGTCGTGCAGTATTGGCCCGGCCCACTATTACCCAGTTCGCAGCCCATCTTTCACCTGCACTGAAGTGAAGTTCTGTTCCTTCGTTTAAGCCCACCCACATTAGACAGTCTGGCGTTCCCGGGGTCGAATAGAATCCGATCTCTTGTAAAGCTTGCGACACAGGCACCAACTCAAGCGACCGCTCGAAGAACGCCTGCTCCCCAGCCTGATCTACGAACTGTTCAAGATCGGCTGCGGTGACTTCCTCGTTCTCGATCATCACCCTGAGTTCTTCCAATGCCGCATCAAATTCAGCTTTGCCTTGTGCATAGGCGAGTTGCTCGACATCCATTTCACCGATTTCACTGACGGGGATTAAACATTGGTCTGGCACATAGATGCTATGACTGGGCTTACCATGACATTCAATAGGCTCTCCCATCACTTGGACTAGCCAAGCGAATATCGGCTTGGGGCTACCAACCAAAGAGGTGACCATTCCCACAGGCTCTCTCACAATTACCATCTTGCCAATGTCAGCTTCAGCTACCTTTTTCAGTGCCGCCACCATGCCGACGCGACCCACTGCGTTTTCAGGAATATGTATCGCACCCATCACACACCTCCTAACAGCTTGCGAGCCTCAAGAATGTTATCGGCACTGCCAACTTGTTCACATAACAACATCACTGATTGCGCGAACTCATTGAGAATCGGGTTAGTCCAGTCGGTGGAGAGCGCTTCAAGACAACCAAGGTAATACCAGCATTGCTTTTCGGCGGTATTGTTTTGGGTGGAAGCCATATTGACTATCCAGGTTTGGGGGGCACTCTTTCTGATGTCACGAAGTGTGTTGGTTATGTTGTGCAACTTGTCTGCACAGCACACCAGCTTTGTTGTGGCTGGCTTCTTCTTCATGGCCTTCAAGTATGCTTCCTTGCGAGGCCTCCACTCGGGCTTGGGTTCCTCGAAGGTATCGGTGCAAGCATCAACAATCTCTGCGACCTCATTCCCGAATAACACCCTCACCGTTTCGAGCATAGGGCGACCACCACAATCCTCTGCTGAATCGTGCAGCAAGGCCGCTATCGCTTGATATTCCTCGCCATCGTATTCCATCACCAATCCGCTCACAGCCATCAAGTGAGAGATGTATGGTGCGGCCACATCCCCCTTTCTAACTTGGGTACAGTGAATCTCGTTGGCGAATTGAAGTGCTAATGCGAACTTCGGTGAGAGCAATGGTTCATTTGATTTTGTAGACATTGAAAATCTCCTTTGTCAGGTAAGACTAGGATAGAAAACAATAGCCGTATCCCCTAGCCAAAGATCGGCAGGTCATTTCGGATGGTTGATTCAGTGAGGGTGGTGAAGGCTGCTTGAGGCGCGAATAGAAATCGCATCAGCCACGTTCAGATAATACACAACTTCCGGCTTTAGGAATACTAAACTTTAGCTTCACTAAACCTTTGCTTCGCCAAGTCGAACTTTTTGACAGCATCATATGCTGGATGGCTCCTCGATGGATTCAACATCAACGCTTCCCCCATCCAAGCCGTTGCACCATATCGCCTAGAGAGAAATCCACGTATGCATTGTGTTCCGCCATCAAGCGATGAAAGGTGCGCCAGTGCATACCCTTTGGCTTGCCTCCTTCGCCGTTAAATATGCCCGGCTCCCAGCCTAGTCTGCGACGGACTGTATTGGCCCGACGTGCGGCACGATCCTCATAGGATTCCCGCTGACACTCATAAACCAACTTGTGGCAATGCCGGCAAGCATAATGCGTTCGAGGGTTATAAAGAATGGCAACGCGCCGCCCGCAGTTTGGACAGAGCCACCAAAGTCTTGTTCCTCCATAGGCGCAAGGTGTGCGATCCCAATTCACTCGTAGCGCCACCTTCTGCCACTCACCGTCACTATTCCGACCTTGATAAAACAGAACCACCCCCTTGGTTTTAACCCTCACCTGAATATCGGCGACGTGATTTCCAGCTACCGTCCATTGCCACTCGAACCAACTTCCTCGCGTCAGGACCCCAGCACGCTGCAACTTTCTTATATCTAGCGGCCTTGAACTGTCGCCCGTTCTTTTCCCGCCTTGATTGCGACGTCCACTGCCTATCCCGCCCATAATCGTCCCCATTTTATTTTGCCTAAATCATTTGGCAAATTAGCACTATCCATCCCGCTGGCTCTAGCCGAGCCGTGCTTCGTCTTCGGAAGTTCGGATACCGCCCGCCCAGTAAAGTAGTCGCGCGCATCCGCATCCTGCTGGCACTGGTCTATTACTCCTGCAATGATTACTCGGTCGGTTTCCTCAATGGAAGCTAGCCATTCAAGGATTGCCGCTTCCGCGTCAGCGGTTAGCGGTTCCGATGGCTGTCTGATGCTAGGACTGAAGGGTTTCGCCGCGATTGCATCAGGGTGCCATTCCAGAATCTCGGTATGAGTCGCGTCTGGGTAGCAGGCGACTTCGAGTGAGTCGCGGTCTGCATAGTGAATCAGCCACCAGCGTGAAGCGGTCGCCGTCTTGCCTGCGCAGACTTTAGGAGTGTGTGCGGTTTGCCCTTGCGAAGAATTTGCGACAGTGACAGTTGCGACACTTGCGACAGTTCTTTCACTTACCCCCTCTTGTGTCGCAAAAGTCGCAGGTGTCGCGGTCGCAAACCTTGCCGCCTCACTCTTACCTCGAATCAGATTCGATAGGCTCATGGCGTCACCGCCAGCGCCGGATTCATCTTGATGATTTTCCGCCGCCCCTCTTGTGCTACCTTCACGCGATCAAGTTCTTCTAGTTCCCGCAATGCCGATGTCAGCTTTTCCTTGTCGCGAATCGGCCCAAGCCGTTGTGCTTCCCGAGTCGTGACAAGGTGCGTCCGCTCACGCTTGCAATACTCAATCAGCCAACTATCAAGCCGTGCCGCATCCGCCAGCTCCGCCGGGAGTGCAAGTTCACCGAAGAAGCGCCTTGCTTCGTGCAGGTGCCATGCCGCGATTCGGCTTGCCCCCGCAAAAGCAATAAGGCTGATAGCTCCGGCCATGCCATGTTCAAACATCTGGAACAGTGCCGCCAGCCGTACCGCGTTATCGGCAGATTTACTCGCCACGTCACGCACATCGTATAGTTCGCCTCCGCTGGATAGCTCTCTCTCAATTGCATCGTGGTATTCAACCCATGCCCTTTTTGCTTCCGGAGTCAGCATCAGCATGGCCGTGGTCAGTGCGCCATCTTCATCGATAGGGGCCGGTTGATCCAGCATCCCGGCAATGCGCAAATGGAACGCTGCAAGGTGCGGCCAGTTCGCTGGTGGTTCAGTGAATGACCGTTGCCCTTGCGTTGATTCAGGCCACGCCACAAGGAAGCGTGCAAGGAAGCCTGTGCCACGCGCCAGCGCACCTGATCTTGTAAAAAACTCTCTCAAGGTAGGTTCCTGAACCTGCAAAGCCACGGTCAGCCGCGCACCGCGCACAGTGAATGATTCGGTTGATCGCCGATCAATGGTCAGGCTTATTCCATCCCACAGTTGATTCAGCAAGCCCAGATTCCGCATGACTGAATCCTTTCCCATGCCATGCGAACCAAAGACGATTCCTGCTTCGGCAGATACCACGCCGCCCGACGGCCATTGCTTCGCCAGCCCATAAGCCAATGCCTCGGGAGTCGCATCTGCATACATCAGGCGTGGAATTCTTAGCGACTCTGGCTTGTCATGCTCCAGGTCGCGCAAGGACGATTCCATGTCCGCCGTCGGCTTGCTGCTTTTTGCAAGCTGACGGATTTTTTCCTTGATACCGCCGCGCTTGGCTTCCCATGCCTCGATTGCTGCCCGATTGTCTTTCAGCGCCGGCTTCGCCGCCTCGGCTTGGGCTTCTTCATAGTCACGGATCGCCTGCGTAAAGAAACCATCGCAGGTGGATTTCCGTTCGCCAGAATCGGCAATGGTCAGCAGAAACAGGCCGACAGGCCCATGCAGTTTTTCCGCCCGCTTCGCATCAGCATGGGCTTGGCCCGCCAGAGACAGTGCTGCCAATGCCGACGATGCCACCATCGGGACAGGTGCCTTGACGAAGCCAGCCACCTCTTCCACCGCAGCACGAATTGGCAGAGGCAGTGCATCGAGCGGATAGGGTTCCGGCTCAATCTCCGCCGTCAGGGGTTGCGGGTTGGGCCATGATTGGGCATCACTATCATCCGCCCCCTGCAACCTCGTCAAATCGGTTCCTAGTGCGTCGGCACTTGGAGTAATCATGGGGTGCGCCGCTTCAATTGCCACCTTCACCGCATCCAGCCCTTGCACGATAGCCATATCGTTGAAGTCTTTAACGCCCTCTAATCGCGGCTCACCGAATACTGGCATAGCGACAAGCCCGCCAACGGATTGCGCCGCTTCCGTTGCCTTGCGCTGCCCCGTACCTGCCGCGTCATCATCGGCGCATAGGATGATCTGCATATCCGGCTTATTCGCCCGCAATGCCGTTGCAAGTTTTTTCAGGTTGCCCGCATCGAATGCGACAATCACCGCATAGCCTGTTGCTTCATGGATACTCGCGCCTGTGGCGTATCCCTCGCAAATACAAACCGGAGTGCTTGCCTCGATCTTGCCGATAACGAAGCCGCCTTTTTCACCGTCGGGTAAAAACCGCTTCTCGCCATCACGATTGATAAATTGCAGACTGGTAATCTTCCCGTCCAGCATGAGCGGTATCATTAACGCGCCGTTGCAATCCATCCCGCCAATAGACAACGTTCTCCTAAACACCTTCACGCCGTGCGACATGATGCCCTTGCGCTTGATATAGGGGTGCTCGGTAACGCTGGGCTTGGTAGCTTCTAATGCACTAGGTGGTGCGTTCCATAGTGCTTGTGCTTTAGATGCCGCTGCCAACCTACGCTTTGCCAGTGCTTCAATATCGGCGTTGCGTTTAGCTTCACGCTGGGCGATCTCTTCCGCTGTTGGGGGTGTCGGCTTGCCCGTGGTGTTGTGGACATAGCCGCCTTGCTTGGCATAGTGAAACAACGTGCCGATGTTGATTCCGCCGCCACTGGTAAATGACTTCCACGAAGCCGCCGCCGCTCGCGCACTGTAGTTGTCTGCCATGCTGGACCAGCGTTCCCAAACATCAAAGCCGCTATCATCAAACTCCGCCTTGATAGCCATTCCGCAATCAATCCAAGTGTTGCGGTCTGTCGCATCAATGAAGGTTAAAGCCTGCGCTACTTGGGCTAACGTAGTGGTAGAATTCCCTCGTAGTGTTTTGAGGGGTGCGCCTGCCAGGGCGTGCCCCTTGTTGTTTGTAGTGTTCATGGTCGCCCCTTACGCTGCGAGTGCTTTGCGTAATTCGCCGACATTCCATGCCGATATACGCTCGGACAATTTTCGGGGCGCGGGTATTGAGCCGCGCTTAACCATGCGCCATACGGTTGCATCCGAGCAACCGAATAATGCCTTCACTACGGGTTGCCGGACATTGGCAGAATCGGGGAGGGAGTCGAAGTTTTTAAGAGCGTCGGGAACGAGGCTCGTTGTGCTTTGCTGTGTCATGGTATGCGCCTTTGTGAGTTAGACGCTTGCCATTTTCTACATCAAAGTTTTTGTGTCTGTACCGTCAGGCCGCTAGGCGTAGCAGTCTAGCGGCTTAATGTATCAGTCTAGCGGCTAGACGGATTTTCTAATCCAATCGGCAATGGTTCGCTGTGCATTCGCTTCCGATAGGTGGGCTTCGATTTTCCGCCCATGAGCCAATACCTTTGCCTTCAAGTCGTGCGCGGCTTTATTGGCAGATTGTTTCTTTGCTACCCATTCCCCAGCTTGATATTGCTCGATAGTCCAGTCGCGTAATTCATTCATGGCGGCGTGTCGTTTAGCACCGCCACTCCTGCCATATTGAGAAAGTTTATCTCTTTCATCTTTGCCGCCAACTTCATGCCAAAGCATGTATTCGTAATAACCCTTTGCTAAAAAAGCCTCTGCTACTTTATCTAATGCTTCGGCAACACTAGATGTTTGCATTAGGGCATCGGCTTGATTAAAGAAAACAAGTGAGATTGCCCGCATTGGGTGATACCACTTGTCGAAATTAGCGATAGGTTTATCGCCATCATTTGATAAAACACATAGATAGTTGAAAAACGCCGCGCTGATACTGCTAAAGGCAGGATCATTGGAAATGCCAGCCGTTCGTTCTGCAATCCATAGCAATCTTTCGGCGCACATGGCTTCGGTGTGAAAACATGATGGAATTCCAGTGGTTACAATTCCATTAGAAACGGTGCAATAGTCAACGGACGCATTGTACTCGTCGCCAATCTTGCCACCCAGATTAGCTAGAGTTTCTTGCAATTGGGTTTTATTGTTTAGCCAATCAATTTTTTCAGCTTCATTCGTTGCCAGTCTTTCGGCTTCTAGATATTCCTCATGCCGAGATTTACGCACGTCTTCCATGGACTCAAGAAAATCCGATTCATCACTATTCATCACGTCCCATTTCACGCTCAACCTTGAATAAGTGCCGCACCAGCATGGCAAGGGTTTCCATGCGTTCGCCCGTGGTAATTAGTCACGGGCTAGGTGCAGCAAACTCGAATTATGCTGCCTTGCGCTTACCGCGAATTGGCACGACATTCCAGTCCGTGCCTTGCTCGCAACTCTCCAAAAACATCGCCCACTTGGTTAAACCTTCGCGCCGCTCATCGAAGTAATCATGCTGATCATAGATGCCCTGTACGCCTTCAATCTTGTGGTTCAAGCAGCGTTCGGCAATGTGCGGGGAAACGCCCAAAGCAGATAGGTGTGTTCGGGCAGTGCGCCGGAAGTCGTGAATGGTGAAGTTTTCCATACCATCAGCTAGCGGCTTTGCTGGGGTGCTGATCAGCAGCGGCTTAACTTTGGACAAGGCGACATTCAATGTATTTTCGTGAATGTGCGGGAGCATCCTTTCCTGACGCTTACGGGCTGGCAGCAGGTACTCACTAGAACACCCCATCTCGATTAGCTTTTTCAAGCATTCAATCGCGGGTTTGGCTAGGGGTATATCAATTCCTGCCCCTGTCTTTGTGCGTTCTTCGGGTAGATGCCACACGGCGTTATTAAGGTCAAACTCTTCTGCCTTTGCAGCAGTCAATTCCTGTTTCCGCACCGCCAGCAATAGAAGCAGCTTAACGGCTAACTGGTTCTCCACGGTCACACCCTTGGCATTACGCATGGCCTCGAATAGCCTCACCAACTCATCGCGGGTTAGCCACCGATTACGCGCATCTTCTTTACCGCCAGCATCACCAAGATTGAAAGCCGCCGCCGGATTGTATTCAACCATGTGCCGCTTAACCGCGAAGTCGAACATTCTACGCACCCAGCGCAATACATCGTTTGCCATCGTTGGTGCGCCGCGCTTCACGATTGTCTGTAGCATTTCATCAATGTGCTTGGGCTTTACGTCCTTCACTGGAATGTTGCCGATGTTTGGCTTTATGTCTTTCTCGATCCTGCTTCGTACTATGTTCGGGTGTTTCCAGTGCCCGACAATCATCCGTGCAAAATACTCATCGGCAAGCTGTCCAACGGTTATCGCATTCCTTTCCTCTTCGATCTTGGCGATCGCCGCTTTCTTCCTATCCTGCTTTTCAGCCGCAACGTCATGCCCCAATGCGACCCGCGCCCGAAGTTCTTTAACCGTCTTTCTGGCATCGGCTAGGGAAAGCATGGCATAGCTGCCGATGTTCATAACCCGTTGCTCCCCGGCGAAGCGATAGCGGAATCGCCAGCTAGGTACTGCATCAACTTTGCGGAATCGCAGATAAAGACCTTCGCCATCCCCTCGCGCTTCAAAGTTCTCACCTGATTTAATCCAGTTGCGTATTTGAATATCAGACAGCTTACTCATATTGCCCCCGTAGGCTTTTAGTGTGTACCCATTAATTTGCTAGGAATGTTCCGTTGGTACATGTTTGGGTACACGACAATTCTGCTCTTCCGTGAAATGATATGCAACGACAAGATATGAAAAAGCCGCATGGTTAGCGGCTTTAGTTGGTTTGGTGCGATGGTGTGATACGGTGAAAAAGACTATTCGATGTTTTGTACTTGCTCGCGCAT
>Ga0100392_1004443_pt1 | contig 12579 bp, 9 predicted proteins | sample CryGeymeta201516_FD_81548 | JGI IMG/M metagenome (GOLD analysis project Ga0100392, IMG submission 81548) | Groundwater microbial communities from Crystal Geyser aquifers in Utah, USA - Crystal Geyser metaG 2015-16 | ecosystem: Environmental > Aquatic > Deep subsurface > Groundwater | place: USA... | reverse complement strand
GTTATTGCTGGTGGATCCTGTAGATGTTGTTGTTGTTGTTGTTGTTATTATTGGCACCGGCTGTAGTGGTCGTGGATGTTGATGTGCCAACGCCAACGTTGCCACGGGCAGGATCAAAAGCAATGAAACAATATTATTTTTATTGTAGAGACTTCTTGGCGTTGTCGTTGTCATTGAAAACTTTCCACTTCCTGTTGTTTAAGGTTTATTCGTTGATTACCAGGTATATGGGATATGATAGCCCTCCTTCTTTTGTTTTACTTCTTCAGAATGTAAAAGTTAGTAGACTAGTCTACTAGTAGTAGACTAGAGTGACTGTGATCTCAAAAAATCACTGCGATGACGATGATGATGATTGGTTGAGTGTGATGATCTGTTGATGATAAGTTTGGGAGTAATACTGTAGTTTGACCTCAACCCTATTTCGGAATATCGAAAATCTTTGTCGTATGGTAGTAAAAAGCTTCTGTACAGAGGAGGGTAGAGTAGATGATGACAAAACAGCCTCATCATCATAGCTAGACTAGTCTACTCGTACTTGCTCGAGTCGAGTAAACCCCTAATAGTCTGGGATGAAGAGTGAGCGAGTACTGGTAGCCTGCACTTGCAGTCCATCTTTGGACGAACAAACAAGATGAAATAGTCTTGACATGGCTGCTAAGATAAATACAATACTAGTCTACTAGCTAGTAGTATAGTAGTCTAGTAGTAGGAGTCTAGTAGTCTAGCTAGTAGTCTAGTAGTAGTAGTAACATGCGTGTGTGATCGGTTTTGCTAACTGGCAGGTCCCACATATTCCACCTGGGCTTATTTTACTTTTCTTACAAACATCATTGTAGACTTTTCTTTTTTTCTTTTGGCGAACAAAACCTGTACGAAGCGCCACATTATTGTTGGTGCAGGACAGCCTGCTTTAACTACTTATTCTTTCTTCCATCTATTGATATTCAACCACACTGTATCTAAAACAATGTCACAAACATTGAAATTCATTCCCGTCGTATCGTATCTGGTGGCTGCCCTGGTCGCAAGCATGATCTCTTGTGCATTTGCTTTGGATGTGGACACCACAATTGCCGCCAACAACAACACCAATAGTTCCTCACGACTCATCAGAAGGAAAGAGCTCAGCAACGATTGCCCTCCCGAAGGTTTTCAATCCAGGCCAACTCTCAATTTGGAAACGTATATTTCGGCTCTTTGGTATCCACAAAAGGCAGCCCCTGTCATTTATGCCATGGATAAATCCTATTGCAGCGTCGTAGAATATACTGCCGATGATACTTGCACCTTTTTCTGTGGTGATAACATTCCACGAATCAATGTGCGAAATCGAGGACTCGATGGAAGCATTACAGGATCTTTGAACGATGCTCGCTTGAATGCTATGGTACCCGATCCAGATAAGCATCCAGCACAGATTCGTGTAGGATTTCCTCAACGATTCATAACACCCGCTAATTATTGGGTCGTGGATGCTGGACTGTACAGAGATATTATTGCAGGAAATCATAGTAGTACTGCAACAGCAGATGATGACAGTGTATACGAATGGGCCATTATCAGTGGTGGTGCACCGACTCGTTCCAGCAATGGTAAATGCATTGCCGGGACCTTTGGTCGGTTTGACACCAGAGGACTTTGGATTTTTGCACGTGACAGTCAACCTCCAGAAGGTGCTGTGCAAGCAATAGACGATTATGCAGCATCGTTAGGATTGGATACATCGGTCATGATCCCTGTAGAACACGAAGGATGTGACTACGCTTTTTTAAAGGACTAGAGTTAGGGAGGAGGTTTTGTTGTTTCAAAGTAACCTTGGCTCGACGTTCGGAAGTGCCGAAGAGAGCTGCACTAGAATTATTTAAGAAACCCCTCGTGTGGCTATCGAATTCGATCAGAAGAACTCAGCAAAAGATTACTGACTGGGCATTGTTTAGATCTTGTTTGTTTATTATTATCATTGGAAGGAAGGGCTCTTTCTAGGCATATCTGTCTCTGCTTTTTCGTTCTACTTGGAACAGTGAGTTGGCAAGATCGTCGCGAACTGCAAGGTGTTGCATCTACCGGCTTCATTTCAGTACAACTTTTTCAAATTCTAATACTTCCGCCTTTTCTTTCGGAATGTTTTGTGCTTGCCCCCTTTTTGCGACGAATTGCAGAATTTCGGTACAAGCGTCTTTGGAGAAGTCTAATTCGCGGAGAGCGTCGTACTGGCTGTTTGGCATCTTGTTTCGGCGAACTAACTTTTCCATTTACTTTAGCTTTCATATTTGCCCTCTTGGATTCTTCCCATAGTTCCGCGAGACCAAAGTGCTCCTGCATATACAGTCGATTTGCTTTAGCCTTGTCTTGGTAGGTGTACCAGAGACCATCGTGGGCCTGGTAGTAGCCTCCTTCTTTTGGTTCGATGTCTAGACCTTTTGGGCGGCAGTCAAAGTCCTTGGAAGACATGTTGCTACAATTTTTGTGAAAAGACAAAATCGTCCTGCAGGGACCAGTCTACGAAAGTTGTGTGCAAGATGAAATTATCCTGGACGTAGGAGTGGCGTCGTAAAGTTTGACTTTCGCTCGACTCTGCTAGCAGGCGTGGAAACGCCGACTGCGCAACATGAGAATAAAATATAGAAACAATTATTTTGGGCATACGGAAACCATTGGGAGGCATGCGTTTATTACATCTCTTTTTTTCAACGCTTCGCCCGCACCTCCACAGAGGCTCGAGAAAGGATCCTTGCGTGGATCTCCTTCCACTCCCAGCAGTCTGTTTCCTGTTCCAATCAAGGCCGGCACCCTTCTTTATTTTGGTTAGCAAATATAACGCTTTAAAATGGAAGGTAAACGGGGTGGACAGACGCTATGACCACATGTTCCGAGCAGAGTCATTTTTCAGCAGAACCTGTAGTCACTGATAAAAGTGGGCTTCGGGATTGTCCACAAATGACTCACCTGCTCCTAAGTAACTATTAAAAAAATATTTTAGTGTAGGCAGCTGCTTAATTCCAGCCGTTGCTTTCTTAGGCACGTCCTGTCAATATTATAACAAATTCGAACACAAAAATAAACACCCGAGTTTTTACAAGCCATCAATTCGGGTTTCCACAATTTATCCCAACCAAATAGTTGCCTTTTCTCTCTTAACAGACTCACGCATTCTTATTTGCAATTTGCACTCAATAATATTTCGCACAAAATTGAAAAATTATACTCTTCGATCATGGACCTGGTTCTACAGCTCGATACCATTGATGCCATGGTTGGTCAGGAGAAATCTTATTACCAGCTTTCCAACCGTGACGAGGAAATGGATCCCATACTGGCAGAGCGTTTTGGCCCATTTTGCATGGAATGGCGAGATCGCATGCTCATCTTTTACCATAAGCTGTTAAACCGGATCGGAAGCACCACTGCGCACGAGACGTTGGAAATTGCCTGTTCATATCTTGACCGGTTCCTTGCTGCACCGGGACTGGCCACCGAGGCTCTGCGTAACAAGCCTCTGTTCCAATTACTGTCGACAACGGTACTTTATACAGCCGTCAAGATGCACGAAGTCTCGGCTCTGACACCCACTCTCATGGCCAATATTAGTCACGGAGTCTTCACCGATGAAGATGTGGAAGAAATGGAACTGGTACTCGCCCAAACACTACAATGGCGATTAAATCCTCCCACTTCCCACTCCTTTATTCGGCTCTTTTTGGATTTAATACCTGAGCGTCAGATGGATCGAGAGATGCGAGCCATTGCCTACAAACTGGCCACGTATCAAACCGAGTGGACCATGCGCAATGAATTGTTATTTACTGAACGAAAAGCTGTCATTGCTTACTGGGCCTTTGAGAATGCTTTAGACGCACTGCATATTTACAACGAAGAGATCTCAGCGTATTTGTGTTTGGCTGTCTTTGGAGACGAAGACATGGCACCAGGACAGATGGAATCGCAACGCCTGCTCAAACGAGTGTTGAAAATACATTTTCGCTACATTCTACCAGCCATACCTTCTCCCGCACCGTCAACCGCAAAATCCTGGTTTTGGTTTGGACAGAAATCCAGCTCGCCTGATACATTGCCCATGTCTGAATACGATTACCGAATACATGCATCATCCCCAAGGTCTGTTGGTGGCAATGTTGCATAGTTACGTGCTGGTCTTGTCTACAGTCTTAGCGGGGGAAGTCACGTAGCTATTAGCCTGTAAACTAGCTGCGTACAATATATGTATAAATTTATTATGTGATAATATCTTCCTTTACACTTGTCAGTAAAAATACAGCGATCCTTTTTCCAACTCCCATTGCTGTGTTAACGCGCAACGAGTGCTGCTTTCTTCGATATCAGGAGACAATGAAGGCGTTTCCAATTGTTTTAGAAATGGAAGTCTTTCGAGGAGGCTGCATTTGCATTTTGAAGTACCTTGTAATATTGGCTGAGCTCCTGGAAGAGCTTGGCTATGAAGAAACCATGAGATAGACTCTTGCCCCCAAGAACAAGCTTTTACTACCGCAATGGCTTGCAGGCCCGGAGAAAGATTTCATTACTTGGGCCGCTCATTGCAGTCTGCTACAAGGTTTTGGCACCACAAGGGTGGTCACTGGTGAAGACTGCGATTACCGTAGCTTGAGGGACTTGTACTACTTGTTAGGCCCGGTGGACGCAGCACAGGTGGAAAAAGATACTAATATTGATTTTCAGGAGCGTCGGACGGGCCTTGTGAGCGAATAATCTTCTCTTGCGCTGGACGCTCATTGGCCAGTGGGCTATTTAAGTTTTTTTGCCATCGTCAACATTCACATTCAACGCACGACACAAGATTCTGCATCTCAGTTTTTCACAGAAGGCGCTATCTTGACAAAAACTACGAGAAACAAGAACCAGCCAATACCTTCACACTGCAACCAATTACCTTCATACCAATTAAACTATTTGAAAATGGCAGCACTTTCCGAGTGTGGACCTCTCTTTTCCATGTGTGGCTGTTGGCAAGTGGGAGCTGCTGGGGCTCTTGCTCGCGCCAGTCCGGAAGTTATCAAATCCAGCAATGAATTATCAGAAGCCTCCAACGAGGGCTATACCAAAGGAACGTTGGCGTTGCAGTACACCAAAGATGTGGCAGATCTTCTACAGGGATTCCAAGGTGGTGGTGGTGGTATTGACGTGAATACCTTTGCCCAAATCAAAGAATTGATTGAACAAAAGAAGGCCCGGAAAGCGTATGCGTTGGCCAAGGAAATGGACGATGTAGCATTGAACATGACCACCAAAGCCAATCACACGACAAAAATTTTGAACGATGTGGCCCATGAAGTTATTCCTGAAAATGTTCGGGAAGATATGGAAGGAGCTACAGATCCAAACATTAAGACGCGAGGAGGGCCAGGAGGAACTGGTGGCGACAACAATATGATGGTGGAAGATGAAGAAGCTTCGGCATTGGTGGAACTATTAGGTCACGGTGATTCGGATGTCGAAGAAGTCCATTCGAATACACGTAGTATGGAACAAGTGGACGTCTTTACAGCGGGCAGCACGGGCCATGATGCTTTTTCCAAAGTTGCCAACAAGGAAAATGTAGCAGTGAAAATATTTAAGGAAATTAAGTCAGTAGCGGATGCCATTGGGAGAACGTTGGCCGTTGTGGCGGGCGATGGATCGTCCTTATGTACACGATTTATGGGGGCCATGTCCGGAGTTGATGCTTTGTTCAAGGCATTGCGATTGAGCAAACTGATTGAAAAGGCGCTGGATACCGTGCGTCGTATCCTGGAAGCTTTCATGGGCTTTATCAATACCAGTTGGGATAAATTTCAAAAGTTTATAGATCAATTTGATGCCGGAAAGAAATTGGAGAAATTTGCGGATGGAATGAAAAACAAGCTTGGGAAAATTGGCAAGGTGTTTGGCTAATGCTAGTAGGAACACAAGCTAGTAATGAAACACGACGAAAGCGCACCATGTTTCTTTAAAATGGTAAATTTGCTTTGATATCAAACAAGCAACAAGCTTCTAATGACTCTGTAAGCTTGTTCAAAACCCGACGAGGAGGCAGGGTTGCAGGTGCTACCGCAGCAGTCATCTCCAACATAACACACTCATACCCCGTTGTTGACCTGTATTCCGACCAGATTTGCTCTACTCTTTTAATATTCTGGGATGCTGTACCAGTAGCGCGAGGCAGCATAATACTCAATCTCGGATAAATTTCTCCGAGTCTAGTAGTACTGGTACCACATACCTCTAGCCAGGCAGTAGGAGCTACTGTACCTTTCAAGTAGTAGTGTTGTCGTTAAGCAATATTAGTATCGTTTGTTAGCTCTATCTCTAATGTGTTTTAATCACGAACTGGGTCGGCGCAAGTTTTTAATTTAACACATACAAGACTCTGCCGTTGGGCCCCTAATTCTTTCCTCAACGAACGTCTCCGCGAATTTAGTTCGCTCGGTTAACCGGCTCCTACTCACCTCGTTCGATTCAAAAAATAATTTTGATCGCTGGAAAGTAAGATTGATCATAATACTATCCAAGAAGAATTCTATCATCATAAACTCATGGCTCCACTTGATTAACATGGGAATTTCTTTTATTCCGTGTTACATACCAATAGATAATTACACCAACTACATATAAATTTCATCATGGACCACGAAGAAACTCTGCTGACCATCACTGCCATGCGGCGGCAAGAAGAAAGCGAGTACTTCACCCGCGATTACTTTCATTTGAATATCGTGGAGGACGACGAGCAACACGAAAGAAGCAACACTAGCAACGTTCCTGCATCTCCCACCAAACGAATAGCTCGTCGTCAACGCACTAGCTGTTCCTCGCTGCCTTGCGATTCCTCTTGTCGTCAGATCATGTTTCAATGGATGATTCGCGTCGTAGATTTCTTTCCATCCATGCACCGCACCACGGTCGCGCACGCCATGTCGTACCTGGATCGCTTCCTCCAGACTGCGGCGGGACAAACGGCCCGAGAAATGAGGTCAGAATTTCAATTGGCTGCCATTGCTTGTTTATACACGGCTGTCAAGTTGCACGAACGATCGGCCGTGTCTCCCAAGTTTCTGCAACAGTTGAGTGGAGACGAATACTCGGCGGAGGACCTAACCCACATGGAACTGACCGTCTTGCAAGCCTTGGGGTGGCGTTTGACGACACCCATTGCAGTGGACTTCTTACGGCAGTTTTGGGATGTCATCCCTGCCGTCTTGCTGCCAGTGGATGCCAGTCATAAGAAAAACACTGTGCAAGACGAGATTTTTGCCGTGGCCAAGCACCAGACCGAAGTAGCCATGGGGAATTACCAGTATGTGACTGTTTATCAATCTACCATTGCCTTTTGCGCTCTATCGAATGCTTTGGACATGTTTGTTCCAAAAGCTGAGGATAAGAACAATATTCTTTGGTATGTTTCTCAGGCAGCTCACATGGAACGACCGCATCGAAATTCTGGCAATGACTCTTCTTTCGGCAGTGCCTTTACACAAGAAATATCACGCAGTCTAGCTGCTGATGCAAGTTTGGCAGCATCCAGAAGTTCGAAGACGATTCCAGCGACAGATGGAGGGTTGGTCTTGGGATACGAAGCGGTTCGTCATTATCAAGAAGATGAAGAGATGACGCCTTCTGGCCACCATTCTCCTCGCACTGTCCATGTACAGAATGGATACTAAGGAATACGAAAGATCCTTGATGGACACTATATCTATAGAATGCACTGCTGCCTACAAAAGTATGCAGGACTTCGTCTATCTACATAGAACCAAACTTTAGCTGATACTTTCTCTAGCTAGCTAGACGTGCCCTTTGCACCGTCTTCTCATTTAATTTCTACTTGCTATCCCCGCCCAAGATCATCCAAAATTTGTAGCTACGCGGGTGACCATTCTTATTATTCTGTGCCGGATGTTCGATTTTCAAATCCAAGACCATATCCAGTCCTGCCTGGATCCCGTCCAGCCTTTTTGGATTTAAAGGTTGTCACGGGAGATCGGCAGAGGCTCGTGAATGGGACAGGCGCCACTACTACTACAAATTACCCGTACTACCAGGTACTGTACGTAGTATGTGTACCGTATCCATGTAGCCATCCAGAACTCGGTATCATATGTTTCCTAATTATTTCAGTTCTAAATGCTTGCTACCGTAGTACGAGTAGCCTGCAGTATTTTGAGTACAGGTATCAGCTGGTGAGCTAGGAGATACATAGGCAATATTCAAGCACTGACATGGGTGGACAATTCCAAGGAAACACAGTATCAAGCCATTTTTGCTGTTGGTTCGCTGCCGCCAGAAACTTGTTGCATGAAGAGAGTCGGTTTGTGCGGTGCACCTCTGATACATGTTGTAACCTCCACCTCTTTTCGGCAGGAGACAGCTGTGACTCTTGAGTTCCTGCAATGTTAGCTGACCTTTAGCTCTAGCTACTAATAATGGGAGAAGGTACTCTTTTGTCCTTGAGTATCCTACTACACCTCCTACTACTAGTAGTAGAGCGGTTGATTAGGCCCTATTCTTCGGATCTTCATCTATCTGGTTCGAACGGGAATAAAAGATAAAGATAAGGTTAGGATGTCCGTGAAGGACAACGCGTAAAATCTGATCCACTCATCCAAGATCTAGAAAGATGGAAGATCTTTCTTTCTCCTTTTATGAAAAGATTTTCTGAACCACCACAACATTATCACTTTTGAAAATTATCTGGCATATTTTCATTGTAACTAGAATTTTATATTACAATGGACTCTGCCATGGATGCATCAATCCCCAATTCCTCCACGATTCTCCTACCTTTGGAGGCCCTTCAAGCTCAAGAGGAAAAGTTCTATCATTGCAGAGACTACCTCTTGCAGGATAGCATGGATTGCTCCACGTCCTGCAATCCTCAGTTACTGGACGCTAATGAACTCTCCCTCAACCGATCGTTCCGAGAGATCATGGTAAATTGGTCCTATCAAATTTTGGATTTGGCCGATTGTCAACGAGAAACCGCCGAGTATGCTCTCTCCTACTTTGATCGCTACCTGCAGACAGCTCATGGAGCACAGGCCCTTCGCCAGCGTCCTGTTTTTCAGCTTGTCTTCGTCACCAGTTTATATCTGGCAATTAAAATACACGAGTCAATAACCATGACTCCCGGGGTCTTTTCGAAACTCAGCCGTAGTGCCTACACCAAAGGTCAAATCGAAGACATGGAAATGAGTTTGTTGCAATCATTGCAATGGCGGATGAACCCACCAACATCAATGACCTTTGTGAGACAGATTTTGGCATTGGTATCAATAGAAATACTTCCCGTGACTATGCGATTAACCGTCTACTACCTGGCCAAGGCGCAAATGGACATGGTCTTGCAAGATTATCGCTTCGTGAGCGTGAAGAAATCAGTCTTGGCCATGGCAGGTATTCTCAATGCACTCGAGAGCTTAAAGTATTCCCTTGACTTTGGATACGAACTTATAGAGCGGGCTGGAATGGTGGAATTTGAGGATGATATTGCCGACCTGCGATCGGAAGTATATCACATGCTTGCCAACAGACTCCATCATGGTGTTTCCGGCGGCGTCAATAATGGTGATCTCTTAAGCATGTCTTCTTGCCAAGACATAGACAATTACGTTCAAAGAGTCTCTTATGAAACGTCTCCTCGGTCAGTCTTTTCCTGAGGCGATTGCATGATGTATCAATCTTGAAAGCTTCGAGCTATTGATCGGCTGCTCCAAAACAGAACAAATTTTCTACGTGCATCATGTCCATACAGCACTTCAGCATGCTTGTTCATCGCTTTTTAAAAAATCACACCTACTGGTCAACTAAATGCATAGCAACAGTATTCTTCCTTTCCTGTGGCATGCTGACATGGGCTCCTTTTTAATAGACCAGTAGAATATTCCAAAAGTGAAGCGAGTGCAAATATTTATAGCCAAAGGCCCACATTATTCCAGTGTCTAAAGCGTGTGCTGCGCCTTGTGTCAAATTTGAGGAAGGCTATACTCGGGGATTTTTCAGCACATTCAAAATTGAAATTAAAATTTCAGTCATGCTTATCTGCAGATTTAGAGAGCTTGGAGAGAAAAACTACACATCTGCTTGTCTCTCGACCTTGAGGAAACCATCAATGAATACACCCGAATAGCAGCACTATATACACCCGTTGCAACCGTCGTGCCACATCCGATAATCGTGGCTTAATAAACTCAGCGCTTCTTCATCGCGAAAGGATTGCACGACTCCGAGTCCACCTACTTTCAGGATTTGAACGAAAAAAGTGCCGTTCGGAGTAAGAGCGCCCAGTGTTCTGCATCCAAAAAATTGTGCTCTGCGAAGAGCTTCTACTCTCGTTGATGTATTTGCCGGGATGTTTGCATAGGAGTTGTCGTCGCTGTCATTCTTCGTGTTTTCGATGACCTGATGTCAAAATTATCAAAAAGTGCAGATACAGTACATTGCGGAGTGCAAGACGAATAAGCGCTGTATCTTAAAGGGATGTGATTGCACTGCCTTCTAAAAAAATCCATTGGGCCTTGTTTGATACTTGCACCGGCGAACAAAAATGGAGCCCAGCATACCCCAAAGAGCACTTTTTAGAGACTCGAGGGTGTGTACCGAAAGTTCCATGTTTCATTCAGAAGCCGAGACCTCTGACTAATCGTGATTCCAATAATACGTCAAAGGCCCGATGGCACCTGTACACATTGCAAGGCTACTGCCTTGTTCTTTGAATGGTCTATCAGCTTCAATACATATTCCGAGTACTGTTCTTCCTCCAATGAATTTCTACAAAAAAGTGCGAGTCAACTTGCTTCCGCTAATTCTAGAGCAACAATATTCGAGTAATTGATACGGTTTTTAACCTCTATTCATTACTATTTCTTTACTTTTTGTAGCCAGCTCCATAAAAAAGTTTGCAGGAGCCTGTCAGTGATGACATATCAACCAAAACTCATTGAGGTCAACGATTTTGGCAATAATTGATGCTGTTCTTATTTGTGAATTATGAAAACAGGTGGCTGTTCGACGTTTGGTGACGACGTGGTGGTGTCGGGGAAACAATTTCGACATCATCATCATCATCTTCATCGTCGATTTCGACCACATCACTGTCCGAATCGGCAATTTCAAGCGGATTCTCGGCTCCGCGACCAGCATTTTGATCGTTGGAATTCGTGGCGTAGGATCGAGGTGCGGCCCGACCAAAGGCAGCATGAGCGCCAGCCGCAGAATTCATAAAACGAAGTCCGTGAGCATGGGCCATTCCACGAGAGCCAGCACCCACGGGAAAGTGATGAAACAGCTCGGCAATGGATGGCACCGACGGTATGGAATAGGCTCCTCTGGCCAATCTATCGAGCGAATCTTCACCGTCAGAACTATCTTCGCCCGAGTGATACTGTAAAACTTGTGCTTGACCAGCGCGTACTCTTCGACGGACCGCACTGTTGCGACGAGCTGCTGATGATCTTGCGGCAGAAGAAGCGGGCATTACAAAAGGACGACCTCCGGGTGGATTCATGCCTGCCAGGAAACGGGCCAAATTGGGATTAAAATTGGCACTTGACGCAAAGCTGGCCAAGAGTCCCTCAAGCGCTGTTCCTGGAGCAATTTCTGAACGCTGGTCTCTGTTCTTAACTTTTTTGGTATTCTTGCAACCTTTCTGTCGCTTCATCTTGTTAACGCGATCAATCTTGGCAAACCGAGTCTTGCACAAAGGACACGAGTTTTCTCGCTCTGACCACTTTTCAATGCATTCAAAGCAAAACAAGTGCGCGCAGCCATTAATTTTGGCTAAATCGAGTGGTTTGGGTTCTTCCATGCAAATACAACAGCTTGCAGTAACTTGATCGACGGCAGCAGGTTTGGCATCTTCCACTTCATCATCCTGTTCTTTTTTAAGTTTGCCTTTGCCACGACGAGAAGGAATAGATTTCTTGGATGTGGCCCGGTGCGTAGAAGGGGAATTCTTGAGGTTGCCTCGCTTAGCTCGCTTGGCAACTGGAGGAGCATCCTCTTCCGATGAAATGGAGGCAACACGAGGCGTAGGAGCACGCTTCCTGCTGCGGATCGATATTCGTTGCACCGTCTGTTCAGCTTCTTGTTGTCGTTGTCGCTGTTGTCTGGCTTCTTCCTCTTCGCTTCCAGGTCCTTCGGGAAGAGCACGTTCTGCTCTCGAAACAGCCCGAAGGTGTACCAATGCATCAGGTCTATAGTTGTCTGGTGGCATGGTGCCAGCCGTAGGACCAAAAGCAGGAGGGTCTGGACTAGTATCCGATGCAGCAGGAGGGTCGATTTGTCGAAACAAAACTGCAGGAGGAGAATGGTGGGGTCTGAGGGTTGACAAGAAAGGCGACGAAGCAGATTGTTGTTGAGCGTCGGGTCTGCGGCTAGTAGTAGCGGCACTTGGCCCAAATGTCAAATTGGAACGAAGATGTTGTTCCAGCTGCGGTGGGGACAAGCCGCGAGATTCCAGCACGGATAAATGTTCCATACTATCAATAAAAGTTAACTTGCAATTCGTTGTATAGACTGTCTTTGTGAGATTGGTGTAGTTTTAGAAAGGAGAAGACATTGGATGGG
>Ga0100392_1004432_pt1 | contig 12587 bp, 4 predicted proteins | sample CryGeymeta201516_FD_81548 | JGI IMG/M metagenome (GOLD analysis project Ga0100392, IMG submission 81548) | Groundwater microbial communities from Crystal Geyser aquifers in Utah, USA - Crystal Geyser metaG 2015-16 | ecosystem: Environmental > Aquatic > Deep subsurface > Groundwater | place: USA... | reverse complement strand
GGATGGGGCATTTCGGGTCATTCCGGTGACGTCGGATTCGGGTCTCCTTGTCTCACGTTCCCTTCGGCTGGCTCTGAAGAAAGCTTGCTTTACCAGGTAGTACGACGAAAAGCTAGACTACTTATTATAATTTATTTGTATTCAGGGGCTAGAGATCCACTCCCTCAAGACAGGATGTCGATTGTTGTGGGGACAGTAATTTGCCGCGAAAGAGCGGAGGCTTGTTATGGATGGTCACTCGATAGCTTGAATGTGTCCGTGAGAGGACCTGATGCTGATCCCATCGCCTAGTTTTCAAACATATCCTGTTGCCATTCTCTTGTGAGCAACATTTTATATGAGTGTTCTGTGAAAGGGGGCAAAAACGTATCCATACGGTCGCGACAAGGCAACGCAGATCAAGTAGTGGTAAGAATTCTATTCCTCGTATTTGAAAATCCTTTTAAAACGTTAGGGTTAGAGCTCATGGCTCACGAACCACAAACTTTAAACCGAAAATCCCATGCACCAACATACTGCTAGCAAGTAGCAAGTAGTAGTAGTACAGCGGACATGACGACATTAGACACAACAAAGGCAGCATATCATCCAAAGAATGAGATCAAAACTTAAGCTGATACCTTTTCTCTTTCTCGCAGAAGGACCTTCAGCAGCATGGACTCTGACCAGCCCAACGAAATCTTCTACCGAGTCTACCACCGCTCACGCCCGCTCGCGAGCATCACGTGCCAATCTGGATTCCGTGGCGCATTTTCGTGCCAAGGTTGCTCACAGCATTGCCAAAGGAGAGCGGCGAGCAAAAGCACGAGGGGCGCGATCTCGTGAGGCATGTGCGGAGTGTCAAAGACCGCCCTCTCTTTGTTTGTGCCACGTCCTACCGCAACCAAAATATTCTACCAGTACCAAACTGATCGTCTTACAGCATCCCAATGAACGTCGGAAAAAGAATTTATCCACAGTTCCTCTGCTGAGATTAGTTCTCGAAGATGTGCAAGTCTTTGGTGGTTACGCTTTCGATCCCGAGGACTTGCCACCCGTCCAAGATATGCTGCTAAGGCGCGAAGGACGAAAACCCCTTTTGCTTTATCCTGGCGACGATGCCATTTCTTTGGATTGTTTTGATGATATGGAAAACAGGGAAACAGGATTCAGGTGTAATACAAAAATTAAAGTAGAAGAATGCAATAATGGCGAAAGAGATAATGATGCGGAAAATGATGATATAATGCTAATTGTAATTGATGGAACTTGGAACGAGGCCAAGAGGATCGCTCGTGACTCGCCACTGTTAGTCCAAGAATGCCAATCAGTACAGTTCTCTTCCCCAGCTTCGTCACTTTACGACGCCATTCGACAAGAACCAGAAGAACACTGTCTGTCAACGTTGGAAGCCTGTGCCCAAGCACTCGCTTTGTTGGAGCCACCGTCCACAGCCCAAACTACCAAAGAAATTAACGATAAGCTTTTGAGTGTTTTACAAGCCCATGTTGATGCCCATCTGACCAATGCATACCTCAATGATCCTCGGCACCAGATGGCCACGGCTAAAGCATACGCCAAAAATCGTCGGAGACGCGAAATTGAAAGGCAAGTATTTGCCGACTCTACCACGAATGGACAGAACCATGAGCACCAGATGGAAAACAACACAAATACTCAAACAACACAAACAATATCATCGGCTCCCCGGACACTCTCGGATGGTGCAGTCCTACGACCCCTGAAAGTATCGGATGCAGATATGGTGGATTCTTGGTGGGAATACCGGAGCGCCAAGTCATTGTCACTGGCCAGGCGGAGAATTGAAATTGATCAGCAACAACACGAGGGAACATGTTCTGGCTGTTTTGGAATTGAAGCGGACGGCGAACTTGTGGCGTGTATTATGCGCTACGAAGGAGGATCGTTGGGAATGATGTACGTACAGGAGTCCCATCGTCGACGTGGGTATGCTCTGGCCCTTTTGCAGCACGCTACCAAGACACTCCAGACACAAGGAGAGGAACGAGTTGCCTTTGTTGTCGATGGCAATGCCGCATCGGAAGCAGTCTTTGAGGCCGCTGGTTGGGTCGAGGCCAATCCAGATCTGAAACGGCAAACAGGAAAGCGACGTGCTAAGCGAAAATGGATTCACAAGGACACTTGAATCATAATGTGGAACCAATTGGTTGGTGCTTTTGTCTATCCACTTAATTGGATGTATAGAAAGTGCTGACTACTGTGTTTCCTCCGGCGATTGTAATAGCTAAGGCATTATTTCTTATGTAGGGCTACAGAGCAGAAGCAAAATTTTCATCACTGTAGCACCTTCTTTCACACTCCTGCGTTTACCTACTCACTTGCCACTACTATCATTGCGTGGGGCGATTTTAATCTTTTGTCCTTTGGCAATGCCAGCCAATCCCAGCATGTCCAACATGGCCTTTTGTTTGTCTTGTTCCTTTTGTTGCAACTCTTGAACTCTTGCTTGTTTCAATTCCTCTCTCTTGGACTTGCGCTCTTTTTCTCTGGCAAGGGCGGCTTGAAAACTAGCACCATGACCTCCGTCTCCGTACAAAGCATTGTCATTCAGTGTCATGCCCGGATCATCTCGATCTCGTGCGGCACCATGCGTCCTTGTTGCTACTTCTTTTCTCTTTTCAATTTGCCGTTCACGTCCGTAATCCGCGGCTCCACCACTCATCTCCTCTTCCGCCGTTCGAACGTGTTGTTTGAGCCGCTTGTTGGCCTCACGATTAGCCATGCGTTCTTCTTCAGTCCAAGGTCGACGACGACCACCTGCTGTGTGATCGGTAGTGTCATGATCGGGTCGAGGAGCCACAGTCGGAGCCGGTTTGCGGTCAGTTCGGACCAACGGTTGTCCACCGTGCGTATTATTAGTCGCAGCAGTATCGGAATATTCTGTCAATTTCCGCACACCATCTTCTAGCATCTTGAGTCCTTGGCGTTCCGTTTCGCTTGTTTGGAAATTCCATTTGTGGCGCGTTGTTTGACACTCTTCTACGGCAGCGGGAGGTAGCCCTTTTGGATCGTAATACGCCGCTTCTAGCTGACCTGCATTGTACTGTTGAACAAACTTTGCAAACGCATTTCGAGACTCCTCCGATGTCATGTCGTTAAAGGCCATACCTTCTTCTCTGTACAACCATACCCAGAGGGATTGATGATACGCAAAGTAATCTCTTTCGGCATCCAATAATTTAGTTGGCGGTTTATTCGGTGACGGTCCCAGCTCGGTGAGTTTGGATTTGTCTGGTTTCTTAACGACAGGTTTGGTGGAAGGCGACTTTTTCTTGGTGCAACTGCTCGACTTGCGGTGATCCTTTTCCTTTCGGTCGTCCTTTTTGCTGCGGTGTTTGTGATGGTCCTTTTTGGACTCTTTTTCGTGTTTGCGATCTCGGCTACGACTCTTTTTGGAATGATGATCCCGTCGACTACTCGTACTGCTTTTGTGTTTTTTACGATCCGATCTCGAATCACCATCATCTCTGCTCCCTCTGTCGTCCTCGTCACTGACATCATCATGTCTACGACTCTTGCGTTTGGAAGATTTGCGATCGTCACGAGAGGAATGTGATCTCTTGCGCGATTTCCGGTCCTCGTCGCTGTCGTCTTTATCATCTCGCTGGTGACGTTTTCTCGAGGAATGTTCGTTTTCTGCGTCAGGAGATTTGGATCTCCTTTTGCTTCTATAAGTGGAGGTGTCCTTCTTTTTCTTCTTTTCTTGTTCAATAAATTCTTTCGCCTGTTTCAGCAGACGTTCATCTGCATCATCGTCCTCATGGCGAGAGGAGGAGCTGTGATGTTTCTTTCTATCTTTTCTATCGTGTCTGCTGCTGCTCTCACCACGATGCCTGTCGTCCGACTTTTTGCGGCCACCACTGCGAGACATGTCTTGGGGGGAAATATACAACAGGTAAAAGGCCGATGGTAATGGCTTGAGGTCAGGTGAAGTTAGACAGTGAAGCAGTCAAGTCGTCAGCTTACTGTATGATTTAAAAACCAAGCACAACGACAGTTTCAATAACGATGTGATCGATATCGGTGATTGATGTGAGGCATTGTGAATTGTGAGGTACTAGCTACAGTAATAATCAACAAACAAATCTTTGACCCTTTTTTTGTTGGTTGCTGGTTAATTGAACTTTTGGAATCTTAAATTCAGGGGAATCTTAACATCAGGGCAAACCGTATTTAGAGCGCTAGGCGAGATCGATCGGTTACAATTTTGATCTCACATTATTTATCTCGAAACTGGAAGACAAAACAGTATTTTTTTGCCAACAGATTTGATTTTCTCCTTCGTTAAATACCGTACCTTCACCACTTATTACTACTAGTAGACCTAGTACAATAATCCATTAATATTAACGTCTGTCACGATGGGAGCTGCACCCTCTGTGTTGACGGTTCCATCGGCATCGATTGTCAAGGACGTCGAGTGCCTTCGGGCTCTCTGTCCCAGTCGCTTTCGCCTAGCCACCTCTAACTCCAACAACAACATCACTGGCAGTCATCATGAATCTCAACAACTACTGGTCCTCGCAGGCACCACGACAGCTGTCTTGGTTGACAAGAATACCGGGATAACATTGGTTTTGGTAGCAGTACCTGTAGCAGCTGCCCATCGGATTGTGACGAATCGCAGTACCTTTGTTCTTTCCCCAACCGAGTTAAAGGGACTGGTAAAGCGCAGTCAACCGTTTCGATTGGTAGTCAAGACAGTTCCACCTCAAGAGACTTGCACTATGAGAAAGAGCCCCAAAAGTAGTAACTATGAAGAACTACCAGAGATTCCTCTGGAAATGGCCGAATTGAATTTGCCTGGAGGAGCTGGATTCTCTTTGGTATCTGAAGATGTCATCAAAAATAATCACCTGACAGGGCATTACGAACTAGGACAGCGACTGGCAGACTCATTCTTGCAGTCATTGCCCAAGGGAATTACACGAAGCCTCTCCTCTGGTAGAAATCTACCCGAACGACGACAGAGTTTTGGTGACATTGCAAGAACCGCAAGTAGTAGTAGTTGTAGTAGTAGTCGAGGTCGCTCGAGTACACCTGCTCGCCGGCAGCTTCCATCACCACAACCTCGTCGAACACAATCTATCACAGGAGGAAGTAGATCAAGTCTTCGGACAAGGTCTGTGCCGAGGAACCCATGTTGTTGTCCTCCATCGCCTACCATTCACAAGTCTACAAGTTCGAAAAAACCATTTCTCAAAAGGAATAGCTACCACAACACGAACAGTCCCAATAGTTTCAATTACAGTAGTAGCAACAACAATGGTCAGAACTCTTCCAACAACCACAACCAGACACTGATATCGCCGATTTCGAAGGAGCCCATTCCTTCTTTTCCGACTCTGAAATTTTCGTCGCTGTATTTGAATGGCAAATATCGACACGATTTCATGGCCAATTCGCACGCCCCCATTCCCATTGAAACAGAACTCTTTGTAGGACACATGGTGTTCTTGTTGAGACCAGAATGCACGTCACAATTCAGTGACATGACGGACAATATATTTGCCCAGAGTAATCGAAGGAGAGTGGTAATTCAATTGCAGGGAAAATTCAAGTACGAGCCCCAAGGACCCGTCTTTGCCGGTATCGAAGCATCTCCTCCATTGCATGTAGGTAGACTTTCCAAAGCATTGTGTGGTCTATTGTTTCGCTGGGCTCAAGCAAACAATCAGCGCTTGTACTCTTCTTTTGGAAGTATTAATGGCGCAGATCCGAGCCTTCAAGAGAACCCAAAAATGGTTGTTCCAGCGCACACCTTTTTCGATCGCATTGTGGTCACACCGCCCAATGAAATACCTCCACTTCTGGGAAATCCCCTCGAGGAATCCGAAGTTTCAATCGATTATCGGAAAAAGCAATCTCCCGGTAATATACAAGCCACGCATCAGGCCCAATGGACGTGGAATGTCAAAGATACTTACAGCATGTCGATTTGTACATCCAATTTGGATCTTCCTTCGTGGTCTCTCTTGAACGTTCCTCAACTGCAGGCCGCCACGTTAAAGCTAAGTCATTTGGTGGGAAACTCCGCTCTGAGATTTGTCATGTACGAGAATACAACACCAAAGCGAATGGAAACTACGGGTCATCTTCAACAATTCCTTCGATACCACTTTGTCATCCAATGCAAATATGCTGCAGACAAGGAAAATGAACATCAAGCGCCGATAGAGTCTGGGACACTCTTGGATTGGGTAGCAGCTGCTCCAATATATCCCAGCAGCAATGATATTGAACCGGAAGTATTGCAATTGGAAAAGACAGAAAGCGATAAGTTCCCTGCGGAGGAGATCCCTCGTGATGAAGTTGATTCGGATTACTTTTTGAAGCAAGACAATGGCAATGCAAAGACTCAGAAAGGAGCAAATTCTACCAAAATAAATGATTCGAGAAATCCGCACACCAGGGATGCCTTTAATTGTCTCGCAAAAATTGATCGCTTGTGTCCGGCTTGGATTGAAATGTGTGCACCGCAGGGGAAATACACGAGAGCCTATGCATTTAATGTTAACAATCGAACCGTCTTTCGGACTCCTCAATCCTTTCGCGATCTCGTAAACGTCAAAAATTATTCGACTCAGAAAGTGACCAAAATTATGCTGGACAAGCTGTGTTCGCCACGAATGGCGGACGCGGAACGCATGCGCCGAGAATTTGGAAAGATTCTCGAATGTGCCTTCTCTGGAGACAATGCACACAACTTGAAGCAAATGATGGAGATTTACGGTTCTCAATTCTTAAGACGGCGAGAAACCAGCTGGCCAGAGCAACAGAAATCCTCAGATGAAACCAGCGGAATTGTTGCACGAGCTTTGAGTGACCGGCATTGGGTGGAAGAGTGGGCGGAAATCACCAAAAAGAGCATTAAATTTGCCCATCCTGAAACAAAAAAGGTGCATTTTGCCATCCAAATGGATTGCGTGCTTTGTCTCCGATGTGTTGAAGAGGACGAAGCTCCACTCATCCATGGCTATTACTTCATGGCAGTTGAAACGCTTGGGCGTACTACTTACGTCATGTTTGCTACCGAGGATAACAGAAGAGAATGCTTTACAGCCATTTCTAAATTCCTTTCAAGCGACAGCGTACTGCCTCTGTATCTAAATACTCCCAGAAATGAGTTTCTGATACAATCATCCATGTGGAACTGTGGTAAACGGCTGATTATGAACGGTCGACAAATGTCATTCAGGACACCATTTCCTGCCGAACAAGTGGACGCCGTGGAACTTGTGGAGCAGGCCCTTGGGCTAGCATTCGACGAAGAGACAGAGTACAACGATGACAAGTTACAAGCCTTCCTTGACAGGGTTTCGAAATTCAAGAACGTCAGCGTGAGTGGTTTGAAGGAGGAACACCGTATTGCTTTCTTTTTGAATCTTTATCACGTTATGATTAAACATATGTCTTTAATATTGGGGGCCATGAATTCGCCACAAGCTCTCACCAAGAATTTCAACAGTTTATCATATATCTGCTGCGATGATATCTTCACCATTGCAGAGCTTGAGTACTGCATTATCCGTGCTCCAATGACGCCATTGCCGGCTTCGGTTCAGGTTACCAATCCCCAAGTACCGCCGCCGATCAATTCTCGACTACTCAAAGCAACTTCGCCACTGACCAAGATCCCGCCCAAAATATTTAAATTTTCAGTTCCCATATCTAACTACTCTTGCGCCCTGAGAAAAGCAGACTACAGAATAAACTTTGCTCTCAATTGGGGAACAAAAAGCAATCTCGCTGAAATTCCCATTTATAAGGCCGATTTGCTTGACAGTCAGTTACACCGAGTTTCAAGGAACTACCTGAATACCAAGGTCGCTATCACAGAGCGCAACTCCCAGCATGTCTGCATTTTACCCCGTGTGTGTCAGTGGTATGCCGACGACTTTGGCGAAACTAATTATGCCGTTCTCAAAACGTTAGAACCCAACTTGGGCCAAGATGAGCAAAAGATACTTCATTCGTCTGATTTTGCAAGTTTCCCCATTGTCATCAAGTATTTGCCCTTTAACTTTGAAAGCCATCGCCTGACTCTCAATACCAGAATTTTACTCCCAGAGGGAGTTGAGCATTACGATCTCACGGGCCCAAAGTATTTTGTGGAAGAGGATGATATGATGTCGATCCACTCGACGACTCATTCTTCAACGCATTCATCATCAGGCGGCTCGGGAGGCCCGCTTAGTGTCATGGATGCACCACCTGCCGATGGCGATATGGACGATCTTTTGGAGTTTCTGATGGACGATTCTCTGCAGATCTGAGGTTGCCATGTCAAGTTTTTTCACAACTATTAGTATGTTTGTTAATGAATGTTCCAAAATATTACACATTTTACTCTAGTCAGACTTTAGTTTCATGTCTTTCATCGAGTCCTTGGAGGGGCGACCAAAAACACGGCAGCGCGCCCTTGTTAATAATCACTATCTGCTCCTTGTACTCCTTCAGAACCTGTCAATCGTTCGCCCTCCCCGACACGTGCTATCGCTTATCACGTCCATTCACGACTCTCATATTACTTTAAATCCCTGTTCCACCTTCTTCTGGTATATCTTCCACTTCAATTTCCGGTTCTACATGTACCTTTCTATTCTTGGTAGGTAGTCCAAAGCCAGTCCACGTTTTTTCGACCCAAGCTTTGTATCTTTCCGAGTCACCGTGCGTTTCTTTTTGGTGCTTTTCCAGTCTATTGGTTGCCCCCAACAACACAAAGTCCAAAAGCAAAACTCCCAAGACACTCGCCGTTACATATCCTATCAGCTTTAAAATTGGCATGGCTCCCTCGGTGCCTAACAAAACACCTCCCGCCAATACTGCCAGAATTCCATTGCTTGTCCAGCCCACCAGGTCTCCTGTATAATTGGGATGCCGACAGAGTGCATAAAGTCCGCCTGTTACCAAGTGATATTCTCCTTTTATCGCTTTTACAATGGATTTGTTGAAATCACCCACTGCCGCAAAAACAAACCCGCCCCACATCAATCCCACCATGGTTTTCGCGGTCGTTAGAACAAACTTTGGTAGAACTACAGCCTTTGTAGTGGCCATGTGACAGGTCAATAAGAGCGGAGCGCACAGTCCGAAATACAAACTGGCACACAATACCAGAAAGAGCGTTCGCTCGGGTCGCGACCATCGTTCGGCGGTCTTGACTTCGATTTCTTTGACGCTCTCTTTCATGTTTTGTGTGCAAAGTTCGCGGTACAATAAAAACACCACGACGCGAATACCGCAAAACACACACACACACATCAACGCTCCGGCGTGACATTTGATCAGCCAGGCCAAACTCGGAACGGCTAATGCTTTGATGGAGGTTGCAAAATACTGGTAAATCCAAAACGATATCAAGGCTGTGGCGATTCCGTAGGCATAGCTGTCGCCGTACGCAGATTTCCAAAAGCCCAAACAGGTGGGAAGCAATGACGAAAGGAAAATCTTTTGCGACAAAGGAAGGATCTTAGAAACAGCAGGCACAGCTTGGAGTTTGGTGGAAGAAGCTGTGTTTGAAGTGATTGTTAAAGTGGTAGTGGTAAGTGCTGGAGGGCGAGGACGCAACAGCGAGGCTTTCTGCTGGTTCCCCGATGTTCGGTCGGCAGGAGGAACAAAAGCTGTCGCTTGTGCTGCTGCTAATAAGACGGTCAACAAAGACAGTAGAGGCTTTTTCATGGTGTGTTGGATCTTAAAATGTTCTTTGCCGACTCGACAAGTCCTAGCTTATGCTTGTATTGGTGATGGGGGAGGCCCAACGAACAGATGCTACTAAAAATTAATGGGTTGAACCCGATTTTTAGGAACACTTTGCACACGTTGATGCAAAAGATACGGATACATCCGCTATTGCTTCGGCAAATTTCATCAACGAGGTAATGTGCGATACATTGTTTTCAAATGAGTCACTCGCCTCATCCCTAAACGTTTGGTATCGAGATCTGTTACCACCAAATTCGAGATTTTCCCTGACTCGAGTTTGCTACCCTTTTTTTCGAGATTTTTGGAACTCGAGATTATTTGACGATTTGGGGTATCACCAGTTTCGAGATTATTTTTTTTCTTGAGATTTTTTGTGCTTTTTTCAAGATTATTTTAATGTATATCTACAGAATGAAGTGATGAATGTTGTATTGTAATTAGATATCATCGTCTAAGATACTCATCAGGTCTTGTACAAAAATTTGATACATGTACCATCTATATATTTTCAAAATTTGTTGGCCTCACAATTCTCTGTAACGCATATCAATGTATGTGTTCCTACATGTGTTACCACTTGCCCACCCCTCAACCCACCCACCCACCCCACCATTCACTCTTTATTTATCTAGCAATTATCATTATTACTTTCTTTTTCATTATTATTATCCTGCTAGTACAATACCATGTCTTCAATCTCTTCAGACAACGATTCACTCAATTCTTTCACCATGGGCACTCCTCCACCCAGCAGAGCTTCAGCTATCCGGACTTCTGCAGAATTCAACATCAAACATCACCGGAATAAAAAGAATGAAAAGCCAGCTTCTTTGGAAGACAAAACTCCCGAGAAATCTATTGTAAACAATTTGCATGCATTCCATAGGGTTCAATATATGAAAGCTGCATACAATATTGACTGGGGTCTGTATTCAAAGGAGGAGGATTTGGAAGAACAATTGGAGCAGCAAGCAGGAGTTCTTTCCACTAGTATTGAAGGTCTTTCTTTGCCAGCTACCTCTGCTTCATTTAATTCCTCTAAGAGACTTACTCCTGCCAAATGGAAACACCGTGTTCATGGCTTGAAACATTGGAATAGTGGTGATGGCAAGTATCCTCTCATAAAAGATTTTCGGAAAGCATATAAGGATTGCAAAAATTTCCGAAAAGGACCAAGACACCAAGAAGTGATTACTAATGGTGAAGGAACTGATATTCTTTACAAGGTCAATGTCAATAAAACAACTGGGGAAATAGAGAGGAAACGAGTTGTTCATATATTAGAAACATTTGATATTATTGAAGAGAATCATCTTGCTGCTTGCCATCACTTGGCTGACACTACAAAAAATAGAATTGACAGTGCGGGATTTTACAATATCACAAGAACAGAAGTGGAAGCTTTTTGTGACACCTGCCCCACTTGTACAAAAAAAAGAAAAGGGCATCAACAACATGAGGGTGCAAAAGTTCATATTAAATCCGGTAGTTTCCGTTGGTTGTGGCAACTTGATCTTGTTGACTATCGTGAGGATCCACAAGTTGGCCATAATGGTGTTACCTATAAGTGGCTCTTGAATATCAAGGATCACTTTTCCAGATTCACTATTCTCCGTCCCCTTCCATCAAAAGAGGCAAAGCATGTTGCTACCGAGCTTTGTTTTATCGGCAATCTACTTGGATATCCAATGCTTATCCAAACAGATAATGGTAATGAATTTAAAGGGGAGGTTCACAAGTTGATTGAAGAATTACAGCAACGAGATGACAAGGCAATATGTATCACCACCGGACAGCCTAGAACTCCCCGCCATCAAGGATCTGTTGAGAGAAGCAATGCTGAAGTCAAAGCAACTATTGCAAAAGATGTTGATTATAAGAGGCTGTTACTTGCTGACAGACCACACGAACAATCGAAAGTTAGCTGGCTTTCAGAGTATGCAAGATCAATGTCTTCTTCAAATGCAGATTTGAAAACCAGACGTTTATATGATATAACACCTTATTCGGTTGTATTTGGAATGGCATTTGAAGATCCAATTTATATTGGTGTACCTAAAGAACAATTGAGGGCCCGTTGTTCAGTTGGTTCCCGAGTCCAGTTACTGGGAGAGGACTACAAGAAACGAATTGAATCATTGAAAATTTCTATGGAAGACAAGGAAGACACTGACATTGAGGAACAAGAAGTAACTAGTTGTCGCAGCTATGAAGATTTGTCTTTATTGGAAGATAAAAAACCAGCAGCATCTGAAAAATCTATTTCAGAGACAGAAAACGTTGCCTCTTCTTTTCAAGAAGAAGAGAGGAAACCTGCAGCAAAAGTAGTAGAACTTCCAAACCAGTTTAGGAAAAGACTTCCTACTACAGCTGTCATTAACCCATATATGAAGAAGCCAAAACATTCTTTCTCGGGAAAAGTGCAAGTAAAGGTTGAAGAAGATGAAGAAACAGCTATAATTCCGTCATCAAAGAAACCAAAAGAAGGTGAAGTTTTTGGTGATTTTGTTGCAAGCCGTCATGCCAAAATTCCTTTGAGTGATGCCCACAAGGGTGGCAGTCATCAGTTATTTCGGACCACGAGAAGAATTCATCATGTCTTTGATGATGATCCATCTAGCACAAGTGATCATCAATTTTCCTTTCTTGAAATATGGTGCGAGGATTGTTGCTGTCTGTGTGAAAATAAAACCAGAAATCCACAGAAGGGGTTGGAAACTGCCAGAACAATATCTCTTGGTGATGATGACTACTATGAAAGGTGTTCAACTACTCAACGTTGGTTAGAAAGTGACTTTGTATCCTCATTTGCCGTGCTTTGTTCTCATGCACTGCATAATCCACATATATATGTTATGGTT
>Ga0100392_1004429_pt1 | contig 12594 bp, 20 predicted proteins | sample CryGeymeta201516_FD_81548 | JGI IMG/M metagenome (GOLD analysis project Ga0100392, IMG submission 81548) | Groundwater microbial communities from Crystal Geyser aquifers in Utah, USA - Crystal Geyser metaG 2015-16 | ecosystem: Environmental > Aquatic > Deep subsurface > Groundwater | place: USA... | reverse complement strand
TTATTATATTGTACGCAGCATAACATGCCGGGAAAGCTCGTTAAAAAGAAAATAGCTTTATTTACAAAATTTTTAGAAGGAGACGAAAATGGAAATAATGAGGATGTTTTTTGTTTTATCGGCTCTTTCTCTAGTATTTTTACTGATTTGTATTATTATTGGAGAACCAATTTACGTAAAAATACAAATGAGAAAGATGGATAATGTAAAAAGAAATGCAATTGAAAAAATTAAGGAGATGTATCCAGGGGCAGAAATTTTAGGAGAACCTAGTTGGCTTTTTGATGATACTGACAAAACACTCAAGAAAGGTTGGCCGGAAGCAATGAAAGTAAGCTTTAGAATCAATTCCGGAATAAAAAATTTAATAATAGATTTTGAGAGAAAAGAAACTAAAATAAGCGAACCTCAGCCTCAAGAGGAGGAAGAACACCGCTGGGTTATTTTGCGCTGATTAAAAGAAAAGTTGGGGAAGAATCCACTATCTTTTTAAGAAAATAAGAGGCATCTGTGATGCCTTTTTTATTGACTTTATTTTTAATATTTGTTAAATTAAACCATAAGCGCGAAGCGCTTAATTAATTTATGCCTACAATTCGTCAATTAATCAAAAAAGGAAGAGAAAAAATTAAAAAGTCCGGAAAGAGGCCGGCTTTGACATTTGGTTTTAATGTTTTGGAAAATAGACCGAAATTTTATCCCTCTTCATTTAAAAGGGGAGTTTGTTTGAAAGTTTTTACCGTTACTCCAAAAAAACCAAATTCAGCTTTAAGAAAAGTAGCTCGAGTAAAATTAACTAATGGAATGGAAGTCACTGCCTATATTCCTGGCGAAGGCCATAATTTGCAAGAGCACTCAATAGTTTTAATTAGGGGAGGAAGGGTTAAGGATTTGCCAGGAGTGAGATACCACATAGTGAGAGGAATACTTGATACGGCTGGAGTGGAGAAGAGAAAACAAGAAAGGTCAAAATACGGAGTAAAACGTGAAAAGTAATCATGCGTGGTAAAAAGAAAACCAAACAAGTCATTTCGCCTGACACTGTTTACAATAATGTTACAGTGGCAAAGTTTATTAATCAGGTGATGAGACGAGGAAAAAAAGAAAAAGCCAGAAAAATTATTTATAAGGCCTTTGATATTATTAAAGAAAAAACAAAAAAGGAACCTTTGGAAGTTTTTGATTTAGCTTTAAAAAATGTTGGGCCTTTACTTGAGGTTAAACCAAAAAGAATTGGAGGAGCAACCTATCAGGTTCCCCGGGAAGTAAAAGGGGAAAGAAGATTAACCTTGGCTATGCGCTGGATAATCCGGGCAGCAAAATCAAGAAAGGGAAAGCCAATGGGGAAAAAGCTTGCTGAAGAATTAATTGAAGCTTCAGAGAATCGAGGAGTAGCAATAAAAAAGAAAGAGGATACCCATCGGATGGCAGAGGCTAACAGAGCATTTGCACACTTTGCGTGGTGAGAATGTTAAGAAGTTTACCCCGCATAATCGAGCGAAGCGAGATTTGTGCGGGACCAATAGGGCCTTTGCTCACTTCGCCTGGTGATTTGTTCGGTAAGCTGGTTTCAGGGTCTTTCACTCGCCCCAGCGAGGCTCGTTCACTGAAGTAAAGACCCTCGCTCTCCGCCTTCGGCAGAACCATGCCCGCTTGGGTCTTTAATTCACCCTGAAACCACTTGCCTCGCTCCAATATCTAATATCTAATATCTATCATCTAACATGAGAAAATATCCAATAGAAAAATATCGCGATATTGGAATTATTGCCCACATTAGTGCGGGAAAAACCACTACCACCGTTTGCATTTTGTATTACACCGGAAAAACTTACAAAATTGGTACTCTGGAAAAAGGGACGACAATTTTGGATTGGATGGATTTAGAGAAAGAAAGGGCAATGACAATTATGGCTGCTGCCACTTCTTGCTACTGGAAAGTGGGAGGAGAGGATTATCAAATAAATATTATCGATACACCAGGCCACATCGATTTTACGGCCGAAGTTCAACGGTCTTTGAGGGTTTTGGATGGGGCAGTTGTTGTCTTTGATGGAGGAGCCGGTGTTCAGACTCAATCGGAGACTGTTTGGCACCAAGCCGATAATTTTGGTGTTCCAAGGATTTGTTTTGTTAATAAAATGGATAAAGTTGGGGCAAGCTTAGAAATGAATTTTGAATCAATCCGGAAAAGATTGACCAAAAATGCAATTCCCCTCCAATTACCAATCGGAAAAGAAGACGAATTCTCCGGCTTAATTGATTTATTGAAAATGAAGGTTTTGAAGTTTGAGGGAAAAGAAGGAGAAATTGTTAAAGAAGAAGAAATTCCCAAAGAATTGGAGACAACAGCTAAGGAGTGGAGAAAAAAAATAGTTGAGAAAATTGCGGCCGAAGATGCAGAAATTTTAGAAAAATATTTAGCCAATGAGAAAATTTCGGTTGAAAAACTAAGAAGAATTTTGAGAAAAGCAACAATTTCGTGTAAGTTATTCCCGGTATTTTTTGGTTCCCTTTTCAAAAGAATAGGAATTCAACCCCTTTTAGATGCAATAGTCTATTATTTGCCAAACCCAGCCGATTTGCCACCAATAAAAGGAATCGATCCAAAGACAGGCAAAGAAATTGAGAGAAAACCTTTGGATTCTGAGCCATTTTCCGCTTTGTCTTTTAAAATTCAAGCCGATCCCTATGTTGGAACTTTAACTTTTTTCCGGGTCTATTCTGGGTATTTAAAAAGAGGTTCTTATTTATTAAATTCGACAACTGGGGAGCGGGAAAGAATTGGTAGATTATTGAGAATGTATGCCGATGAAAGAGAAGAAGCTGAGGAGGCATTTGCCGGAGATATTTTAGCCACGATTGGTTTAAAAAATACCTCAACCGGCCACACCATTTGTGATAAAAATCAGCCAATCATCTTAGAGAAAATTACTTTTCCAGAACCAGTAATTTTTATTCGGATCGAACCAAAGTCAAAAGCTGATGAGGAAAAAATGACATTCGCCTTAAAGAAATTGGCTGGAGAAGACCCAACGTTTCAGGTAAAGGGAGATCTTGAGACAGGAGAAACAATTATTTCTGGAATGGGAGAATTGCATTTGGAAATCATTGTCGATAGAATGAGAAGAGAATTTGGAGTTGGAGGAAATGTTGGAAGACCACAAGTAGCTTACAAAGAAACCATTAAGGAAGAATCTGAGGCTGAGGGAAAATACATCAGGCAGTCGGGTGGAAGAGGGCAATATGGGGATGTCTGGTTGAGGTTAGTACCAAAAAAAAGAGGAGAGGGATTCGAATTTATTGATGAGATAAAGGGAGGAGCCATTCCCAGAGAATTTATTCCGGCAGTGGAAAAAGGAGTAAAGGAAGCGATGCAAAAAGGAGTGGTGGCTGGATATCCGATGGTTGATCTCAATGCCACATTGTATGATGGTTCCTTTCACGAAGTTGATTCCTCAGAATTTGCCTTCAAGATCGCAGGTTCGGCTGCTTTTCAAGAAGCAGCAAAAAGAGCAAAACCGGTTTTATTGGAACCGATAATGAAATTGGAAGTAATATGTCCTTCTGAGTTTTTTGGAAGCGTTATTGGAGATTTGGCGGCAAGAAGGGGGAAAATCGAAGAAACGGAAGATAGAGTGGAAATGAAAATCATTAGGGTAAAGGCTCCCTTAGCTGAAATGTTTGGCTATGCTACCTCCTTGAGGAGTTTGACACAAGGTCGAGGAACCTTTACAATGGAATTTGACCACCTTGAAGAAGTTCCCAAAAATATTGCCCAGGAAATTACTGAAGGGCGAAGAAGATAAATCTTCTTCTTTTCCCTTCGCTATCGCTCGGGAGGAAGAGGAGATAATTCACAATCTTGTCTATTGACTTTTATTTAAAGGTTAATAAAATAATATATTAGCTAATATTACGAATGCCCTTCGGGCTACGAGTAATGCGAATAACTCATTCGCAAAATTCGCAGGCGAAGCCATTCGTATAATTCGTAAACATATGGCTGAAAAAACAAAATTTGTCAGGGCAAAGCCCCACGTTAATATTGGTACTATTGGCCATGTTGCTCATGGTAAAAGTACTCTCACGGCCGCTATCACTCACGTTTTAAAGCTGAAAGACCTATCACCAAAAGAAATAACAGTAGCAGACCTTAATGCGGCACCGGAAGAGAAGGCGAGGGGATTAACAATTACTATTTCTCATGTTGAGTACTCAACCGAGAAGCGTCACTATGCCCACATCGATTGTCCGGGTCATGCTGACTATGTTAAAAATATGATTACCGGAGCAGCTCAAATGGATGGAGCAATTTTGGTAATTTCTGCTCCCGATGGTCCAATGCCCCAGACCAGAGAACACATTTTATTAGCCAGGCAAGTGGGACTGCCGGCGGTAGTCGTCTTTTTAAACAAATGCGATGCTGTTGATGACCCAGAAATCATTAGTTTAGTTGAAAGTGAGGTTCGGGAACTTTTGAAAAAATATGGTTATCCAGGTGATGAGGTTCCAATAATTAAGGGTTCGGCTTTAAAAGCTCTGGAGACAAAATCGGTTGATGAAAAAGCGAATAGGCCAATTTTGGAGTTATTGAAAGCAATAGATGAATATATCCCGGAACCAGTTCGAGAAGTGGATAAACCATTTTTAATGGCTATTGAAGATGTTTTTTCCATTGCTGGTCGGGGAACAGTTCCTACCGGAAGAATTGAACGAGGAGTAATTCATCCCAATGAGGAGGTAGAGTTAGTCGGCCTCCGGCCAACAGTAAAAACTATTGTCGTTTCAATTGAAATGTTTAACAAAATCCTTGACGAAGGAAGGGCCGGAGATAATGTGGGAATTTTATTGCGAGGTCTTAAAAAAGAAGAGGTAGAAAGAGGTCAAGTCCTATCTAAACCAGGAACAATAACTCCCCATACTGAATTCGAAGGCGAGGTCTATGTTTTAACCAAAGAAGAGGGTGGAAGACATACTCCCTTTTTCACTGGTTACAAACCCCAGTTTTATTTCCGAACCACTGATATCACTGGAGATGTGATTTTACCAGAAGGTACGGAAATGGTCATGCCAGGTGACACTGTTAATTTGAAAATTAAATTAATAGCTCCAATTGCTCTAGAAGAGAAACAGAGATTTGCTATTCGAGAAGGAGGAAAGACGGTGGGAGCAGGAGTAGTAACAAAAATAATAAAATAGAAATTCATAGAAATATGCAACCTTCGGTTGCGAAATTCGTAGAAATTTATTGCAATGAATTTCGCGAGCGAAGCGAGCAAATTTCAATAAGTTTCAATTGAATTTCTTTATTGTGTTCTTTCAAGATGGCTAAAAAGAAAGTTACTGCAGTTGAAAAAACAGTTGAGCCTAAGTTAAGGATAAAACTTAGGTCTTATGATCATAAAGTAATTGATAATTCTGCAAAGCAGATTATTGAGACTGCTTTACGTTACGGAGCAGAAGTATTAGGACCCATTCCTTTGCCAACCGAGATTCATAAATACACCGTCAATCGGTCCTCTTTTATTCACAAAGATAGCCGAGAACAATTTGAAATAAGGGTTCACAAAAGATTAATTGATGTCATCAGCCCGAACCCAAAAGTAATTGATGCCTTGATGAGTTTGACACTACCCGCTGGAGTCGATATCGAAATAAAAATGTAAGACGCTGATTAAGTATTTACTTTTAATAAAATTTATTTTACAATTAAAATGTTAAAGTTATCTAATTTCTAAATTTATAATTTTTAAAACAAGCAATGGCGTCGAAAACCGGGCCATGCCCGGTTTTCAATTATCAGCATAAATCAGTTTACCCCGTTAGATGCTAAGCTATCTAACGGGGCGAGTCAGTATAAATCAGCGGTAATAATATGAAATTCATATTAGGTTTAAAACTTGGTATATCCCAGATTTTTGATGAAAAAGGTTCTCCGGTCCCGGTAACTTTGATTGAAGCTGGACCCTGCGTTATCACCCAAATAAAAACTAAAGAGAGAGACGGATACGAAGCTATTCAAGTTGGATTTAAAAAAATTGAAAAGGAAAAGAAAATTAAAAAGCCCATGAAAAAAAAACCATTCCGCTGGTTGAGAGAATTTAAAAATAAAATTGAAGAATTTAAATTAGGTCAGATCGTTGATGTTTCGATTTTTCAAGAAGGAAATTTAGTTAAAGTTTGTGGATTATCAAAAGGAAAGGGTTTTGCCGGGGTAGTCAAGCGCTGGGGATTTCATGGAAGATCAACCACTCATGGAACAAAGCACGAATTAAGGACTCCCGGTTCAACCGGAACATCCATTCCAGAAAGAGTAATTAAAGGCAGGAAAATGGCAGGTCGAATGGGAGGTGCCCGAGTAACAATTAAAAATTTAAATGTAGTCAAAGTCGATAAGGAAAATAATTTATTAGCAGTAAAAGGAGCAGTTCCGGGTAGAAAAGGAACCCTCCTTGAAATTAGAGGATGATTTTTAATAATCTGTTTTATGAAAATTGCGGTTTACAATCAACAAGGTAAAGAAATAGGAACAACCTTATTACCAAAGGAAATTTTCGATGTAAAAATAAATCCTGATTTGATGCATCAAGTTGTTGTTTCTCAGATGGCAAATCGAAGAAAAGTCATCGCTCATGCTAAAGGTAGAGGAGAGGTTCGGGGTGGAGGCAGAAAGCCCTGGAGACAAAAGGGAACTGGGAGAGCGAGGGTAGGTTCAATAAGATCTCCGCTTTGGCGTCATGGGGGAGTAACTTTTGGGCCAACTAAAGAAAGAGTTTTTAAAAAGGTTATTCCAAAAAAAATGAAAAGATTAGCCCTTTTTATGGTTTTATCAGGAAAAGTCAAAAATAATCTGTTAATTCTTTTGGATAAATTAAAGATAGATCAGGTAAAAACTAAATTAATAGTAAAAACTATTGAAAATTTAAAATTGAAAATTGAAAATTTTAAAAAAGGAAGCATTTTAATTGCCTTACCAGAATTAGATAAAAATATAATTTTAGCTGCCAGAAATATTCCGAAAGTTGAAACTGTCGAAGTTAGAAATTTAAATGCCCTAGATTTACTTTCTTTTAAATATTTAATTATGCCAAAAGAATCAATAAAGGTGATAAAAACGACTTTTTTAAAATAAATGATAAGATTTTTTAAAAAAAACTACATACCCTCCCACCACCCTCCCGCTCGAGGAGCGGGCCCCTCGGAAAAAATTGAAGAAATCAAAGAAGAAATTACAGCTCCTAAAAAAGCGGTTATTGGGGAAGCTTATAAAATCTTAAGAACGCCTCATATAACCGAGAAGGCAACCGATTTAGTTAAAAAAAATCAATATGTTTTTAAAGTTTTTCCAGAAGCAAATAAGACGGAGATAAAAAAGGCAATTGAAGATTTGTATGGAGTAGATGTGGAATCTGTTAAAACCATTAATATTCCAAGAAAGAAAAGGAGATTGGGAAGAATTAAGGGTTGGAGAAAAGGATACAAAAAGGCAATTGTAAAAATTAAGGAAGGACAAAAGATCGAGGTGATGCCAAAATAAAAATATATGAAATTATCTAAATTATTATCTAAAAAAGAACCAGAAAAGAGGTTGCTTTTGGCTTTGAAAAAAAGAGCAGGAAGAGGGGTTAATGGGAGAATTACTGTTCGCCATCGAGGTGGCGGAGTCAAGCGTCTTTATAGATTAATTGATTTTGGAGAAGAAAAAATTGACATTCTTGGTAAGGTCATTGCTCTCGAATATGACCCTTATCGAACTGCTTTCGTTGTTTTAATAGAATATCAAGATGGAGATAAAAGATATATTTTAGCTCCCAAGGATTTGAAAGTTGGAGATGAAATAATTTGTTCAGAGATTACTGAAATTAAAATTGGAAATCGAATGAAATTAAAAAATATTCCGGTTGGAACTCAAGTATATAATATTGAATTAGAACCGGGGAAAGGAGGAAAATTAGCTAAGGGAGCAGGGACTTCGGCCAAGATTTTAGCAAAAGAAGATTTTTGTCATTTAGAAATGCCTTCAGGAGAAATTCGAAAAGTTTCAAAAGAGTGTTTTGCCTCAATCGGTCAGGTTTCCCATCAGGAAAAGAGGTTTGAAAAAATTGGCAAGGCTGGAAGAAGAAGATTAAAAGGTTGGCGACCTACTGTCCGGGGGACGGTAATGAATCCCTGCGATCATCCTCATGGAGGGGGAGAGGGAAAAACCCCAATTGGTTTAAAACATCCTAAAACTCCCTGGGGCAAACCAGCCTTTGGGGTAAAAACTAGGAAAAGAAAATGGACAGACAAATTAATCATTAAAAGACGGAAATAAAACTATGGCACGCTCACTCAAAAAAGGTCCATACATCGACCAAAAACTTCTTGAAAAAATAAAAAAGTTAAAGCCGGGGACAAAAGAAATCATTAAAACCTGGTGCAGGAGCTGTACCATTACTCCAGAAATGATTGGTTTTACTTTTGGAGTTCATAGTGGCCGGGAATTTATTCCGGTGAAAGTCACTGAAAACATGGTTGGTTACAGGCTCGGTGAATTCTCTCCCACGACCAAATTTTCTCGCCACGGTGGAAGAATACAAAGGGAATTAGAGACAAAGGAGGCTGAAAAGGAAGCCGAAAAAATAAAAGCTCAAACCACCGAAGAAAAGAAATAAATATTATAGGGGTAATAACTCACCCCGTGTTGGAAAAACAGGCTTTCGCCGAAGGCGAAAATGTTAGAAACCGAAGGTGTCTAACGCGGGGGTCGGGGTGAGGCTGTGAAATAATATGTCAGTAATTGCTAAACTAAATTATCTTCGGATTGCGCCTCGAAAGGTTCGCTTGGTTGCTGATTTAATTCGGGGTAAATCGGTTGAGGAAGCTCAAAATATTTTAAATTTTTTAACTAAAAAATCTGCTCTTCCCTTGTTGAAACTTTTAAATTCAGCCATTGCTAATGCCAAAAATAATTTTCAATTAGAGGAATCAAATCTTTATATATCAAAAATTACTATTAATGAAGGACCAAAATTGAAAAGATGGCGGGCTCGAGCTCGCGGCGTGGCTGCGGAAATTCAGAAAAAAACCTCTCATATAACCATTGTTCTTGATGAGATTGTGAAAAGACCGAAAAAAGTGAAAAAAGTTAAACCGAAAGCCATTAAAAGACTACGACCCACCCGCCGCCTTCCCGCAGAGCGGGCCCCTGAAAAGGTCGAAGAAAAAGTAGTTAAACCAGAAAAACCCCCGAAGGAAGGTAAGCCTTCTACGGGGCAGGCAAGAATAAGACCAGAAATTGAAGTTTCAAAACCAAAAATCGAAAGAGGTATAAAAAGAATATTTAGAAGAAAAGCGTTTTAGAAGAAACTTGTAGAAATTTGCAGCCTTCGGCTGCGAAATTAATAGAAATTTATTGCAATTAATTTCGCGAGCGATAGCGAGCAAATTTCAATGAATTTCTATAAATATCTATTAACTCTATGGCCCACAAAGTACATCCTAAGGCATTTAGACTCAGGGAAATAACCGATTGGGATTCCCGAGGATTTTATCAAAAAGGAATGCCTCAGTATTTAGAGGATGATTTTAAAATTAGAGAATTTTTGAAAAAGAAAATAGGGAAGCTAGGAGTAGAGAGAATTAAGATTGAGAGATTTGCCGGGAAAATCAATGTTATAATTTCTTCGGCCCGCCCCGGTCTAATTATTGGTCGAGGTGGAGGTGGAGTTGAAGAGTTGAAGAAAGATTTAGGAAATAAGATAATTAAAAATAAAACTGAGGTAAGGATAGAAATCAGAGAAATTAAAGATCCCTGGGTTTCGGCTCCCCTGGCTGCCCAATGGATAACTCAACAAATTGAAAAAAGGGTACGCTATCGAAGAGTTTTAAAACAAGCCTTAGATAAAATTATGGTTAGAAAAGGAGTGGAAGGTTGCCGAGTGGAGGTAGCTGGTCGTCTCGATGGAAAAGAGATTGCCAGAACTGAGTGGCTAAAAAAAGGTCGGCTTCCCCGCCAGACTTTAAGAGCTGATATAGATTATGCTCAGGCGAGGGCTTATTGTACTTATGGAGTGGTGGGAGTAAAGGTTTGGATTTATAAAGGCGAACGCTTTGCTTAATCAAATATGTTGTATCCAAAAAGAGTAAAACATCGAAAGTGGCGAAAAGGGAGGAGCAAGGGAATCGAAATCAGAGCTACCCAACTGGCTTTTGGCAGCTTTGGCTTAAAATCTCTGGAAACTAAGTGGATTTCTACCAGGCAGATTGAAGCAGCGAGAAGAGCCATTCTTAGATATTTAAAGAAAGGAGGCAAACTCTGGATTAGAATTTTTCCGGATAAACCGATTACCAGAAAGGGAACTGAGGTCCCAATGGGTGGTGGCAAAGGTTCAGTTGAGTTTTATGCTTATCCTATTAAACCCGGCCGAATTATTTTTGAATTAGAAGGGGTAAAAGAAGAGGTAGCCAGAGAGGCCTTAAAGATAGCAGCTGATAAATTACCAGTAAAAACAAAATTTATTACCCGACACTAATTTACGAATAGGCACGAATATCACGAATATTTATTAGTGTCATTCGTGTATCATTAGTGTGTAAATGTTAAGTTTATGAAAATAACCGAATTGTGCCAAAAAACTAAATCTGAACTCCAGAAAATACTTCAAGATAATTGGGAAAAATTACGACAGTTGCGGTTTGATTTAGCAGCTGGTAAAGTGAAAAATGTACGAGAGATTCGGCGAATAAAAAAAGAGATAGCCAGAATTTTAACTTTACTTACCGAGCCCCGCCCTTCCCTTTCTTTTAGAAAGGGCGGGGCGAAGGTGAAGAAGAGAACGAAGTTCTCTTCGCCTAAACAACCATGAAGAAACAACTGACAGGTACAATTATTTCCAATAAAATGCAAAAGACGATAGTAGTTAGGGTTGAGAGATTAAAAGAACATCCTAAATATAAAAGGAGATACCGAGTTTATAAAAAATACAAAGCCCATGATGAAAAAGGAGAATATAAAGTAGGCGATAAGGTTTTAATCGAAGAATGCAGACCAATTAGTAAAGAAAAAAAGTGGCGAGTAATTAAAAAAATATGATACAACCAAGGACAATGCTAAAAGTAGCTGATAATACTGGAGCGAAAATTCTCCAATGTTTTCATGTTATGGGTGGCAGTAAAAGGAGATATGCTCAAATCGGAGATGTCGTTGTTGGCACAATAAAAGAGGCTGAACCCCGAAGATTAGTTAAAGAACATGAGGTAGTTAGAGCAGTAATTATCAGACAAAGAAAAAATTTTAAATGCAAAGACGGCACTTATATTCGTTTCGATGATAATGCCTGTATAATTTTGGAGGGAAAGACTAAGGATCCAAAAGGCGGAAGAATTTTTGGTCCGGTAGCTCGAGATGTAAAAGAGAAGGGTTTTGAAAAGGTAGCGGCTTTAGCCGAAGAACTTGTCTAAATAAAATATGAAGATAAAAAAGGGTGATACAATTTTAGTAATTTCTGGTAAGGATCGTGGAAGAAAAGGTAAGGTTTTAAAGGTTTTTCCAAAAGAGGGTAAAATTTTGGTTGAGGGAATTAATTTGAAGAAAAAACATCAAAAGCCGAAAAGGACGGGAGCAAAGGGTCAGATCGTGACTCTACCTGGTCTAATTAATATTTCAAATGTAAAATTAATTTGCCCGAAATGCGGAAAAGCAACAAGAGTAGGATATATAATTGTTGAAAATAAAAAATACAGAATTTGTAAGAAATGCGGGCAGGAAATCTAACATGCTTAGATTACCAGAAAAGTATCAAAAAGAAGTAATACCGTCCATGCAAGAAAAGTTTGGCTATAAAAATAATATGGCGGTTCCAAAGATTGAGAAAGTGATAGTAAATACTGGATTTGGAAGATTGGTTTCGGGAAAAACTTCGGATGAACAAAAAAAGATTGTAGATTTCATTTTAGATGATTTAGCTTTAATTACCGGCCAGAAGCCAATTTTAACTCAGGCCAAAAAATCAATTTCTGGTTTTAAAATACAAAAAGGGTCTTTTGTCGGGGCGATGGTTACTTTAAGAGGAAAAAGAATGTATGATTTTTTAGAGAGATTAATTCAGATTGCTCTTCCCAGGTGTCGGGATTTTCAAGGACTAGAACCCAACTCAATTGACAAGAAAGGAAACCTCACCATTGGGATCCAAGAACATATTGCTTTCCCGGAAATTTTACCGGAAAAAGCCAAAAACATTTTTGGCCTGGAAATAACGGTGGTAACTAATGCAAAAAAAAGGGAAGAAGGAATAAAGCTGCTAAGATTAATAGGATTTCCAATAAAACAATAAAATATGGCAACAAAAGCCCAAATAGCAAAATCAATGAAAAAACCAAAATTCAGTACTCGAATTGTGAGACGTTGTTTTAGATGTGGTAGAAAAAGAGGCTACATGAGAAAATTTGGATTATGTAGAATTTGTTTTAGAGAAATGGCAAATGAGGGATTGATCCCGGGAGTAAAAAAATCGTCTTGGTAATTATTAAATTTATGACTGACCCCGTTACTGATATGTTAAATCGAATAAGAAATGCCCAAGCTGTTTTGAAAGAGACAGTAGATATTCC
>Ga0100392_1004419_pt1 | contig 12606 bp, 22 predicted proteins | sample CryGeymeta201516_FD_81548 | JGI IMG/M metagenome (GOLD analysis project Ga0100392, IMG submission 81548) | Groundwater microbial communities from Crystal Geyser aquifers in Utah, USA - Crystal Geyser metaG 2015-16 | ecosystem: Environmental > Aquatic > Deep subsurface > Groundwater | place: USA... | reverse complement strand
AACTAAAATCAAATTATGATTATGCCTATTTCGATCTTGCCAAATTTTATTTTGATCAAAAAAAATATAATTTAGCCAAAAAATATTTTGAATTAAATCTAAAATACGCCCCCCTCAATCCCGACGCCCCAGTATATTTAGCCAAGATTGCAACGGCCAGTTCGTCATTGCGAGGAACAAATACACAATAGTGACGTGGCAATCTCGTTTCAACTAGTACAGCCAAATCTCCCTTCCCCATTCGTAGAGACACACCATTAGCGCGTCTCTACATAAAATAAAACCGGCCGATTAAATTCCATCGAGATTGCTTCGGATGCACTCGCAATGACGTACTGTTATTTCTCTTCCCCCACCACCTTATCAATACTCCACTCCACTTTTTTCTCTCCCACAAATTTATAAAACTTTCCTCCGTCTCTTTTTATATAATCAATAAATAAAATTCCATCAAGATGGTCTAGTTCATGTTGAAACACAATCGCTTCAAAGCCATTTAACATTTTTTTCTTATCAACTAACTTTCCTTTTTCAATTTCCTGCCAAACCGCTTCTATTTTTAAATATCTTTTGACCGTTCCATACAAATCAGGGAATGACAAACATCCTTCAAGAAAATCCTGTTCTTTTTCATCTTTATCGCCCACCATCACCGGATAAACTTTTTGTCCATAAACACCCAAAATTTGCGGATTAATCAATACGATTACTTTTTTACCATTTTTTAATCCAAAAAATCTTTTTTCAATTCCCAATTGCGTCGACGCCAGTCCAGCTCCGTTTTCCGATGTCTCCAACACTTCTTTTAAATCGGCCACATCCGTCAATATCTCAGCTACTGACTTTACCGCTGGTACTTTTTTACGTAATACCTCATTCGGATACATTACAATTGGTCGCATACTATATTATAATCGATTAATGATTTCATTGGTATTCTTTGGTTCTTTTCAACACTATTCTACCCTTACCCTCCAAAAGCTTCTCGACTCCAAAAAATTGATTATCAATGCCGTCATTACCACTCCTCCTCGCCCCGGTAACCATGGAATCGTTACTAAAACTCACACCCATCTATTTTGTGAACAAAACAATATCCCCGTTTTTCCCCTCGAAAATCTTGACTCTATACCTACCGAAATCGAAAAACCCGATTTTATCTTTGTTTCAGGATTTGGAAAATTGTTAAATGAAAATTGGCTAAATTTTCCAAAAATTATGGCTATCAATGCCCATCAATCACTCCTCCCGACTTACGCCGGTCGTTTTCCCACCCAATGGGCTATTTTAAAGGGTGAAAAAAAAACTGGCGTCACTCTAATCAAAATGTCACCCCAATTTGACAAAGGTGAAATATTGATTCAATCAAAAATCAATATTTTACCCACTGATACCAGCAATACACTATATACAAAATTATATGATTTAAGTGCTAAATTATTTATCAACATCGCTCCCACCATTGACAAAATAATTCCAACACCACAATCGGGATCAGGTTTTTATGCCCGCCAATTAACCAAAGCCGATGGATACATCACCAATTTTGATAATTTAAATAAGTTAACTCGCGCCCTTAATCCCTGGCCTGGTGTTTGGACTTATGTCACCGATAAAAATAACAAAAAATTAATACTAAAAATACTATCAATTGATAAAAACAATCAACCTGAAAACGTCCTAATTCAGGGCAAAAAACCCACCAAATGGTCCGAAATTTCTAAGTACTATTCTCTGACATCATAATTATTTAATACTCAATTTTGTCCTAATATTCCAAATAATTCGTAATTCGTAATTCGTAATTCGTAATTAATTTATCTCATTTTTTATTCTTAAAATAGCAAATTATAAAGCAAGGTACGGCAATATTTTTTTTGACAAAAGTATAAAAAATCTCTTTAATTAATAAAGGAGGTAAAACAAAATATGCCAGTAAAAAAGAAAAAAGCAGTCAAGAAAGTTGTCAAGAAAAAAGTAGCTAAAAAGAAAACTGCCAAAAAAGCTAAAAGGAAATAAGAACAGTTTTTATAAAAAAACGGTGTTTACTTTGTAACCGCCGTTTTTTTAATGTACAATTTGATATGAAAAATATAAAAAACATTCACTTTAGCCTTGTTTTCACCGTTCTTTCAATAATCTTACTTCTTATAAAAGGTGGCATTCTCAGTGGTATCACAGCCCTAATTGGATTAATCTACACCAAAAAAGCCCTAAAAAATAATCAAAAACTTGGTACATTTCTTGGCATTGTTAACCTAATTATTATTAGCTACTATCTCTTTGTTCTATTTATTATCGGTTACGTGATGACTAGTCGTTAATATGGATATATTTGAAAAATATTGTATTTTAACCTTCGTATCGTGTTTGTTAATATATGAAATATACAAATATCACAAAGGTTACGGTATCGGCAAAAGAGTATTTATCTTCGTCAAACCCAAAAACACCAATATTATCAATCGAACATCTTTATTCTTATTAATTGTTGGTCTGACGATTATAGAGTTTCTACTAATATTATTTATTATTAAGACAACATGAATATCTTTACAATTATATTCAGTCTACTTTCTTATATATTAATATCTCTCATTTATCTATTGTATCGATCACTTCAACTTAAAAAATATCGTGGCAAAGACATAATTTATAGTGGAATAGTTACTGGTAATATTTACGAACTGAAGCATTCGACCGAAAACCAAAAATTAGTTCAAACTGACCCCATTGACAAAGTAATATTGGGGAAAGTTACAGATTGCGGGTATGAAACCGACAGTTACATAATCGAACTCTATGAAAAAAACATCCTAATTTATGACAAACCATCAATATATAGTCTATTAAAAACACTATTCAATCTAATCAATAAACAGAAAGTCATATCCATTCCGTACAAAAACGTTCTCAATTGGTATATCGGCAAAAACCAAAAATACGTTGCCATTGAGTCATTTTTGCCAGACTCAAAAAAAGATCTAGCCTTTGTAACTTATGTTATTGGGTTAGACATTCAAACCCATTTACAAATGAAAATCGCCAATAAATTTTCGCAAGAACCAGTTATGAAATTTATGTCACAAAACAAATAAGCAACATTACAATACAAACATATGAAATTAGAAAAAAATATCCGCACCAGTATAATAATTACATTAATTGCAATAATATTATTTTTTGCAAAAGCCGGTATTTTTTCTGGAATATTTAGCATCATTGGATTAGTTTTTGCTAAAAAATCATTAAAAAACAGTCAACACTGGGCAGCTGTCCTTGGTGTTATAAATCTGACAATTATCGCTTACTACCTTTTCTTTATTTTTGTCATTGGTTACGCCATGACCAATCGATAAGATGAACACTATTGAAGTATATGAAATTTTAGCCATTGTGTCAGGCTTATTATTATACGAAATATACAAATATCAAAAAGGTTGGGGTATTGGTCGAAGAGTGTTTATTTTTACAAAACCAAAAACTTCTACTGTCGTCAACAGATTTTCTCTCTTATTATCAATTATTGGACTAGCAATTATAGAAATATTGATAATAACACTTATATATTAGCAATATTATTGTTATATAGAATATATTCTTTTAATGATTTGATTCAGCTCAACAAAATTTTCTGTATCATAAAAATATATCATTTCATAAAGCTCATTATTTACCATAAATAAATAGGCTTTATGGGCTGAAAATAAATCATCAGGTTTCAATAAATTACCATTATACAAAGCTCCAAAACATAATGGTAAATATGGAATATTCAATTCAACCATCTCATTCACATTATAAAAACTAACATTTTGATTCAAAATTGTAGGTAAACCTGGAACAACAGGCAAGCTACCCTGTTTAACTTCAGGCGACTCAAGATATTTTTCAATCGTCGATTCCGAGATAGTACCAATATTACACAGGGAAACAAAGGGTTTATCTAAGCTATTTTTGTTACGATTAATAATTATATTTTTCCCGATTTTATGAATAACATGTTTTGAATCAACTACAATTTTTACCCAACCAAACACTATAGTTTTAGGCCACACAAACCAAATTACAATACAAATTACAATCATTACAACCAAAAACCAAACTATTTTATTTTTTACTATTTTTTGTGAATTCACCATAAAATGGAATAACTAGTAACTCCCCCGCCAAACTCAGAATGCTTTCAACCGTTATAGTTGAAGTGAATAATCCATAAATAGACAAACACAACAACAATATGTTTATTCGATAGGCCCAAATATTGCGCCTAATTATTGCCACCACCATCACCAACTCTACCAACACAAAGACAAACAACAAAACAAATACTCCAGTTGGTAACGCAAAAACCAACGTATAAAGTAAAAACAGCAAAACTACGATATAACCAATCGCTGGAAATAATTGCCAAATGTTTTTTTTCATAAACATTAATTTAACGATTTTGTCTTCCATTCACCTTTACTAACTTTATATTTTAAAGTTCCTTCATCAAAATTTGTATTCAAAAAATCAAACTCAACTTCAGGTGATGCACAAAAATAATTTTCAGAATAATTTCGCTTATCTAAAATATCAACAGATTTAATCGGGCTTTTCTTTACTAAATCAACCATAAATAAAGAACAGATATTATCATTTTTACTTGTATAAGCATAAAAAATATCCGGATTATTTGGCAATAATCCAATAGGCTCAGCTAAAAAATCCCTACTTGCTGCACCCCAATGACTTGGTGTGTTTAGTCGAGAAACCATCTTTGCATTTTTATCCCAAATACAAACGTCAGTCTGCATTCCATTCTGAAGCGGAACATAAGTTAACAATCTATCCCCCTGCCAAAAACCATCCAGACTAGAAACGCAACTGATATTTGGAAACTCAACAACAGTCTTAGTCTCCAAATTAATTATTTGTTTGTGTAACTCCCAATTATCGTTATTCTTAACATTGTGAACTAAAAACATATACTTACCATCATCTGAAAAAGAATAATGGAGAACGTGGGTGAAAAGAGCCCGTCTTTGGTTATTTTTATACAAATCCAAAACCGAGCTAAAACTACTTGCACACCCAAATCGATAAACAGTTACTTTGTATGGAGAGGGTAAATTAATTTTATTCTCACCCTCTTTATTCCACCCATCAATCATCATTCCTGCACCAACCTCTAATCCTTCAACTTGATACATTTCAGATAGTATTCCATCATTTTTTACTTTATAAAATTTCGAAATTTTTGGGTCAAAATAATCAGGTTGACATGGAGCCGGTTTACCTTCGACCAAACCTATTTTTTCTGTTGCAATATTTGTTTCAACAATTTTAATTGGCAAAATTTCACTATCGGTCTGCTTTTTATTAATAACCACATATGTTAATATGACAATAAATATCGTTGCCAGAATCACAACTCCAATAATAAAATTTTTATTACGATTTTTTCTTATTATTTTTTTAGCCATATTTATACTTTAAAGATATCACATTTAACTTTACTGTCATAATTTATGCATTTAGCAAACCAAGAACACCCATTATCACTACAGCGCTAGTTATCAAACTCAAAGGAATTAATTACTTCAAGAAAATATTTCTCTCTTTTATTTTTTATATCAGGGTTATTTGAACCTTGGCTATAAAAATCGTAATTCAAATTATTTTTCACTATACATATATTCGAATAATCCATATTATATCCTCCGATAAAATTAATGAATTTGGTCTCAATTCCGCTGATTGATATTGTTTTTTGAGTTAAATTCTTAATATTTTCAAAATTTGACCAATCGGTAGAACATCCCGATTGTTTATTGTTAATATCTGAAATTTCTAGGGTAAAATATAATTTATCGTCAGGATTACTCTTTGCAAGGTCTATATTTTCCAGACTTAATAAAAATAAATATGGCTTGCCTTTTGCACCACCCTCAACATCGGAGTCATAGTATATTTTAGAATCTGGCTGATACCTTAACGAAAAACCAAAATTGGAAGAAGTAAACCTCACCAAATTACTGTTATCTTCTGTTATTCCATACTTTCTGTATCTTAAAATATAAAACACCAAACCAACAAACAAAATAATACCGATAATTATTATGTAATTAATATTCCTCTTTCTATTTATCACTCTTTTCATAATTGATTTTACATACCAACACCTACTTATACAACAACAGAAATATGAACTCGACTTAAAGCTATTCGAAACTAGTACTACTTCTTCTCTACCATTTTTTTAATCAAAAAGTCTAAATAGTTTTTCCGATTAATTATCATCGCCTTACCCCCATACGTTTCCTCAAACTTACCCTTTCCTCTGATTTTTGTATTATCACCCCATTTAAACTCATAACCATTTATTTCACCGTTAATTTCCTCTATATAATCGATTTCCTTTTGGTCATAAGTTCTCCAAAAATATACGTTTCCCAAGATAAAATTATTAGCATTATATTTCATCCTCTCGACAATACAAAAATTTTCCCACAATTTTCCTACATCATCACGTACCGACAAATTATTATATAAACCCAAAATTGCATTTCTAATACCTACATCCCAAAAATATATTTTAATCGACTTGCTTACCTCATCCCGAATATTTCGACTAAAGGCACGTAAGCTAAAAATCACAAACATCTGTTCCAAAATGTCCAAGTATTTAATCACTGTTAACCTATCAACTCCTAGTTTTACCGACAATTCTTCATATGACACCTCCGATCCCACTTGCAATGCCACCAACTTCAATAAGTCCTCCACCAATGTTGATTTTCTAATCTGATTAAATGACAAAATATCCCGATACAAATATTTATTTGTCAATTCCGATAGTTCCATTATCGATTCCTCAGCGTTTCTATCAAACACCTTTGGATACAACCCAAACCTTAAAATATTTTCCAAATTCCCATTTATTTGAGCAAAATCGTAATTCTCTATCAATTCTTCAATCGCCAATGGATACAAACTAAAAGTTTTTGTTCTACCTGTCATTGGCTCATTAATTTTATTTGCCAAATCAAAACTAGATGAGCCGGTTGCAATAATTTGTACCTTGGGAAAAGTATCCACCAAAATTTTTAAAATTGTACCAATGTCAGTAATTTTTTGGGCTTCATCCAAAACTACAATTTTATATTTAGACACTAATCGCCCCAAATCCTGGCTATTTGTAGTTTGCAACAAATCACGATTTTCCTTTAATTCACAATTATAATACTTTCCGTCATCACCATATTCTGCCAAAATTTTATTAACCAAGGTTGTTTTACCTACCTGTCTTGCACCATAAATTACTATCGCGTCACCTTTAAATAAATATTTTTTTATCCTATCCTCTATTTTTCGTATAAATTTTATGATCATAATCATAATTTTAGTACAATTTTTCTGATTTGCAATACCCAATTCTACTTCTTCTCTACCATTTTTTTAATCTCCCCCCTCATTTTCTTGATACATTTAGTACAAAAATTACCTTTAATTTCCGATTCACCTGATTTTAGGGTAACTTTTTGAATGTTTGCCTTAAAAGTTCGTGGAGTTCGATTTTGGGCATGGGAACGGTTACGACCAATCGCAGTTCCTTTATCGCATAGATTACATTTTCTCATAGGCTATACTATATCATATGGACATTGTTTTTTCTGCTATCGGATTACTCATCGCCGTCACTATCCACGAGTTTTCCCATGCCCTGACAGCCGATCGTCTTGGCGACCCCACTCCCCGGGCTATGGGTAGATTAACTTTAAATCCCCTCGCTCATTTAGACCCCCTAGGCACCTTAATGATTTTTATCGCCCATTTTGGTTGGGGCAAACCAGTCCCCATCGATCCTTACAACTTTAAAAATCCTCGCCGTGATGAAATATTAGTCTCCCTCGCCGGCCCGACGAGTAACTTTATTTTTATGATCGCCATATCCCTTATCATTCGCTTTATTCCTATGTCTATTTTCAGTTATGTTTTATATACTTTTGCCATCACTAATTTGTATTTGGGTGTCTTTAACCTATTACCCATACCTCCTCTAGATGGTTCAAAAGTATTTTTAAACCTAATGTCAGTTGAAAAATCATATGAGTGGCAAAAAGCCTTCGACCGTTATGGTTTTTTTATCGTCGCCGCCTGCCTATTTTTACCAGTTGGTGGGTCAAACATCATCAGCCTCATCGTCACCCCCATTGTCCAATTCCTCAGTAACTTATTTTTTTAAATACAAAAATTTTCATTATTGACAAAGTATATACTTTGTATATATAATAGATTTTATGAACGATGCCGTAATTACTCTTAAAACTGATTATGATTTAAAAACAAAGGCCATGAAATTAGCCGATGAGTTAGGATTCAGCCTCAGTTCCTTGATTAATGCCTATTTAAAAAGTTTTTTGCGAACCAAAACTGTCAACTTTTCGACTTTGGACGAATCGAGACCCACTAAATTTATGATCGATAGTTTAAAAGAATCCAAGGCTGATATTAAAGCCGGTCGAGTATCTCCTGCTTTTTCTGATGCCAAAAGTGCTATAGAATGGTTACATAATGATAAAAGTTAGATTTGCTACAAAATTTAAGAAACAACATAAAAAAGTTGATAATAAAATCCAAAAGACTTTTGATTTAAGATTGGCAATGTTTTTAGAAAATCCTGATAACCCAGTATTAAATAACCACGCATTAATAGGCGAATATAAAGGATGTCGAAGTATCAACATTAATGGTGACTGGCGAGCAATTTATTCCCAATATTCTGATGACGAAATAGTTTTTGAGGTAATCGGAACCCACAGTCAATTGTATAAAAAACGATAAAATATCTCTTTATGGTTTTAATTTTTTACGCCTCACTCCCCATTTCGCTTAAACTCAATTTTCTTTGACACACTCAACCTCCACCATCGGTGTAACATCCGAGACCATTCCCCAAGCGAAGTAGTATCTTTACACTCTTTGCGCCACAATTTTTTATGTTTACCTTTCATACTATGATTATATACAAAAAATATGATTTATTTTTTGGCATTAGCCAATTCGTTGAGATTATCAACCATCGTTTTTATTTCTTTGTTTGTCATCCCATGAACCGATGCCCCCTGTTCCAGGCTTTCAATTGCCGACATTCCGCAACCAATACAATGAAAGCCATAATCTTCGATCAACACATCTACCAAAGCTGGATATTCTTCTGCCAATTGAGCAATCAACATATCTTTTGTAATTAATTTTTTGTTTATCATTTGGAAATTGTTTTTTGTAATTTGTTTGGAAATTGTAGATTTGTTTTTTGGAAATTAAATTTCATTAAGCTTTATCTTTTTCAAATCATTTAAAAAATCCATCTCTAGTTTTTGCCAAATGTTGCGCATTTTACATCCATTTTCCCGACTACATTTTTCCCCCAATCCTAAGCACTTAACCATCCCTTTGTTTTCCCCCAATGCCGTCAACAAATCAAAAAGTGTTTTATCTTTCCATCCTTTCATTAAAAGATATCCTCCCATTTTTCCCTCACGACCCTCTACAATCCCCCCCTTCCGCAAATCAATTGCCACCTGACCCAAAAAACGATATGGTAGTCCTGTTTTTTTTGAAACCTCCATCAAAGATACCGCTTTATCTCCCGTTTTTATCAAAAAGGACAACAATTCAATCGAATATTCTACTTTTTTTGATATGGTAATCATACTACTACTATAACAGTAGTATAACAAAAAATGTTATAATATTCTGTCCTGCAAAAAGCGATCTTTGAGAAGGTGTTTTTTCTAGCTAACCTTTCTTAAGGGGAAGCATCGTACCAGTATCGACTTTGTCTTTTCTGGTCAGTTTCCCACCACGTAATTTAGCGTGGAGAAGCCACTATCGAAGTTAACTTTTTGTGGGGCATTTTATTTTCTCCCAAACCCTTTCCATTGTCCTTTCATTATTTTTAGCCTCTATTTCAATAGTTTTTGCATATTTATTTTTATACTTGTTTGGTCGTTTCAAATATTCAATCAAAAAATCCTCAGCTTCTCCCAAACCCTCTTTTACCCAACCCAATTTCTTTTTCAAAATTAAATCAATGTTGCCATCTTCCTGACCCCCTATATGAGTAATTGCCACAAATGGTTTTTGACACGCCACTACATCAAACAAAAAATTTGGACCTGCCTTACCAAAAACTATATCACATGAAGCCAATACTTCCCCCATATTCTCGATCCAACCATAATTTAAAATCCTTACCTTGTTATTAATATTAATTTTTTCAAATATTCTTTTGTATTGTTCCACCATTTTAAAAGCCAGCTTATCCGTCCCCGTATTAAATATAATGCTACATTTTTGCTTAATTAATAGTAATACAGGCAAAAACTTGGTAATCGCATTTGTTCCCAAACTTCCCCCACCCACAAACACTACCGATTCTCCCTCCTCAATTCCCATCTTCTGTTTTATTGGAAATTGTAGATTTGTTTTTTGGAAATTATACATTTCTTGCCTCGTCCACCATCCAGTTTTTATAATATTCTCTTTTGGTATTCCGTAATTTATTGCCTGTTTATAGGCTACATCATCATAAACCAAATGTAAATCAGCTCCGTCCATAAACGACAATGAGTTGTTTGACCATGGGTCAGCCACTATTGTCCACAATTTAAATTGTCCTCGAGTTTCCTCTTCCCATTTAGCCAGTGACTGTGAATGAAAAAAATACGATGAAATTATTAAGTCAGGTTTAATTTTGTTCACTATCTTTTTTAATTCAGGCAAATTATTTTCCATCATCTCTAAAAAAGTTTTTTTGAATCTTTTGTTTTCCATCAATTTCAAGGAAATTCTATTTGATAATGAAAAAAAACGATAGGCAAAAATATACAAATCATTTAGTATATCAATTGGTGCCTTAACTTCAGCATAACTTACCTCAATTTGATTGTCTTTCTCTTTTGTTTTTAAAAATCCATAAATAGCCTTAGCAATCGACCTATGTCCCCAAGGCATATCGTCAGTCAATACCAATATCCGTTTCTTTTTCATAATCTATATTATAACTTTAATTGATATAATCAGTCATATTAATTTATTAATTTTATAAATTTGATATTTAAAATTGATTAAAAATTTTACCTGCCTGCCAGCGAGGCAGGAATTAAAAATTAAAAATTTATTTTGATATTTTGCCCTCCTAGCTCAATGGTCGAGCAGCGGTTTTGTAAACCGTCGATGCAAGTTCGATTCTCGCGGAGGGCTCCAAAATTAAACTTTCCAGTTTTCCGGTGTTAACCCCAAATAGAAATGTCGGTATAAGACTTCGTCCTTGACAATCACCCCAACAAACTGTATCATTTTACCATAACTAAAAAAACACTAGAGGCAAATATAAATAAAAAGGTTAAACCTATAACGATGGTAATACATGAAACAGGTAAACCTGCTAATGGTAACAATTGGGATAATTATAAAAGAAAGGTTGTAGAAATTAAACCCACTCTTAACACTCGCGAAGCAATTTTAAAAGCAGAACAAGTTTTAAAACAAGAGGAAAAATAAAAATAAGACATGGCAAATAAATACCAGAAATATTCTAAAGCGCCAGTAATTGATATGAACGAACTTCCGACACCAGTTGTTATGCAAAGGCGTACTTCTCGCGATTCTAGAGACGATTCAAACGAAACTGTTGTGACTACTTTTTCTGAAAAGAGTCGACTAGAACAAAGTGGTTGTTCAGTAGTTAGACGAATCAACATGGGTGACACAATTGGTTATGAAAATCAATACGAATACAAGTATAATCTCAACGGGACAGACACTTTTAATGGTCTTCCTGCAACTAAAACTAGACGAAAACATTAGAGCTTCTTCAACACCTCCAAACCCAAATACGCACATTTTTTGCGGCTGGGGGTAAGCTCGACCCCCATCATTTTTTCAATTTCAGCCCCCGACATTTTTTTAACATCACTTAACTTCATTCCAATCACTTTATCCAAAAGCATATCAACTGCCGCCATGGAAATGGCACATCCCCCACCCTCAAATTTGGCATCAACAATTTTGTCATTAATTATTTTGGCAAAAATTTTTAAACTATCACCACAAGTCATATTAACCTCTCCTGCAACGTACACTTTGCTTCGCAAACTTACGTTGCTAGAACGTTTGTTGGCATTGCCAACATTACGTTTTGCTTCAATCTTTCCCCTATGATTTGGGTTTTGATAATGTTCCAAAATTATTTCTTTATAAATGTCATCCATAAAAAACAAATTTAAAATTTACAATTTTTTCCTCCACAGGCGGATCAGCCTTTGGCTGAAATTTTTAATCAATTTACAATGTTTTAATTTTAAATTTTAAAATTTAGATTTGATTAAAAATTATAAATTAAGAATTAAAAATTTTATAAAAGTGTTTTAATCCTTTAATCAATTCATCAATATCATTTTTATCGTTATAAATCCCCAAACTGGCACGAACCGTCCCAGTTTCTATCCCCAATTTAGTATGTAATGGCATAGCACAATGATGCCCCGCTCGCACCGCCACATTAAACTTTCTACCCAAAATATCAGCCATATCATGTGATGTCCCTACCCGTTT
>Ga0100392_1004414_pt1 | contig 12618 bp, 9 predicted proteins | sample CryGeymeta201516_FD_81548 | JGI IMG/M metagenome (GOLD analysis project Ga0100392, IMG submission 81548) | Groundwater microbial communities from Crystal Geyser aquifers in Utah, USA - Crystal Geyser metaG 2015-16 | ecosystem: Environmental > Aquatic > Deep subsurface > Groundwater | place: USA... | reverse complement strand
TTTCAACATATTTCAACATGACTCAAATTATTTTAACGGGTGTTTCAGAACTTTAGATCAGTACCAGAACTCGTGCTATATTTCTCTTTTAGGGTTTAAATAGGGGTTTGTCGGACCTTCCTGCTACATACTATATTGACACGAAGAGACACGGACATAATCATTCTCACCACGAAAACAGCCATGTTAAAAGTGCATGTCATCGCAGACACCTGGGCACCCTTGTGCGCCATGAATTTTACCGCGAGAATTAAAAAGACGTTCTGATTATAAGAACTCCCTTTCGCATTGGGAAGGACGGACGGCGATACCACCACCTGGTAGGCGCACCTGATCACCATACCCTTTTTTAATTCCTTGTCCACCCCCAAGCTCGACGCTTCATAAAAAAAGTATTATCTTCTACTGTAATAGCTTTCGAGCAACTTCATCAAACACATACACACAACATGTCTGGTCGTGGTAAAGGAGGCAAAGGTCTTGGAAAGGGTGGAGCCAAGCGTCACAGAAAGGTCCTTCGAGATAATATCCAAGGTATTACCAAGCCTGCCATCCGTCGTCTTGCTCGTCGTGGTGGAGTAAAGCGTATCAGTGGATTAATCTACGAGGAAACTCGTGGTGTCCTCAAGGTTTTCCTCGAAAATGTTATTCGAGACTCTGTCACCTACACGGAACATGCTCGTCGTAAGACTGTCACTGCTATGGACGTTGTCTATGCCCTCAAGCGTCAGGGTAAGACCTTGTACGGTTTCGGTGGATAAAGAACTCCTCTCTCGACGGCGACAAAAAAAGCCACAGAAGAAAAACCCTTCGGAAATAAAAACTACAACAGGATTTTATAAAATCCACTCTTCTTACCAGAGCTCAATAAGATCAAAAAGTGACCAGGGGTTTATGTTGTTTGCGTCATTTCCTGATTTTATGTAGTGAATCGGCGAAATACATTTCCTTCTCACCTCGATATCAATAGCTATGCGTTGAATGTTGAATTGCGATCACTGGTGTTGTAAGATGCAACTTTATGTTCTCTTGTCTATACATGCGCTGATATTTCCCGAGTACACGCTGTAACATTATTTTCCTTCGGAGGAACTCTTATTTTCTGTGCGTGCCTGCACAGGAGTGGTAGCAGCAGGCGGGAACTGCACTGACTGCCGAATCATTATTTTGTCTCCACCTCGTGGATGCAGTTTGATTTGAGGTCGAAATACTGGCCAGAAAGTGACAGCATGTCGAGGACACCCTAGTAGAAAGACGCTGATTGATGGCCTCAGGAAGTCTGTTGGACAAGCAGTCATTATAATTGTTGGGTTCGAGATTCGAGCAGCGATTATGATAACGAAAGCGCCAGCGAGTAAGATTATTTATTCGTGTGAAAAAATCTGCGTTTACTACTTGTGTCTGTGTTGATAAGAAAAGATACGAATAATTGATGCCAAAAGCAATGAATACTACCAGGTAGTAGATAGAGTCTCTAGTATGGTGGTACAACAACTTCTTTACCGGTACAAGGTACGTAGCTCACAGAAAATAATAATAATGTTTATCTTGGGGGCAAATGTGCATCTGAATCTAGAATCCCTCGGTACGATGACTGTACGAGATGGCTGATTTTGTCATTCTGCAGTTCAGGGGAAAAAATAGAATCATACTTTTATTGCATCTTAGTAAAGTCTTCGAGAGTGCATCTTGATAATTACAACTGCGTCTCTTCCTATGCCCTCTACACTAATAAAAATACATTGACAACACAGTCACCACAGCTAGAATCACTATGATACACAGCTCACAGAAGGTAGCAGCGAATCCTGCCATAGCGTCTCCAAGAAATTACAATTCGAAGAAACCTTATTCTAAAAAGTCTCCTTTCAAACGATGTTTGGGTCGACTAGTTGAATCCCTCTACTCAGCAATGCTGATAGCAATCGGTATATCCGTGTGTTTGACTGTCTATAAGTCATTTGCTCTGTCATCTTCATCTCACTCAGTGTCAGGAGGAGTACCGACATGGGAATCAGGTCCACAGAGTCCCAAACGGTCGCTGGAAAAAATGTCTCAGAAAAGTTCATTATTAAGAAAAGAAGACGAACAACAAGAATTGCAAAACGACAATACTCCAAAGCAACTGATACAGAAACAGGAGGAAACGACAGAAATAGCGTTCATAGTGGCACCACCGTCGATCGACTATTCGCAGTATTTGGTCCAGCCGGGCGATTTCATTTATCAAAAACTGCCCGGCGAATCTGCTCCCATTGTGCTGGAAGAATTTAACCTGGTATTCTTTGCACAAGCCAAAGTTGCTTGTACCGTATGGAAGATGCTCTTTCGGCGTATGATGGGCTACGAAGATTGGCAATCGATCGATCTTGGACTGCCTCACGTACCAGAACGGAATGGATTGACGTATCTCTATCACTACAACATTTCCAGGGCAAATGAAATTATGACGTCTCCCGAGTGGACCCGTGCCATATTTGTGCGTTCACCCAAAGAACGCTTCCTGAGTGCCTATCTCGACAAGGCTGTTGAAAATTTCATGTTTTTGGATACCTGTTGCAATCGCAACATTCAAGTCTATTGCAACCTGACACCACCTGCACTCCACGATTTCCTTGCTACCATTCCCAATTGTTCTGACAGTCATTGGGATCCACAATCAAAGCGCATGGAAGAAAAGTACTGGCCGTACATTAATTTTGTGGGCAATTTGGAAACGGTGCAAGACGATGCCAAACGCCTAATGCAGAATCTGCACGTATGGGAAGACTATGGATTGCACGGATGGGGCGAATCGCAGAGTCAAGCCATATTTGAAAGTAAGGATGGTTTGTTTCACGCTCAAAATGCCAAGTCAAAGCTCCAAGAATATATGTATCCCGAATTGGAACAGCGAGTGGAAGAATATTACAGTAAAGACTATGCGAATCCTTGGTTCAATCTCAGTGAGTCTCGGAAATTTCCAGAAAGTGAGGATGCTGATTTGGATCCCATAAATGTGACAGCTTTGAATCTCCCGATTGTAGAACCTCGGGATTGGATTTATCGTATCGGGAGATATCCCGAGGCAGAATCGTCACCAATTGTCGTGGAAAAGTACAAGCTAGTCTTTTTTGTGGTGCCCCACGTAGCGGATAACGAATTCAAACGATTGTTTGCCCGAATGATGGGGTTTGATGACTGGAAAACACGAAAGTACGATAAGAGCAATCCGAACGCTATCAATGAAGGTCTGGTGTATTTGAGAGATTTTAATTTGACACGGGCAAGTGAAATCATGACATCACCCACTTGGACAAGGGCCATCTTTGTTCGGGATCCCAAAGAGCGGTTTGCCTTGGCGTACTCTCATACCGCTAAACGTAATCGAGGATTGCTCCACCAAATTTGCTGTATCCACAGCAAACCGAAGATATTTTGTTTGAAGGACAAATCGACCAGATCGCTTTTGTCTGCACCGTCCTCGGTCGAATTTTTCAAAGGTATTAAAACATGCAAAAGTACCCTGTGGGATCCTCTTACGGAAAGGCTGAGCGCGCTAGAGAGAATGGGCCTTAATGCTATACAGAATGCAGCGTACGATCCGAAAGGACATGCCAAAAACAAATATTGGAAGCACATAGATTTTGTCGGTAACGTTGGAAATCCGGAGGATGTCAAAACCATCTTGGAAAAGATTGGCGTCTGGAATGACTTTGGTGCCTCAGGATGGGCGGATGTTCCAGGTGATGTAATTGCTAGACGAGATTCCTTTTTGGGGACCACAAGCTATCTCAAGGCCGAATTTAAGGCCAAGCAACATGTGCAGAGCGTCATTAAGGATCCAAAGATGGAGGAGGACCTCGAGAAGTTCTATTTCTTAGATTACAAGAATCCCTGGTTCAATATGACGAAGCAGATCCTCTACTCATCGAAGGGCAACACGTATGGGAATGCCGTGAACGAACTCGCACCTGATGTGCGACAGGCACAGCTGGAAAATGCCAACGCAAAACAGCGGCAATGGTGATTATGCCTCAGGCTTCTGCCGTGAAGGCATTAATCCAGGTAGTTCCTGCTGCATTAAGAAGTATAAAAGAAGTCTGACCAAAAATTCAAGCAATTTTAGGTATCTAGTAGTCATATTATGTGCATGCTCAGCTTGATACACTGCAAGCTCTATGTTCTGTTTAAAATTAAGATCTTACTCTGTCTTGCGCCACCCCGTGGCTTCGCTGACAATGTATTGGTACTTCCTCTGGTGTTCACGAATGACCAAGGGCATTTCCTCTTCGTGAATCTTTTCGAAGCCACGATCTTCCATCATTTCTCGGAGGACATCCTTCGAGTAGATTGGTTCTTTAGACACAGGGTCGTAGAAGCCACCCATCCATTTACTTCGGGGAGTGAACTCCAATAGCCAACTGAACGGTGTGACCATGACGACAACGCCGCCCTTATTGAGAATGCGAGGCAAGCCATTGATGCAGGCCGTAGGATTTGGAAGTCGGCACAAGAGATTTGACATGACCACGCCGTCGTAGGTGGAAAGCTGCCCCTCCGCATTCATTTCACCAACCCGTTGAGCGTCGCCGGTAAAGAAATTCACCTTGGAACGAACATCAGATGTGACTCCTTCGTCGTGAACGGCCTTGACTTCCTCAAAAATATCGGCCTCCATTGGAACACGAAAGGAAACCTCTTTGTCGGTGATGTTTTGCATGCGCTTTGCGGCATTGACAAATGACAGACTGAAATCAAAGGCATCAACGTGGTCAAAAGTCTTGGCCAACTCAAACGAAGCTCCACCCACAGCACAGCCAATATCCAGCGCTCTATTGTTATTGCGGCTGGGTTCAAGTGATTTCAAGAGTTTCGCGACACGTTGAGGAAAGTAGAGACCGTGGCTAGGAGCGGTCGCGTGGTCAAGGATGGGTGCCACACCTTCGGACTCGCCTGAAGTAGGATAGTGTAGCCCAAGGTACATGTGTAGACTATCGTCTGTTTCATAGAAATTACCAGAGCCATTCTGCGCTTTCGTGGCCTCTTGGTCGGCGGCAAGTGCTGTTGCCGCAGCGGCAGCCGCCGCTTGGCCTTCAAAATTTCCGGCATACAAATTTGTTGCTGGGGCTGGGCCATCAGAAGCCACCAGGCGGAAACCAGAGTGCTGAAGGAAGTGAGACCGGAAATGGAATCTGGCAAATGCAGAAGCCTCATCTCCTGTACTCATGAAAGAACCGCCCATGATGATAGAATGCTTTCCATCAAAACAAGGTTCAGAAAAATCATCGTAAACATGATGTACTTCAAAGCCATTCAGAGGGTTGAAGTGGTCCTCAGTCCATTCCCATGCATTGCCTGTCGTATCTCGGTGTCCGCTGTGGGAGGGAGAAAAGTAATCTACGGGATTTTGGCTTGTGTAAGCCAAATTTAAATTGGAGCCTGTCTCCCCAGAAGCAAATTCTTGACCCGACGTGACCATGACTTTATCAGCAGAAACATTCTTACGAGCGGCATCCAACCCATGATCCTTGTGGCGAATGATATGATGCTCTGCCTCTGTCAAGACACGATATGGCTGAGAGGTAGGAGATCCTTCCTTGGCAGTCTTACGAAATGGGAAACAAGAAAGTGATGAGGCTGTGAGCCAGAGTATCTTTTGACAATATTATCTACAGTTAACGTACCTTCCACCGGCAAAAAGCCTTTGCTTCGTAATAGTTTACATCCACTGGCCAATCCCAAGGCATTGATATAATCTCAAATATTGTGCGTAGGTGGAATTCATTTGTTCCTGCTGGCCCAGCAGGTTCCCAAAAGAACGGCCACTTCATGTTGCGATGCGACTTCCAATGCCAGCCATCGTCACACCAGTATTCACGACTACGGTAACCCCCGTCGGCGACAAACTGCCAGTACTCTCCGTTTGTGATCATGTGTTCACTAGCTTGGAAAGGCGGTACTTGCATATTGCGTTCACCATACTCATTATCCCAACCAAAGGAAGGAAAATCGGCGGGTTTGCCCAAGTCAACAATTCCTGGTGCCACCGGGATCATTCTGTTGACTGGGTAGTCATTCCCCTCAACAGGGTTGGATGTGACATGAGAGTCAGGATTTTTTTTCGTGGCCGAAGGATGCATTGGAGCCCAATTTTCGGGAGTCTGCACCAAATGATAGGGAGCTTCACGGAATAGCACTGAACTGGTTTCAAAATGAATACGTTCGTGCTCAAACCCCATAAACAATGCCCACATGGGATGATTCTGATCCACTTTCACGCCAGCTTGACCAGGTGCTGGTTCCAGACTAGGATGAGTCATGATGGCATTCACCACAGTCTCGTACACCTTCTTTTTGTATTCGTGGACCTCACTGACCATGGGCCATAACATGTCATTCTTGTGCATGTCGTCCCAGAGCATTTCATCTGTATTTGTCGTATCATATGTTTCATGAGATCACAACCATACAAAACCGGCATGCAATCGAACTATTCCGATGAAGGAAAAAAACAAGACAGTGTATACGTACCAACTCCAATCTCAAAGATACTTTCAAAGTAAGCATTGACTGGTTCGCTCAAGACACCGCTGACCCGCAACTTGTTAATGTAGAGGCATGCAGAATGTCCGTAATAGAAGATTTGCGGATGACGCAATCCATGAACAGGAGGGCGGTAGAAGTATTCCTCCCCTTTGAGACCGGCAAAAAGTGTTTCATAAAGGGTCCAGGAATTGTCAAAGTATTCTTTGGCTGCCTCGCGGGTTACGTTGCTGAGATTGGGAAGTGGAAGTGAGCGAATCTTGCCTTCGGCGTCAGTTCCTGGTAAGAGTTTAGGCGAAGAATAGAACATCCCATTTGGAAAGAGTGAGTGAGTGAGTGATTGGGTGAACAATGGAAGCAAAGAGAAACAAGAACAAAAATAGGCAGCTGTGCGCAACAGAATAATAAATCATCACGGCGCTTCGTTGTTCACTCGGCATCGTAAGCTCAATATATGGTAGCTAGAGTGCTAGAGTTGGCCGCAACTTACCGGGACATTCACGAGGATGAACACCTGTCCACCAAAAGTCATCACGAGGACCATTCAACCAGGCATGATCATTACCACGGCCCAGATTAATCATCCAGGCTTCTTCGTAGGAAGCGACCAACATGTCGGCATTACTGGAGGCAAGAATCTCGGCGGCATCCGAGAATCCTTTGGAGCGAGGATCCAAAATAACATCTTCAGGATTACTGTCGTAATCGTCAACAAACGCAGCAGCTGTTGACTTCCAGCGACGAGCCAGGGCTGGCGAAGAAGACGACAAGTGACGAGGCTTCCAAACAGCTTCGGACTCGGCCGCAAGCAAAGATGACGTGGACGAAGACTTAAAGGTACGGCGGTGGGTGCGGAGGACATTCTTTCCGGGTATTTTCCCAAAAAGACCGTTCTTAACGTGATGAGACATGCGAGCAGCAGAGGGAGAGATCATCATCTTGAGAGTAGGGGTTGGTTAAAAGTTAAAGGACTGGAGAAAAAGAAACGAGAGATATTTTGTTTGATTGCACAGGAAACAACTTAATTTTTGTTGGACAAATATTGGCTCTTTCCGATTGGATTTTTCATTTTCATCCATCATCCCGGAGGCTGACTACCTTTGTGAGTAGGGTCTAGTCGTTCTTTAGAATTCATCAACAACGAAACACAGTACGTACGTCGCCAGTCAAGCCCTGGAGGACAGAATCGAACTGTTGTGATACAGTTTCACATTATTATTACAGCATTAGAATATTACTCCGTACTGTACTATTATTCATTCCATTATCCTGCCCGGGCATTCTTTGCACGCTTCGCCTTGCGGCAGCGTCACTACGGCAATAATAAAGGACGATTGATGAACAATTCAAATAATAGAAATTGGAAAATTTTGCTTCGGCAGAATTCAGTCAAATGCACCAGCGAATCTCATCCGAATTCAAAGTAATTTGTGGCTTTTCTTCAGTGTTTATTATTAGTGATTCAAAAGGTCGTAGTACTACTAGCTACTAGCTAGCTAGTACTACCTGGTAGACTAGCTAGTACAGTAGTAGCTACTCAGTACCAGTGAATCAAGCAGCATTTTGGAGCAAGTCTCCTACTTTTAGTTCCAGGCTTTCCGGGCATACCTTCAAAAGGCTTCAAATAAGCTACTTCTCTAAAGAGGTCTGTGGGAGCCGATGGACAGCCACCAAACTACACTCTTGCATTGGCTGTTGATGTGCTTTACTAACCTTACTGTTCAAGAGTAACAAAAGCGATCGAACATGAGAGCTTGGTGCCATTCGGATGTTGGCACTAACATTAGCTACAGTATTGTCGTATTGGTGTCTTAGCAGCAGCTACACATTTTGTCTAATCAAGGGGGAAACATAATGTGTATTCTAAGTTGCTCTATATTATGTTTATGCGTCTAATGTGAGTACATTTGATTTTGGGTTTCTTGTTGGGAAAAATATTAAAATTTCGCCGGTGCGTTGTGCGTTTGGCATGTTGGTGATTTGAATCTCGATGTGTGGCGTGTGGCGTGTGGCTGATTATTGGGAAAAGCTGTCCATACGATCAAGCGATCGTTGGTAGACCAAATCCAACATTTCATAGCGATGGGCACGGTCGTCCTTGTCATTTCCAAAGGCTGGTGCTGAGGAATCGGCCACAAAGGTTGGTTTGGACTTGGCAGCGGTGACACTGGCAAATTGTCTTTGACGGATGGCTGCGACTGGATTCACCATGGGACGCATAATTCCCGTAACGAAGGTCAGGCCTTGAACACTCGAGAGGAACATGGTGCATAAAAGAACGAGGGCAGTGAATTTCATCATGGTGCTTAAGTGAATTATGTAATGTTTATGTTTTAGATCTGCGATATCAATTTTGTGAGGAATTGGAATGTTGGCGGCATTGTTTGTTCGTTGAACGGAGCTCGGAGTTGTCAGGAGCGAAACCCAACGTTCTAAAAAAAGCAAGAATAGAATGACTTCTCATTATGGGGTTATATTAAAAAAAGTCATTACACTAACTAATGGATTAACGAGTACCAGTACATTCAAAAAAGGGTACGAAAGCATTGGATAAATGACCGCATAGCAATGATGGCTGTCTTGAGATGACCATCAGGTTTGATACAGGAGCCATGTAATTGGCGTTGCTCTGATGACCCTACTGGTAGTAGATGGCAGGAACTTGGAACCAACTGCTGCGTGCTCCCGATATGCATATCCGCATGATGTTGCTAGATATCTATTTCGAACTAGTATGGCAATTTTGCGATGCTGCAACTTTAGTCTTGTGCCCTGCGCGCTATCGATATGAACTTGCAGTTTCCAATGCATGTTCAGAGAAAAGTGATAGCCAAAATTATGTGTTTGGCTCTTGCCTCCCATAATTGTCCCAATGATTTCGCTTTTGGCAGCAACAAAATTTATAATCAAATAAGAGGAGCGGAAATCTCCAGGATGTGTGTGTGTCTGCGACTGATACATTATTATTTATTTAGCGCACGCTTTCGTTTACAAAGTCAAAAGTCTCTGCCAATAGTATTGTACCCTCCAGACTCAGACAGTAGTCCAGTCCATGTATTATTCTTTGTTCTCCTGCACTGCCTCTTGTGCTCGTTTATGTGCCCCTATTCGACTCGTTGCGCTCCCCAGAGAATGAAATGTTCGATTCAAGATAGTGCTGACTTTGATCTTCAGTGCCTTCTTTTCGTCTTGTAGTACTTTCTTGTCTTCTTGCAATATTTCGATGCGATCTTTAAGCGATGCCTTTTGGTGTTGCAGGGTCTCATTTTCTTCTTCCAATCTCTTTATCCGGGTTAAAATATCAGAATCTTTTGAGGCGACAGCCTTTCCCATATTACTGTTTTTCAGTGTTTGCTCGACAAGAGTCTTCCGTAATGTGGCTATGGTATGTTCCATAGCTTGAAAACTCTCCAGTGTCAGACTGTTGAATCGTTTGTCAACGCCTACTCCGGGATCACCGAGATCACTGCGGGGTATACCGCACATTTTTGATGATGATGCAACAGCAAAGATGACTTGCTGTGGGTCTTGCTGATGAGAACCCGATGACGCTACGTGACCTTCGCTTGCCATATTATTTTTCGGTTTCGATTTTGTCTTGCTTTTGGGACGTCTACTGACGAGCAACTCCGCTTTGATTTCCTTCGATCTTGCTGCTGCTGCTGCTGCTGCTGTTGCTGCATTTGAAGTTGTCTGGTCGATGATGATGTCGTCCTCAATCTTGCTCTTTCCGGAAGGTTTGATGGGCCTTGGTTTCTTTTTTTTGGTCTCGTTGTTGGGTGTCATGACTGATCGCTTTCCTGCATATTATTTTATACATCAACGCAGACCTAGGTAAAAATGGACGATATGGATAATTATTTTTGTTACTAGAATTAATTCTATGGCCATTGTCGACTCCTTATACGGTAATTAATTATTTGTTTGTAGCCATAATTATGGAATTAATTCCACGGCCACGGCTCTCATGGTGGCTGGCTCCTCATTCCTCATCTTCCTCATAGTAGATATCATCATCTCGTTCCTCGTCTTAGTTGTTTGCTTCATCAGAGGACACCATGGCCTTCATAGCCTGACCAACAGTCTGTACGTTCCAAAACTTGATATTCTTCTTGAGATAAAGAAGGGCTTCAAAGACAATGGGAGACATACTCCTCCTGTGTGGCAACATGATGTATTTGGCTTCACTGAAGAGACGTTCACAACAATTAGATGTAGCACAAATAAGCTTACCAACATCAACATACGGAGGCCCAACAGTGGCTGCATCATTGTTTCCAGGAACACCAACTCCTCGTACTACATCCTCAGTAGCATCATGATGATCTCCTCTCTTCCTCTTCTTCATATTCAAAGCAAGCTTCTCTCTGAGAGTGAGTGCCCTCTCGTTCTGGACATTTTGAGCTTCTTGTTGAGCCAGTAGCTTCTTGCGATCGATCAGTCGTTCCACGGCTGCTTTCTCCTCATCTGAGAAGTGGCCGTTGTAGGGGATACCTTGCAATATCTTCCGGACTCCACTCTCAAAGTCCTTGCTGTGGACAATTTCAGCATTGCTCTTGAGATAGTGCAGCATAGAGGAGTATCGCGGTTCACTGAGGAGTGTGTTGAACTGGATACGAACATGCACAAGGTCAACACCCTTTCCTTGTAACTCGGTGGTGACAATATTGAATATCTCAAAATCTTCCTTGACTTTTGTGATGACTCGCTGCTCAGACTTCGTCAAAGCATACTCTTCAAGACCTTCACAATCATCAAGCTGCTTCTTGATGCGAAGATAGCGCTTCACCATGCTAAACACAGACGTCCATCGTGTTACGTTCTCCTTGATAGCCTTCAGTGAAACCCCGTGATGAGCCATAGTAAGCTCTCTCAATCTGGCAGCAGTTTTGAGGTTGGAGGCTTTGCTCATCAAGATCGACACCTTCTCAATAGCATCAGCAACACCAGGCTGTTCTTCAATCCACTGCTTAACAGCAAGATTGAGACGATGTGATGCGCATCCAACCATAGGAATATTCCACCGAGTGGAAATTGCCTTGTTGGTACTGCAATTGTCTCCAATAATGCATGCAACGTTGTCCTTGGGGATCTGGTATAGTTCCAGAGTCTGTTCAAAGAGAGCAATGTGAGCGTCGGCACCAAGATCGTCTTCTTCCAATGAGGGAGACAGAGCCATCAAAACTTCATTGTACTCTTTTGTTTTTGGATGCTGGTAGCCTGCAAAGATAGCAATATAATGTGTGCTTGCACCATCGCATGTCCAACCATCCATGAGCAAGGTGATCTTACCGGCTTCCTTGAGCTCCGCCGCAATAGCTTTTTCTGTCTCCTTTGCTGTTGCAATAATGTATTTCCGAATCGTCTTTGCAGTGAATGGTTCAATCTTTACCATGCTCCTCGTTAATTCATTTTCAATCTCAACAAGAGGCATGTTCCTCAAGGCTAACCACTTGATCCACTGGTACGCCCTGAGCTCTTTGTTGTTGCTGCTGTAGAAAGATTTCATAACAGATTGACTCACCGTGGACTCCTTGATGGTACCATCAGCCTTCATGATTTTCTGATCGATGCAATGCTTCTCAAGATGCTCCTGCAGTCGCGCCTCCCAGCCATTTCCGTAGCATTTGTGGACATGGTTGGTGAGATTGGTGTACCCTTTGGGACTCTTGTAGCGCCCTTTACACTTGTTGCAGAAGTAGGCATCAGGCTCACCATCTTCAACAGCTCGGAAGAAAAACTCCCGGATATTCTTGCCACTGAATTTCATGGTTGTTTCCTCTTAAAATAAACAGAAAAGACACCAACACAAAGCGCAGAATTTACCTGTTACAACAGTGCGCGCCAAATTCATTGTCATTGGCTGTAAAGCACCGGAAAACCCCCATCTTGTCTAGCCTTTTAAAGTTTCTTTTTTCTAGAAAAGTGATTTGCGAACGTGTACTTCAGGTAGAATTTAGCCGTTGGGTCCCACCAATTGCACGAATGAAGGAACTAATTAGGGAATTAACGGCAGGTGTTCCGTACTTTTGAGGTATTTTTAACGGGAATTATCCTATACTTAGTTAGAATACTTAGAAATTGACTATGGAT
>Ga0100392_1004407_pt1 | contig 12634 bp, 9 predicted proteins | sample CryGeymeta201516_FD_81548 | JGI IMG/M metagenome (GOLD analysis project Ga0100392, IMG submission 81548) | Groundwater microbial communities from Crystal Geyser aquifers in Utah, USA - Crystal Geyser metaG 2015-16 | ecosystem: Environmental > Aquatic > Deep subsurface > Groundwater | place: USA... | reverse complement strand
TAGTAGTAGTAGTAGTAGTAGTAGTAGTAGTAGTAGTAGTAGTAGTACTAGTAGTACTAGTAGTAGTAGTACTAGTAGTAGTAGTAGTAGCTACTACTAGCTATTCCTTTATTGGCCTTCTTAGCAAGCAATTAGAGTGGCTACACAACTAACATAATAAGTGGGTCTTAGTAAAGACCTCGTATCAACTGTCAGCTAGCTACTTGCTTGCGACATTCAGACTCTTAGTATGTTCATCGCACTAAGACTCAATAAAATAGGCATGAAGACTAATCAATGTACTCATACAAATGTTGTTGCTAAAAATTAGCACCGGAGTTGGATCAATGGCTGCACACTTTGCTAATCCCGTTATGAATGCCTACTAAGTAGAGTACCTGGTACTTGAGAATTTTTTATAATTTACTGGAGTATATTATTATTATTAATAATAATAATAAGAATAATCATGTTCCAGTCTTAGCGAAGCAGACTCTGGTAAAAACTCAACTCTGTCCGACGTATTTCTTAAAATTAAAATTTTGATCGGCGCAGCATTCTTTCCAAGTCTTGCCTGGTACCAGTACTTTGTACTGGTATTTGCTGGTGCTACTACCACTACGGTAGTAGAGGGTACCGTACTTTTAGTATCGTTCCATTATTTATTGGAGCATTCCGTACATACGGGACATAGTAGGAACAGGGGGCGAAGCCTCTCTAATCGCTTGTGTCGCTTCAAAATTCGTTCGTAAACGGATCAAGTGTTGGCATGTGCACCGCCAAAAAACTTAATTCACACGATGTTTCGGCCGGAGTCGTTGGTTGGTGCGCCATCGCACATAGGACAAATTTCTATTCCCTTGACGGCGTGAAAAGTCTAACGCCTTAGTCTGTCGTTTTCGTTGATACTTTTGATGTAAAAACCTTCTTAATTACCAAGAAAAATATTCAAGTATCAGCGTTTGAGTAGGCAAAAGGGACTCGCCGACCAATGCAAATCCCGCCTCACATTTTTTGAATCCTAAAAAATAAATTAAACCACTCCGTTATCCGTTCAAACAAAATTGCATGCGCCTTTGCCCCTCACAAATTGAGAAAAATTGGATTTGCACCATGATGGCGTCCTACTGTTCTCCCATGGTAGCGCTACAGCCACAACATTGGCAGCATCAAGAGCCAATTCAACAACAACAAGTGTATTGGCGCAGGCATAATCATGCCAGCGAGCTCACTTGCACTGAGAGTACTGATGGTCATCTCCAGGCAATGGCAGCAAGGATCCACGAAAAAGCGGAAACGATTGCGCAAAGCTCTGGTTTTCTTAGCTCTATACCGCACAGTGAAGTTCCACTATTGGATCGCTGCGATATTGAAGTGGCGCCTCACGTATTAGGCAAGGGAGCTTTCTCCGAGGTCTATCCCATCACCAATCTGCATTCACGCAACCACTGGGATAACAAGAACATGGAGAATGTAGAGCGATTGCGGGCCAATTTTTACCGCAGACTTGCATCTGGGCATCATCACCAAACTGCTTACGCTTTAAAGCAGCTACGAAGGGATCTTGCTGGGAAGCAAGAGGACTTTGAGAGTGCTGCTATTGATCTCTGCATCGAGGCAAAGTTTTTGACTAGACTGAACCACCCAAACATTATAAAGGTTAGAGGTCTCGCTAAAGGCTGGACATCTGCTTTTGCCAAGCGACACGATGGATTTTTCCTCGTTATGGATCGGCTTGAGCCATTGGATACTCGAATCGCTCGCTGGAGGGATCGTCTCTACCACTTTCCGGGGGCCAGGCAACCTACTTTTTCTCGTAAAATGCACTATTCACTGCACGTGGCAGCGGCTATTATTTATCTTCATGATCGTCGCATTATTTTTCGGTAAGATTTATGAATTTGTTTAGTCGATCATACCTATAAGATGTATTGTTTTCCATTCTCACAATGACTTCTTTTCCTTTCAATCTTTGCCATTCGCAGAGACCTGAAACCAAGCAACGTCGGCTTCAAACTAGATGACACAGTGCAGCTATTTGACTTTGGACTAGCGAGAGAACTTCCAAAAGCCAGTTCAAGGAGCAATGACGAAACTTTTCTCATGTCCGGAGTGGGAACTCGCCGATTCATGGCCCCTGAGGTTGTCAACTCAAATACCTATAATGCGAAGGCGGACTGCTACAGCTGGGCTATGATGCTCGTCGAGATGCTGACACTTCAGAAGCCTTATCCGCATTACTCGTCGGAGCAGCATGCTGAGTTCGTCTGCAAGCGCGGCGAACGCCCAATTCTTGTCCAATATGGAATTCCTGCTATTCTTCAAGAGCTTTTGGAACAGGCATGGTGTCAAGATATCCGTCAGCGACTTTCAATGAAGGAAATTTACCATCGTCTTCATTCGCTGGTGGCATATTCTGACGAAGAGCTCAGCCAGATTGCCGTTACGTCGAGTCTCTCTTCCACTGGGCACACTGCTACGACAAAAGAGGAACCTTCTCAAGTCTACTTTGAGTTTCCGGAACACTTTCAACAGCTAATCCAGGACTGCGAAATTCTATCGCAGTACTCGGATATGGGAGACGAATGCATGGATCTGACCTTGGCCACCACGGCTTCAACGACATGGCAAGACAGCGTGTCTACGTTTTTCTAGGGGACAGAAGAACAGTTTCCATTTCCTTGTTACGACAGTCGAATCGCGAGAGGCACTTTCTGGGAGATGTGTCAGCTCTCACCAGCAAGTGCTTCCATCAACTATACTACATCAATGCTAAAGCATATATTACAGGGACTTCATGACAAATTCTGTTTGGTTAATCATGCTGTGCCGGACATTATAGCATTTTTAGTCGTACTTATTTACGCGATGTACTTATGATCTGTGACACCATCGAATACCGATTATTCTTGCGCTGTAGGATGTGGTTGTACGCCTGCGTAGCGCATGAATTCCTTGTTGGTCTTCCAACATTGTGCGCAAGATCACGGATCGAAGTGCGTAGCGCATGAATTCCTTGTTGGTCTTCCAACAGTGTGAGTAAGATCACGGATCGAAGTGCTTGCTCGCTGAGGAGAAGCTCTGGTCAATAGGGACTGGATTAAACAACACCAATTTCAAATACATAGGCTGATTGAGTTATTGTCCGTATTCAATGCCGCATGCACATGCATGCTACTCCTGTTGTGGCTGCTGAAGCTCTAGCAAATGTTTCTACAGCTTGTCTCCAGAATGATCGCATGATAGTATCGCAATTTCCAATGCAGAATTATACTAGTACAGGGTTTCAGTCGTCCTTGTTACCATCGCTGAGCATTTTTCGTTGTATAAACGCCATGTAAAAAGAAAAGAATCCCGTCTCTTGAATCAAGCTTCCGTCCTTGTACTGCCGAGTCACCATTAACAAATCCATGATTTCTTTTTGGAGGATGCGTATCAATTTCTTTTTCAATAAATTGCGTCGTTTTCGAAAGTATTCGTATCGCCATTGACTATTGCGACAATTGGGGAGTTCGTGCTGACTGTCGTTGTCATCGATATCGTCGTGATGGACGATTCGGTAGACCCACATGAGCAGTTCTTCGATGAAGGGAGTTTCGCAATTACATTGTATTCCAATAAATTTTGCCAGAAAGACACAGTATGGTAAGCGATCGGCTCGTAACGTCCGACCGTAGGGACCGTACATTTGCCTTTCGGGGATCGAATCGGTAATTTCTTTTTCAAAAAGGGATTCATTGGGCAGGATTCGATCTGGATTCAAGTGAGGCAGAATTCGAGGAAAGGCTTCGTCTGGATATTTGGCAGTAAGAGCTTCTCGCACTTCACTAATTTCTTGCCGCAGACTGTTTATATTGTCTTCTGTGAGATGAATGAGCTGTCCAGGTGGATGGTCGCGAGATGAAGTCGAGGGTTCCTGTCGTTCATAAATTGGCGTGGATCGATGCGCCTTCTGCTCCTCCTTGGTAGCACATGCACACTCGTCGACCGTCTCGACATTTATCACCATTCCAACCAAATCCATCTTGCTGGAAATCTACCTGCTGGTTTTCATGAAAGTTCTCGGTGAATAATTTGATCTATTATAATATTACTAAAGCTAGCCAGTATATCTTGGGAAGCAAGCAAACCGATTGGAAGTATTGACATCCGGTAGTATGTAGTAGTAGTACTACTAGTAGTAGTAGCTACCATAATAGAAAATAAAAATTTGTACTCTAGACCCGAACGTGACAGAAATGACTGTGTCCATTTCGGACATTAACGGAGGGTTAAAGATAGAGCTAATTTTTTATTTAGACGCGCGCGTGCTTGCAGGTATTTTCGGCGAGATAAATCTAAGGCCACATTTTCCTCCTATTCTACTCTACAAGGTAGCAGGTACTAGTAGACGTACCAGTACTAGTACCTTGTAGTCTAGTCTAGTGTGTCTTCATATTCAAGAACAAGCAAGCTCAAGCTAGTGTGCACTCTGTCTGTAGTAGTTCATAGTGGGCCCAGTAAGGTACTCCGTACTAGCTAGTACTAGTAACATCAAAACGGTCACCTGCATGGAAATTAACAAAATTAACATAAAACACTCCAGAGAGAGAAAGAGAGCGTGCGTTATTAGAGATTAGAGAGACACGCAAGCTAACCTAAAAAGCACCACAAGACCAATCCGCACAACATGCCTGCCAGGCAGCAGTCAGATAGAAGGGGACTCTCTGATGGTGGCGACCGCGATGATCGAATAGAAGCACGGGACCAAGCCTGCAATGCTTGTAGTGATGCTTGTATTGAGGGACAGCGACAGGAACAACAGCAGCAGCAACAACAACAATATCACCACGAACATGACGAAATTATAAATTACGGTTTGAGCAATAAAACTGGGACAATGCTCGCCCGTGAACTGCTGGCTAGAGAAATCGAAGCACGAGAGCTTTTAGCATGGGAAATGGGGTCCCAAACTCGAGCTACATTCCGATCCAGGAGATCCTATCGTTCATTGTCGCGACGGTCGTATCCAGGCATCATTGGAACAGCTGGAGATTCTGTATCTTGCAATGCATCTCTGGATTGTGGATCGACCATTTTGTCGCGTCGCAGTCGATGGGACTTGTCCGATCCAGCGGCTACATTCATTCTTCCACAACATCAACAACAACCCCAAGAAAATTATAGTTTGCCTGCCAATTTCTTGTACTTCAAATTTGAACAAATGTTGACAAGATGGGTGCAACAAAAAGCCATGACGACCGCCCTGAGTTTAGATCACAGATTACGGCCTATACTATCACCACGTTCGTTAATGAATCTAAATAGCGGTACAAGGAGATCGCCAAGCTTTGATGGGCCTCCGAGACTCATCACCACTGTTTCCAGCGATGAGATGGTGGATGGTACTGCTAAGGTTTTCTCAAATTCAAAGAATGGAGAAGCTAGTGCTACAAGTGATGTTCCAACAACAAAGATGACTACGAAAGCTGCAGAGACTGTCACAAACGTAACTACATCTCCTGCGAAAAGCAAGCCTGCCTCACGTGGAGTAAATACATCTCCAGCAGCAACGCCAGCATCAAGGGAAAGCAAATTGCCTCGATTTATGCAACCGACAACAACTTTTGTAAATCACACCAGCCCTACCAATCAAAGTCGTTCTAGAACTCCCTCAAAAATAGTCACTAGAAATCAAAGCACTTTAGCTCAAAGGAGACCCTGTCCTTCTCCTGTACGAAATACCAAACGGGTTGCTTCAACAAGAGGACGAAGTGCTTCGCCGCATGTATTGACAAACACACAAGGAGTCAACAAGAACACGCGAAAAAGAGCATCCTCTCTTCGTCCAAACCAAGAACAGCAACGCAACGTGGAGGAAGAAACTCGATCACCTGTGGAAACAAGAGAATATACGGAGGAGTCGCACTACTTCAAGCGAGATGATGACAGTGCAACAATTCGACCCGATTTGGAATATGAGAGTCGACACCAGCGTACGAAAACCGACGAACTTCCGCCTTTGCCACTGCGATGCACCAACAACGATCAAAATAGTCCGACACTCGATGCACATCCTCATCCCGATGAAGATCAATGTGCAACGCCGAGTATTCGTCGACCATTGCAGGGTACATCTTCCCTGTACGAGCAGCTTCGAGAGCACGAGGAACAGCTCAATTTGGATTTGCCACCGACGTCTTCAGCAAGGACTTCGCTAGCTCGACCATCGCCAAAGTCAAAGAGAGGCAAGGCAGAGAATTCTCCGCAGACAAAAGGAAACAAGATTACTAAAACCCAAAGCAAAAAAGGATCACCGGCCACCAAGACTAGCACAAAGAAACCATCTCCAACTAAGGAGACTCCAGAACCTGCGAGCAATTCCAAACGAAGAAGGAGTCGCCTTCCACCACTTCCTTCCTTCCGAAATTCCAGTAGTCCAAGTTTACAGGAAAAGCACGATAGAAAGCAGACGGCAGCTACTCCTAAGGGAAAACGAAAAGGAACTATAAAGCCGCCAAATCCTAAAACAAAAGGAAAAGACAGTAATGCCGTAAGCAAGCGACATCTGACCAAACCAGAGGCCCCATGCTTCGTACAACGGTATCGACGCCAGCATATTCGAGCTACGAATAGGATACAACAGTTTGTACGCGTGGTACTTGCTAGAAAGAGATTTCTGCGCTTTAAAGCAGCCGTTAGCGTCTTACAATCGTTGCACAGGAGAAATAAGCAACTCCAAGCCTATCGCCAAGCAATCAATGCAACCCGGTTTCAAAGATTTGCATGCATTGTTATTCAAAAGAATGTTCGCATGATTTCTAGCCGATCCTCATTCTTGCGATTGCAGCATGCTGTTGTTATGGCACAAGCTGCCATTCGCATGTTTGTCTGCCGCTCGGTGTACGTAGAATTGCAGTGGGCTTCCAAAAAGTTACTCAGCCGAGTCGGGCCCCGTGAGGCTCCTTCTGCGCCGAAACCACAAACCGCAATGATCAAGGGTGGTCGACTACGGATCTATTCCGCGCTCCTTATCCAGAGCTTGGGTCGAATGAGATGGGTTCGCGCGGCATTTTTGGAACTTCGGAAGTCAACAATTGTAATTCAAATTTGGTTTCGAAAGGTTCACAAAGTCATCAAAAAACAAAATGCGGCAGCCATAGTAATCCAAAACTGGGCACAAAGTCTTTCTTGGAGAGCTTGCTTTTTGGATCTGCGACAATCCGTTATTCTTCTCCAGAAATGGTTGCGTGTGTGTTTGGTCCAGTTAAAGTATCAACGAGAAATACAGCATGACCTTGAGGATTTTTCGGCAACTTTGATTCAAAGTTTACGTCGGAGAGCAATTTGTCGTTCGGCGTACGAACAATTAAGGTCGACAGCTGTTACCTTGCAACAGTGGGCACGCTCAAGGATAATCCGGATGGAATTTCAGAGACTTTGCTATGCATCTCTGGTGCTGCAATGCTGGACAAGACAAAAAATAAGTGACCGTCGTGTCTTTGAACTTAGCCGTATAATTGTTGTACAGGCAATGATTCGTTCACAACGAACAAACCGAGACTATCGCACCCAGCGAACATGTGCTGTTATGATCCAAGCATGTGTCAGAGGATATCTATACAGGACAGGATATCTTTCTTTGGGACTTGCTGCGCTGGTTGTTCAAACGCGATTTCGTGGGAAACAAGCAAAGGCTTACGTCTCTGTCCAGCAATCAATTCACTGTATTGAGGTCATCAAACAACAGAAGCGATCGAAATTGAATGATGGCGTTGACCAACTAACACCAGATTCACAATTTGCATGCAACAGTGCTGTTGTTGCAACTTGCGACGGAAATAAAGCTGCACTGCTTGGAGCGCCTCAACCAGGGGACACGCTGCCTCGATCGAAAGTTAGCAGCGGGCATAATGTTGACTTGTTGGCGGCAGCTTTGGCGTTTGTTTCTCACAGCCCTGGCTCAAAAAGAAAATCCACCACAAGAAGGCCACGACAAGCTGCCACACCAGTGGCAAATGCCGAACAATTCTTTCCAATAGAATTTTCGAATGAAATTAACAATTTCTATCGTGACGCTCCTGTTCATGATATGCTTGGAGCAGCCCTGCAGAAGGCCTCTAAACCTGCAGCTCCTCGAGACCCTTGTGGCGAAAACTTGAGTCGGTCTCCATCTAAGGTGATGACACAAAATGATGTGCATCTGGAATCAGACATATCGTCTAATAGAAACATGAGCCCTATCTCTCCTTCCCGACACCCAAAGGCTTCCAGCTGTCGTAAACTACTTAAAGGGAATCCAACAAAATATGCAGATGCGTTTCCCGCACTGAGCAAGATTTCCAGTCCATCGCTATCCAATTCTAGTTGTAGTGAGGGAGGTGGTGAGATAGCAACACACTCCCTAACTTCCTACGATTCGACTCAGGTGCCAAAAATGAACACATTGCAACCGTTGAACAAGCTACCGCATGATCCATACTTTTTGCTAGCTGCGCGTCCCACATCAGACCAACTTGAGTATCCTGTCCAAGAAGAGCCAATTTCCAGCATCGAGCTTGCAACACCAGCAAAAATTTCCACACTGTCCTCTGACAACATTTCTAGTGGTTACTTACCCAGCCAAGCAGTCGAGACGCAGTATGTGAGCAAACATAGCGCAACGGTTCCATCTGAGGCTAACTCTTACAACGGTCTTAAAGAAATCGAAGCGCAGAGCTGCCTGATTGTGAATCCTTTGAAAAGGATTATTCACAGCAGGCTTGATGACGAAAGCTACCTTCCAAAAGCGAAAAAGGAAGACGAGGATGTGTCTGAAAGACTTACCGGAAAGGCAAATTCTGGGAGGAAATTTTCGCGTTCCCGCAGGTTACAACGTTTTGCTAAACGAGCGATGCTAAAGCGCAACAAGGTCTCTCGCCGAGACACAAGGAATGAGGAGGACGAAGAGGAGAACACCATGACCATTGTCACTAAGAGCATTAAGACAGAGAGTGTTGATGTGACCCGAAAAGTTGAAAAGATAAAAGAGAGCAATAGCTCGAAATCGAGTCATTGTGAACAAAATGAAGAATCTTCACAGCCAGCACAACCGAATGTGAAGGTGGATTCCTCCAGCACTAGCACAAATAAATATGAAGTGAAAGACATTCAAGTATCACATTCACTTTCCAAGGAAACGCCTGCCGAAGATTCAAGTAAAGCCAGCGACATCAATGTGGAACCGCTCATATTACAGTGGACAAACGGCGAAGATTCGTTCGTGGGCCCGGATATTGGTATGGTGACACTAAATCAACATGAAACACGCAGTTATAATGAAGCATCAATACTGACTTCTGGGTTGGAGGGTGAATCTACCACACAAATTCAAAGCGCTTGGAGATCTCACAGAGACCAACTGCATTTAGCGGCTTTGTTGCTAAAGACCTGGAATGTCTCATGTAGTTTCAGCCCGGGTATATCTGAAAGCATTGAAAATATATGGCAGAACGCAACTATCTTTGCTCTTGATAGTGCTATCAAACAAATTGGCTATACTTGGCAGGATTGTAGTATGCTCGTTAAAAAGGGTCTCACTATGATGCAATGGGAAGGCACAATTGAGATCCGATCTTTAGTCGTTGGCCCTAGTGCAGAGTATACGCGTTGTATTGTTCGAGTACACTGCACCGCGAATGAAAGTGACCTGCTAAAGGCTTGGACCAAAGATAGGCGTCGAAGTCTCTTGGTCAAAGCTGCGCTCACCAGACACATGGACGATCAAGGACAAAAACCGGGGAATTTGATTTCAGTTGAGGACTTACCAGCAAGGATGCCTAAGCCATCAGCCAATATGAATTCGCTGTTGGATCTTGATGCTTCTGTTGACGACACTGAATCAGTATCATCAACGATAGAAAAAAATCCATGGTCCAAGGATCCATGCATCGATCCAAATTGCTCTTTTGACAGCCAGGAGAGCTCGAATCCTACCGAGAAGTACATTAATAGCGTGCATTCAGCTACAGCTGGGGATAACCCGTGGGCCGAAGATCCTTGCATTGAACAAGGCGCTTCTAGCGATGACCAGGAAACATTAGACGACGGGGGGGTCGAACTCACGAACGGCGTCTCTTTCGTTGCAACGATGACAGTAGCGAGCGACGATGTATCGTGGGGTTTTCAGGAGAGATTGAGTATGAAGTCCGCCATTTTGATTCAATCTTGGTTCAGAATGCGCGTCTACAGACGAATGTACCTGGGCCTTAGTAGGATCCAAGCGCGAGTTCTACTTACAAATGTTGAAGATGGTGCGGAATCCGAATCCGCCAAGCTCTACAACTTTTTAGCGAGGCAAAAGTGTGAGACCATTCTTGAGGAAAAGGAAGGATTTGAAGTTTCTTCCAGTTGCTCGGATGGTGCATGAAACAGAGACGCCTCCAGCTAGTACTTCAAAAGTATTACTCATATTATTTTACTATAACTCCTTATCATCGCTGTTATCCAGACTGTCCAAACTTCTCGTGGCTCGCTGAGCTGCGACGACACTATACACACACACGAGCATCACAATTGTTGCTACGGCTGCTACTTCAGCCAAGACACTGCTGCCTCTATGTTTCGATTCTTCCTTGTACTGGTGGTTGTGACCTGTGTTGAAATGCAGAGGGACAAAGCTTACACGGCGAAAGCCCGCCGTGTTGCTTCTATGCTCATTCTCAAGTCGGAGGAAGCCCCAAATAGTGCGCCGAAATAACTCCAGCATCATGACCATTGCTGTGAGATAGTGTGGCACCTCAAATTTTGCTCCAGAGTTTGGAGGCAAAAGAGTTAGTACCCACATGAATCGCAACACTTCATCGAGGAGAGAGAGAGAGAGAAAGAGATAATAGGGCAATCATCAATATTGTAAGCAAACATATCACAGTAAAAGACATTTTACAAGCATAAGACGTCAGATAGCTCACCAAGATCGATTGCAATCACATAATAGTAATATGATTGCTTCGGGTACATCAGTCTTGGTCCAAGCATTTTATATTTCGGTCTACCCAACCCCCAATCCATCAAGACGTCCCATGTGAAAGAATACAATGACGATGCCACAAATACAAACATCCAGAATACTTGAAACAGGTTCATTCCATTGTGGTTTGGGTTCTTGTGCATCAAGTACAGAGGATGAAAGGCTCCAAATAGTGTAACAGTTTGTGATAACGCATACTTTGCGGCATTGGCAAGATGTGGAAAACGCTTCCCAGTATCCATATATTTTCTCAGGCATTGATTGAACCGAAAGAGCAAAGGCAGAAGGCAAATTAAAGGCATCAAAACATTTTTGTACCAGAATGAACGGGCCCATTTGTGATGACTAGCTTCTTTCAAGTCTTCCGAGATGAGCCAGTCTCCTGATATGATGAAACATATCGTCCACGCTAGATCCTGAAAAACTTTCACCATACTTGTAAATATATCACCAACGTATCCATGATAGAAGGAAGGGGCCGTTGATGGAGAAGTGATCACCGCCCAAATGGATTTCCACATTGGCACTCGAGTTCGCAGCGGGAAAATACATTGCATGACAGTGTAGATAACAAGTACAAATGGAAATGTGCCAGAGGGAACAATATTGGGAATATCATGGGCGCCAGACTGGAATGAGCAGGGATTTATATAAACACCAGATGAGACAACAAGTGTTTTTGTCGCGGTCCCCACAACAAAGCCGTGGCTTAACATACCTTGTAGTAAAGTAGCATGCACCAGAGAAAGACAAGTGAATTGTCAACAGCCTCGTTGAAGATTGTCAGAGGACTCGACACAATTCTTGGGTCAAAGTCAAACAGATAAATGTAGTTTACACTGTAAATAGTAAAGCGATGGTTAGAATCGAAGGTGCAAACAGCCAGGGAAGAAGACAAAATGAAAACGAATTCATTTCAAACGTACCGAAATCGCGTCCATATAAAAACGCTGCAGCCCCAGAACCACTGCAGAATGAGTAATCCTCCGCACGCTCGGAACACTGGAAAGGCTGTTCGTCCGCCAATCGTCGAATGTCCACTACTCACAAATCCCCAAACACAATCCCAACAGACCCACAATCCTAGGACAGCACACATACCCATTCGGTATCCAAGCCGTAGCTGCGACCAATCTGTCTCGAGACCATCTCCACGTTTGGGCAGCAGCTGAGCAATTGCCTCTCTATGGTTACCATCACAGAACCAGTTGGCATATCGCAGCTCCACTCTCTCTGCAAATTTCTCAACATCAATTCCTTCATTGCAAATGTTAGAAACCTTAATCAACTCCTTAAATTTTCCTTTGCGATGCGGCAATGTCTTGTCGTGTTTCTTGGCGATTTTCACAAAGCCAGTGTAATTCATTATGGCAAAGTTGTGAAGTAGTTTCGATGTTCGATATTGATCGACCAGTGCTCGTTGAATGGAATCTGCCTCTGAAATCTTTTTCACCAGTGTTTTGTCCCGAAGCAGAGCATCAGGATCGGCTTCGTCTACTTCGTCGATATGCAGCACGGATTGCTGCACCAGCCTATCCTTTTCCATGTCTTGATCCAACTTTGAATTTTTTTTGGTGATTTTGGCCATAAATTCTTTCCATTGGATTACGGGCTGCTTTTTGTTATTTTCGCCCAGCAGCGGTGTAACCGCAGGAGTCTTCGGAAGTC
>Ga0100392_1004387_pt1 | contig 12663 bp, 8 predicted proteins | sample CryGeymeta201516_FD_81548 | JGI IMG/M metagenome (GOLD analysis project Ga0100392, IMG submission 81548) | Groundwater microbial communities from Crystal Geyser aquifers in Utah, USA - Crystal Geyser metaG 2015-16 | ecosystem: Environmental > Aquatic > Deep subsurface > Groundwater | place: USA... | reverse complement strand
TCCAAAGAGCATCTTCCTTTAAGGATTTGAGTTCCTTCTCATCAATATCCTTAGCTAGAGTATAAGCTTTCTTATAGTAATTGATTGCGGTTTCAAACTTATTTTCATCCTCACTAATGCCGCCTAGATAAAAATAAACCTGAGCGAGGTGTTTATCTGCTAATTCTTTAAGTTTTAACAGGCGATTAAGTCTTACTTTGGCCTTTGGGAACTGATCATCAGTCCAGTAAATTCGAGCTAACGCAATTGAGTATTCAACATATTTATCAAGACCAAAAGAATCATTCTTTTTAAAGCTCAAGAATTTAACTAATCTTTGAGTTTGAATGAGATAAGTTTCCTTGTCCCTTTGGAGTTTGTAACTCATACGAACTCTTTCCCAGGCCTTGATTTGGTCTTCGAGAGACACATCTTTACTACGTACTATTTTGCGATAGAGTTCTCTTGCGTGTTTAAAGTTTCGATTACGCTCAAAGTCTCGTGCGACATCATAAATATTCTCTTTGGTAATTTCCTTTGTATGAAGAGGAGAAACTGTTTCTCGAAGAGTTTCCATTTCATCGGTAGCAAGTTTACTTTTTCTGGCAATGGAAATTGCTTCATTAATGAGATCAACTTTTGCTTTCTGTGTTTTTTGAAAATCAACGAGCACGAGTTTAGCATTTATAATCTCTTGGGAATTTTGCGATTTTAAAATAATACTCTCGCTTAAATCTACTTTTGCCCAGTCCTGATACGTATTGAGTTCTTGAGATACCTTTGTGATAAGTTCATTTGAAACATCGCAAAGCTGAATTGATTGTGCTATTAGCCAAGGTTGTAAAGGATGTTCACCTTCTTGGATAAGGGTGGTGAGATCATTACAGTTTTTAAAATCACTCTGAGACTTTGCCTGATTAATCTTTTCTATTAAGAGTGCACTTCGTTGTTCATCATTTAAATTGCCACCATTTCTGATTTCACTCAGTGGTTTATTTGGTGGTACTCCATGGCGTGAGCATGAAGCGATAATCAATAAAATTAATAGTTTTGTTAGCTTTTTCATCTCTATATAGGATAGATGAACAAAGTTTAAGTATCAAGTCATTGAAAATACGTACTGTTGACAGTGAAAAAATTGCATAAGCAGTTGAAAAAACATTAGTTTGATTATAAAAGAGTCTAATTTTCTTACCGGAGCATTAATTTATATGGAAACCACTTCTAATAGCATTGATAAAAAGTTTATCGATAGAACAGTATTTTTTACGTCTCTAGGTTGTTCAAAAAACCTTGTCGATGCTCAAGTTATGCTTGGTCATATGGGACTGAATGGCTTCCAGGTTGTTTTTGAACCAAATGAAGCAGAAGTTATTGTTGTTAATACTTGCTCATTTATTGAAGCTGCTAAGCAAGAGTCTGTAGATACAATTTTAGAGCTTGCTGATTTCAAAGAAGAAGATAATGGTGTTTGTAAGGCCCTTGTTGTTTCTGGATGTATGGCACAGAGATATGCAAAAGAACTTGAAGAGAACTTACCTGAAGTTGATATGTTTATTGGTACAGGTGAATATCATAAAATAGTACCACTGTTAAAAGCGCTCGAAGAAAATAAGCTTGAGAAAAAGTCATTTGTTGAGATTCCACGCTTTATTCATACAGAATTTGATCCACGTATGAATACATCTCCATTTTATACAGCATGGTTGAAAATTTCAGAAGGATGTAATCGTAATTGTACATTTTGTATCATACCAACACTTAGAGGTAGGCTGAGATCTCGAACTGTTGAATCTCTTGTTAAGGAAGCAAATACGCTAGCAGAGACAGGGGTAAGGGAATTAAACTTAATCTCTCAAGACTTGTCTGATTACGGAGTTGACTTAGATGAAAATAATAACTTATTTAATCTTCTCTCTGGCCTAGAGACAGTTGAGGGCGTTGATTGGGTAAGATTATTTTATTTCTACCCAGATGAGTTAACAGATGAAGTTATTGAGAAAATGGCAACTTCATCGAAGGTTTGTAAATATCTTGATATGCCAGTTCAGCATTTTTCTGATTATGTTCTTAAGAGAATGAATCGAAAAATTACTGGTGAAAAAATAATGGAAAGAATTCAACGAATCAGAAGTCGAATTCCTGGAATTGTTCTTAGAACTTCAATTATTGTAGGTTTTCCTGGTGAGAGTGAAGCTGATTTTGAAAAACTTCTTGAGGGGATTAAGCTTGCGAGATTTAATCACCTTGGTATTTTTAGATATTCAGATGAAGAGGGGACACCAGCATTTAAATTAAAAGAAAAAGTTGATCAGGCGACTATTGATGAGAGATTCGATCGTCTTTTTGAAGTACAAAAAGAAATTGCTAGAGAGTTGAATGAGGAATTCTTAGGTCAAACAATTGATGTTCTTGTTGAAGGTTCTCACGAAGATACAGAGCTTCTTATTGTTGGGCGCCACTTTGGTCAGGCTCCAGATATTGATGGAAAAGTAATCATAAATGATCTTGATGATGTTGAATTAAAAGAAGGTGATCTCGTAAAAGTCGAAATCACCGATGTTTTAGATTTTGATTTAGTTGGTAAGGTGGTGAAGATTAATTAAAGTTCTTCACCAGGGAATGAGTAAGCACCACTTCTTGTCAGTGCAGCACCTACGTGTGTTGCCTGAATATAGTTCACTGTAGTAAATTCGGTATCAGAGATAACTTCTTTGACAACCACGTCTTCACCACCGATATTAACGGTTTCTCCTGGCATAATTTCTGTTAAAAAACTAGTCGCTGCACCTGTAACTGTGAAGTAATACTGAGTTGCACTTGCTGTTCCAGATAGTGCAACAGCATTAATTGATGGCGTTGTCGAAGCATCACAGCCTGTAAAGCTTGGTGCAATAGTGTCTGCCCAATCATTAACTTGATTGAAAGAATCACCATAAAGGTCAAGGCTTGAATCATCCATCATGTCAGCAAAGATCGAATCAATATTTTCACTTTGGCTGAACGATCGATCAAAATCTCTAATATTTAATCTAATCCTTGCCTTTGTGTCATAAGCAGCATCAAGACAAGTGAATGTGTAGTAAGGGCTTCCGCCTTTAAACGGGTCTGTATATTCAGACATATCTTTTAGTACAGATAAGTTCTTATATGCATCCCAGCTTGTCGAGTAAGTGATCGTTTCAGTTGCAGGAGTGTCAGTGTGACAAGAGTTATTAAGTGCAAAGTTTGCAATACCTAAGTTTGTTTTGTAACCATTGTCCATCGGAGAAGTAATTGTATACTCTGTAGAAAGCCCATCGGTTGAGGCACTGATAATGCCCTTGATGCCACTTTCAATATTTGAAGCAGATATCGTATCTCTAATTGGGCCAGTGAGGCATTTGTTTCTATTTCCTCCACAGTCGATGTCCTCATCTTCGTAAGAATAGACACATGCTGTACTGTCATCATTATTGGAGATTGTCCACTTTCTGATCGTGTGGCTACCTTCATCGCAATTTGGTGTATCGGTACTATCGGTTGGATATGCACAGAGATTGTTCACATCATAGTCTAAGATTTCAGTACTTCCTGCGTAGAATGCAGCATCGTTAGTAGCTCCAGCAGCTAATCCAGATGATAAATAAACAGCACCAGTTGGTATCGAACTATTATCACAGCTAGATGAAACTATTGTAGAGTAAATAGCTTGAGAGTCAGTTTCTGCAGGTTTTCTACTATAGAAAGCATATGGTCGGTAACTCATAAACTCACACATTCCTTTACCTACGAGTGGCTTTAATTTTGCCCCGAGATTGTAAAGATCTGATTCTCCAGCGTCAAGCATACAGTCGATGTCGACAATTTTAGTATCTTGAACAGTCGCAAAAGATAGAATGTCTTCTTTGTTAATACGACATTTCTTATTCTTATTTGCTTGCCCAGTTTTATGTAGAATATAGCTTGAAGCTCCAGTTGAGTCTGTAAGTTGAAAATAGTCATAGACTTGAATCGCCATCGTCACAGACTGTGCACCAATAATATTAGTTCCAGTAATTGTATACGTCGTTTTAGGATAAGCCTTTGTTGGTGTCCCCGTGATCGAACCATCTGTTGAACTTAGTGTCAGTCCTTCTGGAAGTGAAGGTGTAATAGTATAAACTATATCGTCACCTTTGATTTTAAAAGGAGAAATAATCGTACTTTGTCCAACCTCTAATTCTAGTTTTAAGTTTGAGGCAACTTGGCTAATTATTGTACCTGCATCATATGGTTTTACTGGATCAAGCGTATCCCCGTTGTTTAGTGAAACCTGGGTGTTTAATTGAATTTCTAAATCATTTCCACTCAACGCACTAACATAACCAGAGGCACTTTGATCAGAAATAATGTCATAACCTTTTTTAAAGCCTGATGCTGTAGCATCAGCCGCTAGTGTCGCTGTTTCATTCGGTGTCCAGATACTAACAACAGTCTGTGTTGTTGTTCCAGAGGAAGGATTGTTAGAGTCACATGCACTTGTGTTGAAAATAGTTTGCGCTCCATCATCTTCAAAGTTTCCAGTTAGTCCACCAGAGCCTTTTGATTGAAGATAGTAAATTGTATTTCCATCAATTTTTGTAATTGTCGCTTTGGCATTACCTGACTGACAAATAATATACCCACGCGAAGTTCCACCAGGAGTAGGATTATTGTAATCGGTAAATAATGAAGCATCTGCCACATTAATGAGACCTGATATTGATTCAGGAGTTTCTTCAATTTTTGCTTCTGAAGCTACGAATGTTGAAGCGTTATCAACAAATTGTCCATCAGAAAAATCTGTATTTGAAGTAACTTCAACAACGACATAATTTGTCGTTTTGTACTTCACAATCCCTTTTCCAAATGTTGTTAATGGAGAAATCGGAGAAGAAGAAATATTGCTTCCTACTCTAAATTTTGAAGTGTCATCTAATTTAAGAATTTTAAGATTTGAAAATGCTAACATCTCAGGAGCTTCAATTACACCAAGTCCGAAAAGATATGATTGGGTGTAAGTTTGATTTGCAACCGTTAATGCGTATGTCTTCTTGGTTTGAGCAGAAGTCACAATACCGGAAATCACTCCTGTTGTAGCATCAAGAGCTAGTCCAGTTGGAAGTGCTGGAGAAATTGTGAATGTCACACCATTATTTGTGACAAGTGCAGTAGCACTAGAAGAAAATGCATTTAATTCAATAGTTGAATTTGTTGGAAAGTAAAAATTCACACCAGTCACTGAAGTTTCAGTCGACACGTATGAGCTACCATCATCAACTTCGTCACCAAGAACAAATTTAGATCCGGCCAGAACGTCAACAAAAACATTATTTGAACTATCGACGAGTGTTATATTTCCAAGCCCACTCGTTTTTGAGACGACTTGAGTCGCTCCACTTGAGAAAGCTGAATTGTCATCAAGCTTTAATCCCATTTTTCTCGTTGCAGAGGTTGCTCCGAATCCAACATAGAAATCAGAAGGAATATCAGCTTCTACACCGATATCAACTGCTACAGGACCAAGTGTTACATCGACTAAAGAAGTCGGATCTCTGTAAATTAATGTAATATAAAAAGTTGATGAAACAACAGGTGTTGATGTGTTTGAAGTTATTATACCTGTCGTCGTATTTAGTGATAACCCTGAAGGTAGAGCAGGCACAATTGAGTAACGCGGTAAGAAATTTGTAGCCGCATTATTTGTAAGCGAGCCATCCACAGGAAGAAGATCGTTAAGGTCTCCAGCCGGACTTAAAGTTAAAATAGTACCTGCTGTGAAAATGGTATCAGTATAAGAAAGTGATGTTGGTACATTAAGAGTCGATGAACTTATTTCATTTCCATCTCCATCAGTAAAGACAACCTCAGGGGTTTCAACAACCTCTTCCTTTACCTTCTTTACCGAATCTTCCTTAAATTTAGTTAAGCTATCAGGCATGCAGCCTTGAAACAAAACCAGTAAAATAATAAATGTGCTAATTCCTTTTAACGTTCTCATACTTCTATTATCGACAAGAAAATGGAAAAAGTTTAAATTTTACGAAAAGTCCTGTGTTTATAGGCTTGTAGGCAATTTCTATCTACTTTCAGTAAAGAGAAATTGACAAAAAACGTTGGCTTTTCAATATAAAATATTTCTATCTATCTAATATTATGTAATGACCTATAATTTATGGAGAAACAGGTAAAGTTATGAAGATATTGATATTAGAAGATGATGAATTGGCGCGAATGGGGTTATCTCTCATGCTGGGGAGGTATGGGCGTACATTTGAGTTCAGTCAGGCTCACCTTCTTTTAAAAGAGATTGATGAACTCGAAGCGGACTTGGCATTTATTGATCTCGACCTCGAAGAAGATCTTATTGGTCTTGAGGTCATTAGCCGATTGAGTGCAAAAGGTATAAATACAATTGCTCTGACTGGGCATGAGGAAGACAGTATTATTGCCAAAGCCTATGAATTTGGAGCATCTGATTTCCTTGTTAAACCAGCTACAGATGAGCAAATTGAATTTGTCATTAATAAGCAGCGCTTGGGAAGAATATCGACTAACGAGTTTAATATCTCCAAGCAAAACCTGGCGAAACTTAAAAATATTTTTTTAAAAAATCAAAACCTTATTCTTACAGGAGATACTGGTACAGGAAAAACGTTCTTGGCCAAAGAAGTTCATCGCTACCTATGTGAACTGAGAGATCGAGCTGATCTACCTTTTGTCAGTGTTAATTGTGCTGAGCTTTCAAAGTCTCTCATCGAGTCAGAGCTTTTTGGTCATAAAAAGGGAGCTTTTACTGGGGCTAGTGATGATCGCAAAGGAAGAATTGAAGCGGCTAACGGTGGTGTTCTCTTTATCGATGAAGTTGGATCATTGGATGTTGAGACTCAAGTGAAGCTATTGAAGGTCATCGATGAACGCATCGTTTATCGTGTAGGTGAAATAATACCGAGAAAAGTTGAGTTCTTATTAATTACTGCGACCTGTGAGAACTTAGAAAAAAATATCGATGAAGGATTTTTTAGAAATGATCTCTATCAAAGAATCTCTGATATTCATATCAGGCTACCTTCTTTCTGTGAGTATAGCTCTATTGAAAAACTCGAATTTATTAGAATGACTTTAAAGTCTCAGCCTCGAAGAGTTGTTATTTCAAACGAAGCAATGGATTATCTATGTTCGAGAAACTGGACAGGGAACCTTAGAGAAATTAGTAAGGCTCTGCGAGAAATCTCCGCTACTTGTAGTGGGGTCATTGGACTCGAATTTGTCTATGACTATTTTAACGACGGTGAGAAAGAAGAACTATTTGAAAGAAGTTTTAGTGAGTTTGAAGCTGATATTTTAAAATTTGGGCTTCCTGCCTTTGTTGATAACTTAGAAAAATATATTATTAAAAGTCGATACGAAGCAAATGGAAAGAAGGCTAGAACAACAATACAAGAATTAAAAATATCAAATAATATGTTTTATAAATTTATAAAGAAATAATAGGAGTAAGAGTGAAGAATATACTAATTGCATTGGCTATTTTATTGAGTGTTAATTCACATGCATTAGATATGGATGAAATTAAAATGACGCTTAAAAATATTACAGTAAAGGTCATTGGAAAGGATTTTGCAGCAAAATTCTTTGGTGAGGAATCACCAAGTATGGATTTGCCTGCGATACCAAAAATTGTCGCAGATGCTACGTCGACAGAAATTTACAAAAAGAAAAAAGAGAAGGTAACGCTAAACCTAACAGAAGAGCAAAAAAGTGAGTATAACGTCAGCTATATTAATGAATTAATTATGGCAACAAGAGAAGTTAAGGCCAATAGAGATGAGCTTGGTAAATGGTATAATACTCTATCGCAAGGTGCGACAAGAGAAGGTGTGTATCGTGCGATGGTTTTAGATGATTATTATCGTAGATTAGAAAACTACAATGATTCACCATCTCGTGCGGTTGTTGATTTTGCAATACCTTTCATGGACCGTTACGTGAATCAAAAAGTTTCTGAAAAAACATTAGCAGCGCTAAATTTATACTCAATTAAAAGACTTATTACTGAGAAGGCCTTGGATATCGCTGATACCTATTTGGTTGAAGATAAGGATGAGGACTTCTATCGCTGGTATTCTGTTCTTTCATCTGATCTCGCTAAGAACTATCCAATTTGGTCTAATAAATTAAGGGCCCAAGTGAATCCCCAAGCTCATCTTGCATGGGCGAAGAAAGTTCCAAATCAGTATGTAAAATCTGAGATTATCATTAAAATGCATACGCTCTTTAATAATCTTCAAAAAAGATCGACGAACTAATCCCAAAAAGGATCTTCATTCTTTGCTAGAGACATGAGGAGTCTTTCAACACCAAGTGCGATACCTGCGCTTGGTGGTAGTCCTTTTGATAAGGCATCGTAGAGAATATTGGCTTCTGGCAATTCGTAATTATAGAGTTCTTTCTTTTCTGCCGCTTGAGATTTAAATCTTTTTCTTTGTTCTTGCTCATCTGTCAGTTCATTAAAACAATTACAGATTTCAACACCTCTGGAGTAAATCTCAAAGCGCTCACAAACACGAGGGTCACTTTCCTTAATTGTTGAAAGTGCTTTTAAAGGAGCAGGGAACTCATACAGGAGTAAGAAATCAAACTCAACAAAGCGAGGTTCAACTTCGTTTAGCATAAGAAGAAAAAATAAATCGTCCCAACTTAACTGATCCTTGTCTGCAAGATGAATACTTTTAAATTCATTCTTTATTAAATCATATAGATCATTCTTATCTAAAAAATTTAATATTTCGATATCAAGAAATTTTCTAAATACTTCAGATACGGTCATGCAAGTAAACTTTATTTTTTCAAAATTAGTGTCAATACTGCTGTCTTGTAAGGAAGCTAGACAATGTGAAAATAGCCTCTCACAATCTTTCATTATTTGTTCGTAGCGATTATTGGCGCGATACCACTCAAGCATAAGAAATTGTTTTCGGTGAGTTGAGCTATTAGGCTCATCTCTAAAGGCATAACTTAGGGTAAAAATATTTTCATAACCTTCGCTCAAGAGAGATTTCATATGAAATTCTGGAGAGGTATGAAGGTAGAGATCCCTTTTCTTGTTTTCATGGGGACTGAAAATCTGAAATGGGTGAATATGGGTCTCCATTCCTGGATTCGTTACGATTGGAGGTGTAATGACTTCGAGAAATTTCAATGAATTAAAATATTCTTTGATTGAATTTTGTATGATAAATAGTGGCTCATATTTTTTCATCAGATAACTCGTACTTAACGCTTTGCGCTCTTTGTTTTTGTAGATGAATATGACATAACAAGAGAAATATTAAAAGGGTAAATAATGGTTGAATTGATTTCTACGTTACAATCTTGGGTTGATGGAGCGGGCCTCCATCTTGTTGTTACTGATATGCACGCTTACGCGGCTCTTGGAGCAATAGGCATCATATTTTTAGTTGGTTTGTTTTTAATTTTTAGAACGACTTCTACTGACACTGAAGAGAAGATTGAAGAAATTACAGAGGCCGTCAAAGCTGAAGTTTTAAAGGCTCCGGAGGTTTTTGAAGCTACTGAGCCAGTAAAAACGGCAGTTCAGAAAATTTCATGGAAGGATCGGTTATCAAAAGGACTGACTCAGTCTCGAAATGACGTATGGGGAAGACTTGGATCACTTTTTGGGAAAGGCGCTATCTCTGAAGACATACTTGATGAAATCGAAGAAATTCTCTACGGAGCGGATCTTGGTCCGACTGTGACATCTGAATTAATTGAAGCGATTGAAAGTGAAGTTAAGAAAGGTGAGATGCAGGAATCTGAATTTAAAAACTTCATTAAGAAATTTTTAACCGAGCAGATGGGTTCAGTACAAGAAAAGAATAATTCAGACTTATTTGAATTCAATCCTGAAGATAAGAAATTAAAAGTTATTATGATTGTCGGAGTAAATGGTGCAGGTAAAACGACAACAATAGGAAAGCTTGCAACGAAGTTAACGGGGCAAGGAGCTAAGGTTGTTGTTGGAGCATGTGATACATTTCGCGCTGCAGCTGTCGATCAGCTTCAAGTATGGTGTGACCGCGCAAATGCAACGATGATTCGTGCAAAAGAAGGGGCTAACCCAAGTGGTGTAGGGTACGATGCACTGCAAACAGCAATGAATGAAAATGCAAATTATTGTATTCTTGATACAGCTGGTAGACTTCATACAGCTGGAAACTTAATGGAAGAGCTTACAAAGAGTAAGAATGTTTTAAAGAAACTCGATGACTCGGCGCCTCACCATACACTATTAGTTATTGATGCCATTACCGGACAAAATGCTCTTAGACAGGCCGAAGAATTTAATAAGGCCTTAGCGCTAACGGGGCTTATTTTTACCAAGTGTGATGGCTCTTCAAAAGCTGGAAGTGCTGTATCGATAGTTAAAAACCTCCAAGTGCCTATAACTTATATTGGGGTTGGGGAAAATGTTGAGGATTTAAACCAGTTTACGTTAAATGAGTATCTTGACGCCCTCGTAGGGAATTAAAAGCTTAATTGATACGTTGACGGTAGTGGTGCATAATATTAGAATCTTTATAGGACGGATATAAAGATGGAAGTTAAAGAATTTAATATTTTAGGGCATAGTATAAGACTCAAAGAAGTTGAAGACGACGCAGCTGTTACGCCTGATGAAATTGTTTCTTATGTAAATAATGAAGCTATTAAAATGAAACAGGGAAACCCTAATTTAAAAGATTCACAAATCGCAGTATTACTAGCGCTGAAATATGCGACAGATAAGGTAACACTCGAAAGAGAATATAAAGAAAGTATTACAGAATTTGAAAGAATGGCTGAAGATGCTTTTAAACTAATTGAGGAAGTAACTCCTTCTACTCACTGATGAAGACTAAAAGTGAACTTAGAAAAGAGATAAGAGAAAAGCTTAAACAAATTTGTCATAATCAAGTTTTGTTAAGTTCTAAATCTTTGGAAATTACGACTCGAATATATTCACTACTTCTATCCAATAAAATTATCCACCTAAATTTAGGAGCTTATTATCCACTTGATGATGAGCCTGAAATTACTGATCTTTTTGTAAATAAAGAATTGGGAAGAATTTCATTTCCAAGTTTTACAGAAGAGATGAGTGACATGGTCTTTAAAGTTGGCCAAGGTCATGAGTTAAAAAAGAAGAACTTATTTGGACGAAGTTTCTTTGTTCCAAACGAGGGAAGCGAGGAAGTAGTGCCCGACATTCTTTTGATACCTGGTTTAGCTTTTAGCAGAGACGGAGCAAGGTTAGGAAGAGGGAAAGGTTATTATGATCGTTACCTTGAAAATAAAAATATAATAAAAATAGGCATCTGCTTTCATGAGCAATTAGTAGATGAAGTCCCAATGGAAGAGCAAGACGTGAAGATGGACTTCGTCATAACTGATAAATTGCAATTGAAAGTTGAGAATAGAAAATAGGGAGAGAGAATGAATACTGAAGTAATACTAGCTTCTGTACTGTTTTTAATCGTAGGCGTAATCGGTGGATTTGTTGTACGTGCGGGACAAGCTAAGAAAGAAGTTGCAGAGAGAGAGAAGAAAGGTGATGAGATCATCGAAAAAGCAAAAGAGCAGGCCAAGGATATTAATTACAAGGCCCGCAAAGAAGCAAAAGAGCTAGCTGTTGAAATTAAAGAGGAAGCAGAGAAAGTTGCTGATAAGATGAAGAAAGAGCTTAATGAAGCTGAGAAAGATCTTAATAAGAAACAAGCTAAATTAGAAACTAAGCTCGATGAAATTGAAGAATCGAAGAAGAAAGTTGATAAGAGAGAAGAAGAGCTAAAGACTAAAGAATTAGAAATCTTTAAAGAGAAAGAAAGATACATCGTTAGACAAGAAGAGTATGCAACGAAGCTTTCTGAAGTTGCAATGATGACTAAAGACCAAGCAAAAGAAGAGCTTATTAAGACGATGGAAGAAGAAGCCAAAGTTGAGTTCTCTAAGATGCTTATTAAAATGGAAGAAGAAGCAAAAGAAAATGCAGAAGATAAGTCAAAGAGAATTATTGGAATTGCAATTCAAAGATTTGCTGGAGAATATGTAGCGGAGAGAACAATTACTACTGTTGATTTACCATCTGATGATGTTAAAGGGCGCTTAATTGGTAGAGAAGGTCGAAACATTCGTGCCTTCGAACAAATTTGTGGTGTTGATTTAATTATTGATGATACACCAGAACTCGTTGTTATTTCTTCTTTCAACGTTGTGAGACGTGAAATTGCAAAGAGAACAATCGAAAAACTAATTGCTGATGGTCGTATTCACCCAGCAAAAGTTGAAGAGTTTCATGAAAAATCAAAAGCAGAATTTGAAAAGAACTTATTGACTCTTGGTGAAAAGGCTCAGATGGAAATTGGTGATAACGGTATTCACTCAGAAATTTTAAAACTAGTTGGTGCTCTAAATTATAGAACTTCCTATACACAAAACCAGTATCAGCATGCGATTGAAGCAGCATTTGTTGCTGGAGCAATGGCATCTGAAATGGGTCTAAATGTTAAGCAAGCAAGAAGAGCTGGTTTACTACACGACATTGGAAAAGTTCTTGATGCATCTGCAGAAGGTTCACACGCTGTTATCGGTGCTGACTTTGCTAAGAAGTATGGAGAGTCTCCAGATATCGTTCATGCCATT
>Ga0100392_1004384_pt1 | contig 12673 bp, 10 predicted proteins | sample CryGeymeta201516_FD_81548 | JGI IMG/M metagenome (GOLD analysis project Ga0100392, IMG submission 81548) | Groundwater microbial communities from Crystal Geyser aquifers in Utah, USA - Crystal Geyser metaG 2015-16 | ecosystem: Environmental > Aquatic > Deep subsurface > Groundwater | place: USA... | reverse complement strand
TTGGATTGTATGATGCTGTAGGACTGCCGCATTATCATGCGGATACGGATTTTTCTCTGAGAGCTTATGAGCGGGGGATTCCTGTATTCGTGGATTTTGAATCCATAGTCTATAGTGAAGTTAATGTGGGTAACATGAATGAAGCCAGCAAGATTACATTGAAAGGGATTTTGATGACCTTTGATGCTAAACGTGGTGTTAATGGATTTCCTGCGTATAAAAACTTTGCGCTGAACCATTTTCAGAGCCGCTGGCTTCAGTATCTATTTGTAACCTACATGAAGATTTTTTTGGGGCTGACTCGCCGCTATTTCGTCTCAAAACTTGAGTGTGTTTATAAGCGCAGCCCATTATGAAAATATTGTATTTAACCAAGGGCGTTGTCGGTAAGCACGGTTATTACCGTGACATCCAGTTAGCCAAGGGGTTGGTGAAACTTGGTCACGACGTTACCCTCGTTGCCGCCGCTGAATCCTGGCGAGGAAGCTGCCAGGATGTGGTGGGGGTAAAGGTGCAGACTTTTTTTGACTTTTTACCTTATCAAATAAAGAAAGGGGGGCTGAGCTTTCTCGATGTGTTGAGTCGCCTCGTTTTTTTGATAGGCAAGAAATTCGATGTGGTATTTGTGGATAGTGGTTTCAGGCCGGTGACAGGTATTCCGGGGCATTTATATGCATGGTGGGCGAATGTGCCTTATGTCTGCGAGTGGTGGGATTGGCTGGGAAAAGGCGGACTATACGAGCGAAAATCAAAAAAGTATCAATATACTTTAGGTGTGTTGGATAACTACTTTGAGATAGTCGACAAGAAGGCAGCGGATGGCGTAGTGCCTCTATCTCAAAAACTAAAACAACGGGCTTTAAATCTTGATATACCGGACGAGCGTTTGCTCGTTCTTCACGGCGGTGCCGATCTTAGCCTGAGTGGCGCACCGACTAAAGCCGAAGCACGGCAGTTACTGGGGTTGCCAGTTGATGCGCAAATAGTGGGTTTCGCCGGCATGGATCATGGCGAGGTTGAAGATATTCGACCATTTCTTGAAGCCATTTGCGAACTAAAACTTAAGCATCCAAGTTTTATCTGGTTTAGTACGGGCGGTCGTCTGCCTGACGTATTTCGCCGTCAATATGGAATTGGAAACGAATACCACGAATTTGGCTGGGTTGACTATGATCAATATCGCAATTGTCTTGCTTGCGCAGACGTGTTGTTGCTCTTTCAGGAAGACCATTTAATCAATCAGGCTCGCTGGCCCAATAAGCTTGGAGACTATATGGCGGTCGGGCGACCTGTGCTGACAACTTCGGTTGGTGAAGTAGAAACATTTGCCAGTGGTTTTGAGCAACATGGTTTGTACCTGACTGCATGGAATAAAGAGGCAGTGATTGCGTCGTTGGATGAATTGCTGGGTAATCCCGGCAAGATGGATGAGATGGGACAAAAAAACGCAGAAATTGCCCGCAATGCGTTTTCCTGGGAGAGGAAATCCGAGGAACTTGGTGTCTTCCTGGAGAAAATAATTTCGATGGGTAAGCGCCGTTAATATGTTGAAACCTTCAATTCCCGCTGGTGTAACTGAAACGCGACCGATGTTGATCATTTCGGTGGATCACGAGGTATTTGGCAATGGCTCAGGATGTCTGGATGCCTGTGTAAGGAGACCGGTTGACCGGATGCTCTCGGTTGCGGAGAAGTTTTCTGCGCCCTTGACGTTTTTTGTTGAGGCGCTGGAGTTTGAAGCCATGCAGGTGGCAGGGATTGATGGCATTGATTCGGTCATTGCACAGCTGACGGTTGCTTATAAATCAGGCCATGATATCCAGTTGCACATTCACCCTCAGTGGGATGGCGCTGCGTATGACGGCAGAGATTGGCGTGTGAATGAAAAATTGTGGCGTATTGGGAATATTGATGAGAGGCGACTTGTCAGGTTGTTGAAACAAGGTAAGTCGTGGATAGAGGGGCAGCTCAGTTCGGATTTTCCTGAATATGAATGTCTGGCCTTTCGTGCGGGCGGGTGGTGTATTCAGCCGTCTGATGCTGTGATCAAGGCATTACTCCAACTTGGTTTTCAAATAGATTCAACCGTAGCGCCAGGACTTCAAAACCTTGCAGCTGGTGAGTGGGCGGATTTTCGGGATGTGCCGGATCAACCTTATTGGAGGACGAACGGAGATGTCTGTCGCGAAGCTAATTCGGGTCTTTGGGAAATTCCCATTTTGACAGGTAAAGTTGGCAGGTTAAGACATTTGCAAGCGGTGAAGAAGTGTCGCTCTTTCGGTTCTAACGGGATGGCATCGGGGTGTGTGGGGAGCTATCAGGGGGCAAGCAGCAGGCTGCAGGCATGGCGTGGCAAGTTTGGTAAGTTGATGAGTTCCGGTAATGTGATGCTGGATTTTTCAACCATGCCGACGGATATTTTGGTTCAAATTACCAGGGATTGGATGGCTAAATACCGTACACAATCAAGTTATTTGCCTTTGGTCGGCATAGCGCATACGAAAAATTTTACGGACTATTCGGAGAAGAATATGAATGAATATCTTCAATGGGCGATTGATGAAGGTATCGCTTGTTCAACATACAGGGATTTCCTGGGGGTGGTAAATGGTCGTTGATTTACAGAATAAACCACCTTCAGTTCTTTACATCATGGGTACTGCAAGAAGTGGCTCCACTATTTTAGAAATTCTGCTGGCTAATGGAGTCGGGGTGTTCGGTGCTGGCGAACTGACCAGCTTGATTCAGGATGGCTTTTGTGAAAACAAGCCTTGTGCTTGCGGTGAGGACTGCCATCAATGTGCGGTTTGGGGCAAAGTGTTGCAGAGCCTGGACATGACTGGGGATGAGTATGTCGAGTGGGCTGCGTTGCAAAAAAAGATGGACTGGCATGATGGTTTTATTCGCCAGATATTTTCTGTGGTATCGGAGCGGGATAAGAAATCGTACCGGGATTTTAATATGAGATTGTTAATGGCAATCCAGCAGGTTACAGGCTGTAAAGTTATTTTGGATTCTTCAAAGTATGCGGGCAGAGCTTTGGCGTTGGCACGGATATTAAATATGAACCTGAAGGTGATTTGCCTGACCCGCTCTCCTGCCGGGTTAATGTCTTCCTTTCAAAAACCGAACATGGACGAACAGCAACCCAAGAGTACCGTTGCTGCAATGATCTATTACGTCGTGACGCTGGCCTTGTTACGGGTTGCAACGGTGTTATTGCGAGGCCGAGTACACCAACTCAGTTATGAGGCTATGCTAAGTGCGCCTGATGAGAGTTTAAAACAGCTTGAAAAATGGGCAGGTATTGATTTAACTGACTCAAGAAAACGTTTGCAGGCTAATCAGGGCTTCTCTGTCGGGCATATCGTTACCGGGAATCGTTTACGTAAACAAGGTCAAGTTTATTTTAAATCCGGCTTGGACGAAAGAAAAATCAGTGGGATTGGTGCAACGTTGGCAGTTGTTGTGATGAATGCCTGGCGTAACGCATTGAGATTTTGACTTTTAACTACATCACGCCGTTCTTTCCTGCACTTAGAGCTTGAAACCGCCATACCAAAAAATTAACAGATGATAAGGACAATATCAATGAAGAGCAAACTGTCAAATCCGATCAGAGCACTTGTCAAGTCATTTTCTGGCCGCGCCAGGCAAGTGCGTGCAGAAATTTTCAGGCATCACTTTTTTTTTGATGAAAATACCAAAATATTGGATTTAGGATCCGAGACTGGTTCGAATATAAAATTCGTTCTTGAAGGCACAAAAGCTCAGGCCTCAAATATATATATCGCGCCGATATTGATTCACTCGTAGTGGAAAAAGGAAGGGAGGTTTTTGGCTTTACTCCAGTCGTAATTAGTGAATCAGAAGGCTTGCCATTTCCTGACGGTTACTTTGATATTGTTTACTGCTCATCTGTCATTGAACATGTAACCATCCCCAAAAATAGCGTATGGACTATGTATTCTGGCGCTGAATTCAAAAGTAAATCTCTTGAAAGGCAGGCCAATTTTTCTAACGAAATCAGAAGGTTGGGTAAGCAATATTTTGTGCAAACACCATATAAACACTTTCTAATTGAAAGCCATAGTTGGCTTCCGTTTGTTGCTTGGTTGCCACGATGGTTGTTGATACTAACATTGCGGATTACGAATACATTTTGGGTGAAAAAAACCAGCCCAGACTGGTATCTCTTGGACAGAAAAGAAATGTCGGCATTGTTTCCTGAAGCCAAAATTGTTGAAGAAAAAAAGTGGGGTATGACGAAGTCTATTATGGCAATCAACACAACTTCTTCAAAATAGTTAATGAAGCCATTACATTTTGAAGCGATTTTTGATCCCTATGATTTGTGGTCGTCAACCGTTGGCGTATTTGTCAAAAAAGGCTATTACGCTGGCGTTCTTTGGGGGAAGGCGGCAGCCATTTGCTTGAGTGTATTTGACTGGCTGATTCCCGGATGGACTCGATGGATGACGCAGGCTTTATCGAGAAAATATCCGATTGTTATTGCGCACGAGATTCTGCGCTATCACGAGGATGGTGCGTGTGCTGAATTTGCTCCTGGCGAAATGTTGGTCGCTTTGCGTTCTATTGATGTTTCGGCTGGCAGAATGACAAGTTGTGCATGGGGTCTTGGATTTCCATGGATGTCAAAAAATGGTCTATATGGGCCGGATGTTCCATTCGTTACACATACTCCTTATGCCATGGAGGCCTCGCTAACTTTGGCCAGCCATCGCGAGGTTGAGCGTGATGCTATGGAAATATTTCATGGTACGTGGACATTCCTCGAATCGCTCAAGGTTATGCACGAAGGCGATGAAGGGTTGGCGCTGTCATATGCTCCGATTGATGAGCCACGCATGGTGGTGAATGCTAATAGCTATGCCGCTTTTGCTTACGCCTTGCATGCCGTGTATGGCAAGGATGAATTGCGCGAGTCTGCTAAAAGGAAGTGCGAAAGAATTGTTCGCTGGGTCGTACAGCAGCAGGCGAAGAATGGTTCATGGTTTTATTATGCCGATAAAGACACTGGCAATTTTATAGACTGTTTCCACTCTTGTTTTGTGGTGAAAAATCTCTTGAAAGTCAGCAAGCTGTTGCCTGATTTGTCCGATTTCATCCGACCTGTTGCAGATAATGGCTGGAAATATATCCAGAGTGAGTTGTATGACAAGGATGAGGGGTTATGTCGCCGCTTTGCTGTGCGGGCGCAGCGAGACCCGTTTCGCTGGGATTTGTATGATCAGGCGGAGTATTTGGGTTTGCTGGTGGATTTTGGTCAACTAGAGGAAGCTAAATCGTTTGCAGAGCGGGTTGAAATGAAGTTCAGGAAAGGCGAGCATTGGTATTGCCGGATTGATATTTTTAACCGCCGCTGGGGAAAAGATTTTTTGCGTTGGGGGATTGTTCCTTTTTGGTATCACTCGGCAAGATTGCAGAATGCTTTAAAGGTAAATTGATATGTGCGGCATACTGGGTTCGATCGGGATTGAAATTTCAGAAGATCACCTTCTGGCACTAAGGCATCGCGGCCCCGACGGTAATGGAATTGAGCGCATTCCTGTTGCTGGCCATATAGTGACACTTGCGCATACGCGCTTGTCCATACTCGATCTATCACCCGCCGGAAGACAACCCATGCGTAGCCAGGATGGCCGTTGGTGGCTGACTTTCAACGGCGAAATTTACAATCATCTCGACTTGAGAAAGGTGTTGTCAATTGAATTCCGGGGGCATTCCGATACTGAAACGCTGGTTGAGTTAATCGCTAAGGAGGGGCTGGAGCAGGCGGTTGCGCGGCTTAATGGTATGTTTGCTTTTGCGGCATTAGACTTGCTGGAAGGCAAGCTTTATTTAGTGCGAGACCCGTTTGGAATCAAACCGCTGTATTTTTCCCGGCAAGATCGGAAATTTTCATTCGCTTCAGAAGTGGGAGCTCTGAAGGCGCTGGGCGTGGTGTCGAGCGGCGTTGATGTGCAGGCGCTACAATTATTTATGACGCTCCGTTATCTGCCAGCGCCTACAACGTTATGGAGTTCGGTAAATCGCCTTCATCCTGGACATGTTCTATGTGTAGATGTTGCAACCGGTAAGTCCGAACTGTCCTGCTATATCAAGCCAGTTAAGACCCGATTTTCCGGTTCGATAGATGATGCTGTTGACGCTTACCAAATTGGCTTGAAAGCCGCAATTAACCGCCAGTTGTTGTCAGATGTGCCGGTGGGTGTGCTGCTTTCTGGTGGAATTGACTCCGCATTGGTGGCGGCTATGGCCAAGGATTTGGGACGTGATTTGCCTTGTTTCTCCGTGGGTTTCGGCAAAGGCCATCCAGAGTGTGAGTTGGCAGATGCCGCTGAAACTGCACGCGTGCTGGGGTTGCCTTTTTCATCTGTTCAGGTGTCGCCTGACATGCTGATGCAATCACTGCCAGATATTGTGCGTTCTGTGGAGGAGCCGCTTGGGACAACTTCAATTATGCCGATGTGGTATCTGGTAAAAAAAGCACGGGAACAGGCTACGGTTGTGCTTACTGGACAGGGAACCGATGAGCCGTGGGGCGGGTATCGCAGGTATCAGGTAGAGATGGTGCATCGAATGTTCCCATTTGCCAGTTTTTGGCAAGGTTTGAGAGGGCTGTCCGGTGTTGCGGGTGCATTGCCGGAGGTGCTGGAACGTGGGCTGAGAACGCTATCTGTTAGAGGATTGCAGAATCGCGCTGTTGAAGCGTGCACTTTGTTTTCTGGTGCCGAAAGAAAATCGTTGCTAGGTAGCGATGCTGATGGTGGGGCATCGAAACTGATGCAGTATTGGCTCGGTATCCTGGATAACGGTATGGCTGAGCCAGCCGAGAGGATGATGCAAATGGATGCCAGAATGAACCTGGCTGACGATCTGTTGTTGTATGGTGACAAGATATCCATGGCTGTCTCGCTTGAGGCGAGAGTTCCCATGCTGGATGTGGAGTTGATGAGTTTTGTTGAATCGTTACCTTTGCAGTACAGACTCGCGCTGAGGCGAGGCAAGATCGTTCATAAAAAAATGGCGGAGCGATATTTGCCGTCTGCCATAGTTCATCGAAAGAAGAAAGGATTCGGCGTGCCATTTGGCGCATGGTCTCGCGGTTCGTGGCGGCAATATATTGAGGAATGCCTGCTTCGACCCGATGCTCCTCACTGGTCAATGCTTGATAGGCGTGAAGTGATTAATTTATGGAATCAGCACCTCAAGGCGGCACCCGACAGAAGCAGGCAAATTTTCTCTCTGTTAATGCTCGCATTGTGGTGGCGAGAACAATGAATAAAAACAAATTCAGTATGTTCGGCATGGCACTTGATGGCTGGAGCATGGACGAGACGGTTGGTCTGATTCGAGATCGAATTCGTCAGGGCGTTTTCACGCAGCATGTTGTTGTCAATGCCGCCAAGATGGTTCATGCACAAAAAGATGCTGTGCTGATGGAGTCAATCACATCGTGTGACATCGTGAACATTGATGGTATGGGTGTGGTTTGGGGTGCCAGATTGCTCGGCTTTGAAGTTCCAGAGCGTGTGGCAGGGGTGGATCTTTTTTATAGGCTGATCGAGTTAAGCGAAGTTGAAATATTCCCGGTTTTTTTGTTGGGCGCGGACGAGGAGGTTGTCAGGAAGTGTTCACAGACTTTATTGGCAAAGCATCCCGCTCTCAAAATAGCTGGCTATCATCACGGTTATTTTTGGGACAACGAAAATGAAGTGGTTGAAGAAATAAGGGATTCTGGCGCGAAATTGTTATTCGTGGCTATTACATCCCCCAAAAAAGAATGTTTCATAAACCGGTGGAAAAGCCAACTCGGAGTAAGTTTTGTCATGGGTGTGGGAGGTACATTCGACGTTGTCGCTGGCAAAGTCAATCGCGCGCCGGTTTGGATGCAAAGGGCGGGGCTTGAATGGTTTTATAGGGTTATCCAGGAGCCACGAAGGATGTGGAAGCGGTACCTCATTACAAACACGCTTTTTATCCTCATGCTTATTCGAGGTTTACTCTCAAAAAAATATCGAGAAAATGGCATGAGTCGCTTTCCGGTTTAGCTGTTGTGATCATGTATAACGGAACGGATGTCCACTTCCAAAAACAGACTTTTTTACCCGCTAAACTCATTCCCCTTTCGAATTACAATCGGAAGCGGAAGCGGAAGGTGACGGATGTCAGAACTGAATGAGCCTGAAGGCGATTCATTGCCGACGGCCTGTTTAACGTGCGCTCTCTAACGGGTATGGCAGAGGCCACCCTGAATAATGAAATTCACCGCGCCCGCTTCCTCCATCCCAACCTTCCCTCGCACACCCTAAAGGGTACAAGAGCGGGGGAAGGGGCAAACGAATCGCTACGCGAGTTTTACGTTAAGAAGGCAATCCGGGGTTCGAGCCAGTTCGGCGGGGCACGTTAGATTTCGGGGTAATGCCGCCAAAAATTTGCACGACCTCTATCCGCCACCTTCTAACCCGAAGTATCTTTCATCATCAGGGGTGGCTGCAACTGCCATGCCCGCTAGGGCTGTCTATATACTTTGGTCTATATGATAAAGGCGCGTTGGTAGGTAGAATCGCGCCGCATTTGCGATGGTTTAGGTTATCGCGTTGGGGTGCGAACCAAATCAGGTTCTGTATTCAATGTGAAACTCGCGCAGCGATTCATCTGCCCTTTCCCTCGCTTCTCGGGGGGGATATTGGGATGAAGGAAACGGGTAGGGCGGGTTTGCTGTTGCCCACAGAGCAACCTGCCTGCGAGAATCGTTTCACATTATCAGGGGTGGCATATGTCATGCCCGTTAGGATGTCCGTCAGTCATCATGGGAGTGGTTTTGTTCAGAAATTCTTCGACAGGTTTGATCAAGCAGCATAGTTCCACTTTGACCATGTTGTTGCGCGCGTTGGATGCGCTGCTCATTGGCTTGGGGATGCTTTTTTCTGTCTGGTTGTACGGCTTGGCGCTGGGTACTGAATACTTGTTGCTTGTCACGCTGGCGATTTTGGTTTTCATGTTTGTGGCGGAGGTGCGCTCGCTTTATCAATCCTGGCGCGTCAGCCGCGTGATCGAAGAGTTCGGTCATCTCGGCGTGGTATGGCTGATCGTGGTGGTATGTCTGCTGGCCTTGGGGTTTGTGGCCAAGGCTTCGGCAGATTTTTCGCGCGTGGTTATCCTCGTTTGGGTGCTGGTTACGCCGGGGGTAATGTGTGCGGTGCGTTTTGGGTTGCGCAAGGCTCTGCGCCAGGCGCGCGCGCAGGGCAAGAATACTCGGACAGTTGCATTCGCTGGCGTTGACAGGACGACCATAAAGATGTCTGAACATATCGCCAAAATGCCTTGGTTGGGGTTAAAGCTGGTAGGCGTATTTGATGACCGTATGCCGAAACGGTTAAATCTGGGTGGGCTGACGCTGTTGGGCGATTTGAATAAATTGCTGGAGATGGCGCAGGCAGGGCAGATTGACATCGTCTATATCACCTTGCCCATGCACGCCGAACGCCGCATTATTCAGGTGATAGAAACGCTGGCGGATACTACCGTTTCGGTGTATATGGTGCCGGATATGTTTATCTTCTCCCTGTATAAAGCCCGCTGGGTCACGGTCGGTGGGATGCCAGTGATTAGTACCTTCGAGAGTCCTTTTTATGGCACGGAGTCGTGGGTGAAGCGGGCGGAGGACGTATTGCTGGCCGGTTTGATCCTGTTGTTGATTTCACCTGTGTTGCTAGTGGTTGCGATAGGCGTTAAATTGTCTTCGCCGGGGGCGATTATTTTCAAGCAACGGCGCTACGGCTTGGGGGGGAAAATCGTCGAAGTGTGGAAGTTTCGCAGTATGACTGTTTGCGAGGATGGGGCGCAGGTGGTACAGGCTAAAAAATGTGATGCGCGTATCACGCGCTTTGGTGCTTTTATACGCTGTACTTCGCTTGATGAATTACCGCAATTTATCAATGTATTGCAGGGGACGATGTCCATTGTGGGACCCCGTCCGCATGCTGTTGCGCACAACGAGCAATACCGTAAACAAATACGTGGTTACATGTTGCGACACAAGGTAAAACCGGGCATTACCGGTCTGGCGCAGGTGAATGGCTGGCGCGGTGAGACCGATACGCTCGACAAAATGGAAAAGCGCATCGAGTATGACTTGGCCTATATCCAAAATTGGTCGCTGTGGTTGGACATTAAAATTATCTGGAAGACTGCATTGGTTGGATTTTTTGGTAGTAACGCTTATTGAGGTAAAATCGGGCATGAAAAGCGAAGGGTTTGACTTATTCGCTGGCCGTTTGTTGACAAGAAGCCTTGGTTTTAACGTTAAATTCGCGCAGCGATTCGTTTGCCCCTTCCCCCGCCCTTGTACCCTTTAGGGTGTGCGGGGGAAGGTTGGGATGGAGGAAACGGGCGTGGTGAATTTCATTATTCAGGGTGGCCTCTGCCATGCCTGTTAGTCGCCCAAGGTTTTATCGGACACTTTGAGTGGGGACATCCAATAAGCCTTATGCTTTGCCTGAGGCACTTTGTCTTGTTTGGTTTTGTCGTTTTCGTAAAAGCGAAAATTCTTTTGGCTATGTTATCGTGTGCGTTGAACTTAATTTATCCATCAGAGAAGCACCCCCTCCCCTTGGAGGGGGTGGGCTAGGGTGGAGGTAGAAACGCAGAATTTGCCCAAATTTACCCCCATCCTAAAGCCCCCTCGCTTCGCTCTCCCCCACTGCAAGGGGGAAGGAATATACCTGAAAAATATTTAAATTTATATATAATAATCAATATGTTATATGGGATACTATTTAGCAGTGACATAGCCATTCTTTTTATTCAAAGCATCGGCTTCCAGGTTGTATCGGAATGACGAAGCTGTTTGTAAAGGGAAGACATTGTGCGGATGCAGTCTCCCTCCGTGCAGGATTTTTTAGCCATTTTTTTGTACTGATATAACTGCTTTTTGGGAGAGAATATGACTGTTGAAACCAATGGGATTTTTGCGGTAATTCTGGCGGGAGGGACGGGTAGTCGTTTGTGGCCGTTGTCGCGCCAGCAATTGCCCAAGCAATTTCTGAAGCTGGATGGCGAAGCATCGTTGTTGCAAACCACGGTGAATCGTCTGGAATCGGTGATTTCAGCCAGCAATGTGTTGATTGTTACGCAAGAGTGTTATGCGAAAGGTGAGGCCTACCATGCCTTGCTGCCTTATCGCTCGCTGTTTGAACCGGTAGGACGCAACACCGCTCCGGCGATTGCGCTGGCGGCGGCGCGTTTGATGGATGAGGGCGCTGACCCCGTCATGGTGGTGTTGCCAGCCGATCACGTCATCAAGGATGAAGTCCGGTTTCGTGCGCATCTGAATATCGCCATCGAAGCGGCCAGGCAGGATAAGCTGGTCACATTCGGGATACAGCCGACCCGACCCGATACGGGTTTTGGGTATATCAAAGCCTCCCCCTGTGACGCATCCGGGATGTGTGCCGTCGAATGTTTCACGGAAAAGCCGGACTTGGCAACCGCCGAACAATTCCTGGCGGAAGGTCGTTATTTCTGGAATTCCGGCATGTTTGTCTGGCGCGCTTCGGTCATCATGGCCGAGATTGAGCAGCATCTGCCAGCGGTGTATCAGGGGATTCAGACCATCCTCGCCGAGAGCCGCAGCACGGGGAATTTTCAGCAAGCCGTGGAAAAGCACTTCGCCGCGATGCCTTCTGTTTCGATTGATTACGGGGTATTGGAAAAATCCAGTCGGGTTGCGCTGATTCGCTGCGATATTGGCTGGAACGATGTCGGTAGCTGGCAGGCCGTGCATGAAATATCCGCCAAGGATCAGCACGGCAACGCCTTGCAAGGCAATGTTATCGCGGTGGATTGCAAAAACAGCCTGATACGCGCCGAAAAAAGGCTGGTGGCGGCAATTGGTGTAGAAGACTTGTGCGTGGTCGAAACCGCCGATGCGATTCTAATTTCTAAAAGTGATCAAACCCAGCGGGTGCGCGAAGTAGTGGATACCTTGCAGCATCGCGGCGCATCCGAACATGTTTGCCATGTCAAGGTGAACCGCCCGTGGGGGAGCTACACCGTGCTGGAAGGCGCGCGGGATGGCTTCAAACTCAAGCGCATTGAGGTTGCACCCGGTGCGCGACTTAGCCTGCAAAGTCATTCGCACCGTTCCGAGCATTGGGTGGTGGTGTCCGGCACGGCGACCGTTACCAATGGCGAGGAAGTCATTACTGTAAACAAGAACCAAAGCACCTATATTCCAATGGGAACGAAGCACCGCCTGGAGAATCGCGGCAAAATACCGCTGCATATCGTCGAAATCCAGGTGGGCGAATACCTCGGCGAAGACGACATACAGCGTTATGAGGATAATTACGGCAGATAAAGACGCTAACGATAAATTTTCAAAACTTACAGGTGATTCTGGTATCACCGTTCAATAACTCGTTCTCATCCAGAAACGTAATGCTTTGATTTTATTTAATAAAATGTGATTTTTTAGTGGAAAAACCCAGTGGAAAAGTTTATAATTGCTCTCAAGTCGTTAATTGCAAACAATAAACAAAACCACTGGGGAATCCAAAATGCGCACCAAACGCACGCATCAGATGAGTATATACGAAGCCTTTTCAAAACACGAAATTGGCCAGGAATTGAAAGCGGTGTCCGA
>Ga0100392_1004382_pt1 | contig 12678 bp, 10 predicted proteins | sample CryGeymeta201516_FD_81548 | JGI IMG/M metagenome (GOLD analysis project Ga0100392, IMG submission 81548) | Groundwater microbial communities from Crystal Geyser aquifers in Utah, USA - Crystal Geyser metaG 2015-16 | ecosystem: Environmental > Aquatic > Deep subsurface > Groundwater | place: USA... | reverse complement strand
GTTTAGTTATGGTGTTAGTAGAAGTAGTTGATTAACTTGTTAATGGAGGTTAGTCGAGATTCTATACTACTATGTGTAGTAGTACAGCCAATTCCTTTTTCACTCGATTTTTCTAGAATTGTATCAGAAGACACTGGCAACCTCACGCATGCAGCCTAGTCCTGCGTTTCATCGGCGGAAGCCAATGTTTCGTCCTACCTGTCAGTCGGCGATAGCTGCACCACTGTAACATCACGTTCCAACAAGATATTGGATGCAGCCAAAAAAGAGTTGGTAAAGATTGACGGTTTTCCCTTTGGATTGGGAATGGTATTATTTTTTGTCGAATTTGACCATTCATCAGCCACAAACAAAAAAAGCCCAGCCCACCAGCAACACACCGCGCGACAGAAAGCGCGGACTAAACAATGTCATTCGCAGCTCAAAAAATAAGGATCCATCAGATAGCTATACAAACTCTACATCATCAAGTGACCCCCTCCCTGTGCAAGTTCAGGTTTGCATCAGCAAGCGACCTGTGTACTACATTACTAGCCTACTACTCCGTAGTAATAAATAATTATGTTGGTACGTGTTACTCGTAAATCTTCACGTTCGATGCCTGCTTTTTTTTTTAACAGTAGGTCACGAACGGATGCTAATCACGAGTTCTGCCTCCAACACCACCTCTCTCTTTTTCCAATGATTTCTTGCATCAAGGATGACAGTGTGTATTACATCATCATGCACAAGAGCACTACTTTTTATGAACAGACACTCTTAATTGAGACCTAGATGCCACATGCCACATGTGCCTTCTAATAATAGGAAGCAAAACAAGTGAAAATATCAGTTTTCAACCTACCTGGTAAGAGAAAGGTGATCGGAGAGAAGTGTGAGGTGGATCAGAAATCAGAATCATACAGATTTCATTCTCATCAGCAGTTGCAAGTTGCAACCACTATTATTTGGATTACTATAGTACTACTTTTAAAACAACAATAATAATAGTATTATAAGATGATGGAAGACGTTGTTAATCCGGCTGTTCCGTCGACCGTAGGAGCCTTGTTGGCTGAAGAGTGGACGATTAATCCATTAGCGACGCTGCCGTCATTTTTAGAAATGTTCATGATGGACGAAGCGTCGCGATTGGCGCGAAAATCGTTAGACGTGGGAATGCGTCTGCTGCAGCAACAGTTGCAGAATCAGCATCCGCATCAGCAGGCAGCAACGAACAATGAAAACTACACAACCAATGACAGCAATACAGCAAATACTTCCCGATCTTTTACAAGAATTATGGCTCATCTATCCTCATTGTTGCAACGGTCAACCTCCAAAGTCGCATCGACGATTGCATTGTTGATTCACAAGTTTGGACCGGAACTTTCCTGTCTCATCTTGTACGCTGTGGAGCGTCAGTGCTTGCATTCGGAAGCTTGTGCAACCTTTAGCGAGTCGCTCTACGGAGGACGCCAAGCCAAGCTCGATCATCAGTCCTCTCAAGACGACAACAAGGAACGACGGAAACTCTTGCCCGTCAGTGATCGGGACAAAACACGACTGGCATTGCTGGTCGCTCTGGGACCTTACATTCAACGTCGAATGCTATTACTGTACCAACATTTGAAACAACAACAGCAGCAGCAACAGCAGCAACAACCATCGCATTCCGAGCGATCATTGACCGCAACAAGATTTTCATTACTACTGCAAAAGCTACGAAAATTTTATGTCGGGATCTATCCATTTTTGCACGTATCGCTCAGCAGTATAGATGTGGTGTATCAATGGCGCTATCTCTTGGGACGATCCGTCTTTTTTCACCCATACGGCCACTTGCTGGGATTGGTGGTCCGTCGAGTGACGCAGGCAGACAACGAGACATCTCCCGCCATGTCGGTCAGTGCTTCCTCCACGGCAAAGGTGCCACCATCCAATTCCTCTTCCAGTTCAGCCACAACGACTTCGGATCTATCCAATGTACCACCATCGGTTGCCCCTTCTTCTCCATTGCGAAATGTTGCTGTCTGGGCACTATCATCTACGGTAGTCTTGAGTTGGATATCGCATTTCCGAGCCGAATATCGGCGACAACGACAAGAGTTGATACTTCAGCAACAACAGCTGCAGCAGCAGCAACAGCAGCAAGTCGATCATCGGGGTGCACCTACTTCCAGCAACAATTTAAATGACCGGCTTGTCTACAACAGCAATGCAACAACACAAGATGTTGTACCGTTGATTTCTCCAACTCCTTCGAGTGGCATTAAAAATAATAAGCTAATACCAGATCATTTGTGTCCCTCGTGTCGACAACCACGGATGCATCCAACGGCATCCTCTTCTGGGTTTGTTTTTTGCTACAAGTGCCTCTTGCAGCACGTTCGGGATACGGGAAAATGTCCGATGACGGGAAGGCACTGTCGCGAAGCTCAAATGTTGCGTTTGTACGAACCCAATGCGACGACTGCGACTACGATTAGGACGAGTACAGCGACTGTGGTTCCAGGTTCATCATGAGCAAAAAATTTAAAGAAAATTAAAATCTATAAGATGCTTATTGTTGTTGTTGTTGTTGTTGTTGTTAAAATGTCACAACGAGATGCTGCACTTTGTTACGAGTACAATTTACGGTAGTCTAGTAATATCTATCTGTCAAGTACTAATACTAGTCTAATACTCGGTAGTAGCTAGAGCTACTACTATTCGCAATCTTCGGGAGTACTACCTGCTAGACCCTACTACTACTAGTAGCTACTCTAGAGTAGGCTACTACATACTACTAGCAGCGAAACAGATTGTACTGGTAGTTGTCGATCCACTCTTCAGCTTGCCATCTTATTTTCTACCATTAACTTTTCAATAAACCACATTTCACTCTTGCTGAGACTCTCAAAACGAAATCTTCGACTGTGAGTGGGTACGTAGACTAGTACTACTCTAGGTTGGTCTCTACTAGTAGTAGGTAGCTAGAGTACTAGTACTAGTCTACTAGTAGTACTAGTAGTAGTAGTCTACTGTAGTTGTTCACAACAAACACATCCTCTATCGTTTCACCGTCGTTCATTCTCGACAATTCGCTCACTTGTTGTTGTGTGTTGATGTCTGACGGCGGCCAAGTTAACTAGGCTGCTAGGTAGAGGTCAACTTACGTATTGTATGACTTATACACAATCGCCATGGGCTTCCCCATGGAACGGGATGTTTGATTCAGGAATCAGCGAGAGTGAGGGGACTTCTGATTACGAGGACGACGACAACAACAACAACAATCTTTACAATCCCGTTGACGAAATTCACAATTGGGAGGAGGGATATCATCTCCTGAGAGCATTTCACAAACGATACGGTACCACGGAAGTTCCCATTTCAAACCGCCAGTACCGTGACTTGTATCACTGGATATGGGCACAGCGCAAGAGCTTTAAGCACGGCTTGCTTACCAACAAGCAGATGCGACGTCTCAAGCGAATTGGATTTGTTTGGAATCCCCAGAAAATCCAGATGGAATACGACCCTTCCTACACTTACGATGACAGTCTTGATCTTGGTTGTTATAGTAGTAGTGAGAGCGCTGATGATCGCAACGAAAATGCAAGTTTGGGAGGAGAGGTCGACAATGTAAGCAGCAGTGATGGCGCTGAAGATGCGGAGGAGGTTCAGAATGTCCTGGATCGTTTGGAACCTCCCGTTGATAATCCTCACGCCATTAAAAATCGAGATAAGTGGATTAAGAATTATCTCAAGTACAAAAAATTCAGAAAGAAGCACGGCAGCGCCAAGGTAAAATTGACGGACGATAGAATTTTAGCCTGGTGGGTTCAACGACAACAGTATCGCCAGCGAGATGGGAAGCTCAGACAGGACATGTTCAAGTTGCTGGATGAGCTTCAATTTCCTTGGATCGGATCTGCGGCTTTATCTGTACTGGAGCGAGGTTCGCGAAAGGTAACGAGTAGTACCACTCAAACAAGGGAAAAGAAGAAAGGAGGACCAGCGAACGACGTAGGCCGAGATATGGATACTGATACTGACGAGATCGTCAATCCCAAACACGAAGCCAAATGGATAGAAAAATACAATCAACTTAAAGCTTTCAAGAAACAGCACGGGCATGTGGATCTTCCATCCACAGGTCGTGACATTTCACTTTACACCTGGACGAACTGGCAGAGGAGAATGTACAGGGAGAAGAAACTGTCTAAATCTCGAAAGCGAAAGCTAAAAAAGCTAGGATTTGATTGGCGTGCACCCACTCATCGACAGGGAGGCTACACTCACCGTCAGGATTTCTACGAGGTGGAAAAAGATAGTGACGACAATACCATCGGAGAAGAAAAACCAAAAGACGAGGAACGAAATGTTATTCATGTCAACTCGTACTATGAATCGAAATGGCAGGATAAGTATAAGGAGTTGAAAGCATTCTATAAAAAGCATGGGAATTTTGAAGTTTCCATGGCGCGAGATGACGCGAACGAATCCTTGTATTTTTGGATTGCGAGACAGAGGAAACAGTACCGCCAAAATGTCATGCCCGAGAATCGTAGGCAGCTTTTGAAAAAACTCGGTTTGTTCAATGACAACGACGAAACAGCACCCACCCTTGCCCCTGTTCCTGTTCCTTCAAGTGATATTCGAAGTGTTGCCAGTGCAGTGGAGGAAAACAAACCACGCACGTCCGAACCAGCCACGGCCGATGACTATGAATACTATGGATATCAAGATATCTCGGCAGAATTCAGTGCTGAAGAGATTGGATCGGAAAGTGAGGACGAAGATACATGGACCCGGCGGTACGAGAAGTTGAAAAAGTACAAGGAAAAGTACAATTGCGTGACTGTTCCACTTCGCGAAGGAGATGGATTTGAGTCGCTCGCCTTGTGGTCCATGAAGCAGCAAAAGTTGTACAAGGAAAGCAAGTTGTCCAGCAATCGGAAGCGAAAATTGAGCAAGCTAGGGTTCTACTTTGGTCCGGGATCGAATGTAAGTATTCGTGAACTAAGTCAAGCGATAACGACGTCCAAGCCAAAACAGCCATCAGAGTCCCACCAAAGGATATGGATGGCATCCTACGAAGATTTAAAGAAGTTCAAAGAGAAATACGGGGCTCTGGAAATTCGACATAGTGATGTCGACCACAAGCCACTGTACATTTGGATGACACGACAACGCAGTCAGCGCTGGAAGGGCATGATGACAAATGAGCGAAAGGCGTTGTTGGATGCTATTGATTTTCCTTGGCAAGCTCCGGCCGAACGGCGGCGGGAAAGCATGGGTAGCACTGCGAATCAAGCTGGAGCATCGGTCAAAACCGCAGAGAAAGACGAGGACGAGGAGGAGAATGAAGAGGGTCTGGAACCTCCTTTAAAGCGCCTCAGAAGCAATTCATTTGCGAAACACGATGATAGATTCGAGCAAATGTGGATGGATAATCTGCGTCATTTGAAAAACTTGAAGCGTCGACACGGTAAAATGGAGATTGGCTACCCCGATATGATCTGCAAAGGACGCAAGTCGCTTTACAATTGGATTTGCAGGCAGCGCCGCTTATACAAAGATGGTAAACAACCTGCGTATCGAAAGAAACTTTTGGACGATATTGGTTTCAGTTGGACCGGTCGCGGAAAGCAAGACGAAGTGCCCATCAAGTGTCCTGGTGACAGTGACAGCGAGGGTTACGAAGGCAGTGACGCCGAAAGCAACGTCAAGAATGACGCAGCGGGTTCCGAGAGTAAGAAGGAAGACAGTGCTTCTTTTCAATATGATCTAAATGACGCAGCTGCGATCGATTCTACTGATTTTCCCGGAGACCTGGATAAGGCTGACGACCTTACAGAATACTTGAATGCTGTCGAGAAGAAAATTGACGGAAAGAAGTCTGAATTGGAGCGGTTGAAGCGCCGTCGAAATCGGCTTGAACGGCAATCTTAGGTGAGAGCTTCCTCTCTTATACTACTCTATTATTTTAGCAGATCAGTAGCCTCTTTCTAATGGATTTAATAGGCTTCTTAGGTCTGTTTCAGCTACTAGTAGTACTTTCTTGCTTCACTTTTTTCAGTAACCTGTTTAGACCTGCCTGTTAATTGGAGTAGGTCTGTTATCACCAAATTCGAGACAAGGGAAATCTCGAGTTGAAGCACCAAAATCTTGAGTTTTGGCATGAAAAATCTCCAAAATCTCGAGTTTTGGCATGAAAAAACTCGAGATTTGGTGAATCTTGAATCTGGTGGATGCCTACTAGCTAGCTCTACTACTACTACTCCGAGTTACTACTACTATCCTCTAGTGGCTCTGGAGAACTATTGTGCGACCTTAGACATTTCAAAATTAATGACCGCGTCTGACCGTCAACGTCATCATCACACTACCGGTACTGAATGAGATGAACGGCACGAGATAATCATCATCCGTACTAGCTAGCTATCATCAGCGCGGCTTCGCAATGCTCTGCTGGTAGTGTGCGGCATGTTTGATCGATCATCTTCTTAACCTTCATCACTACTAGTAGTAATATTTTCAGCTACTCTATAAAATCAAAACAATCATGTTTCTGTTAGATTGGTGGTACAGCGCCCTTGCGAGCTTAGGTAAGATGATGATAATAGTATTGTGCTAATATATCTTCTGCAGCAGTAGCTAGAGTACGGAGGAGACTAAATCCGTGGGATCTAGTTCATTGGATGATCATACATGAAATCTTGACTCCTCCAATGCTCTGGTTTTGTCTGGAGATGTTGGCGGTTGTGCTTAATGCCCGCAATGCAATGTGAGAAGGAGGTTTTGCTTAGCTTTTAGTTGGAAGTGATGGATAGTTTATTATTATTTTTCCAATGATGATTCTATATTATTATTTATTTCTCTGACCTTGTAATATTTTTGTCGTCCCTCCTAAATTCCCATTTCCACCTCGGATCCATTGATAAAATAATGCAATTATTATTACATCTTGAACAACTCGTTTCAACCTGACCAATCATTTTTTTTAAAAGGCTTGTACCATAAGAATGCCAAGATTCTGTTTTTGGGCCTGGATAATGCCGGTAAGACAACTCTGCTTCACATGCTCAAGGAGAACCGAGTGCAGGTGCATGTTCCCACCCTTCACCCCAACACGGATGAATTGATCATTGGAAACATTAAATTCAAGACCTTTGATCTGGGTGGTCACGAAACTGCGCGCCGATTGTGGCAGGATTACTTTACCACGGTCGATGGTGTTGTGTACCTGGTGGATGCCATTGACAGAGGTCGTTTTCCCGAGGCAAAGAAGGAGTTGGATGCTTTGTTAACGTCGGAGGAATTGCAAGATGTTCCCTTTCTGGTCCTCGGAAACAAGATTGATATGCCCACCGCTGCCAGCGAAGAGGAACTTAAGTATGCCCTTGGATTGATGGACACTTACGGAAAGGATAAGGGACGAGATGATGCCAGTGGAGTTCGCCCAATTGAATTGTACATGTGCTCCGTCATTCGAAGAATGGGATATGCCGATGGATTCAAGTGGCTTTCGCAGTTCTTGACCTAAACAAAATTACTCGAATACTATTTACTATTTCACGCGGCAATTTGAATTTGGAAACACATGCTGGGAATCTGCAACGAATGAGGAAAGTATTTGCCTTGATTGACGATATCAACAACGTTTGGGCGGAGGATGGCACTGGCGTTTCGAACGAATTTATACTACTCCGAACTCCGAGTACTAGCAGTACTTCAAAAATTAGCTATTTTAGTGGTTGTTAATGCTCTGATGACGTTTGTCTCGTTCATACCGTTCTGTAATTGTACGGCCAAGTCCTTTAGCTTTCCACTAACGTCTCATCCGGGCCGAACTCTCATTGCCACTGTATGCGCTATATTATCAATTTTCGAAAGAAACCAAATCAAAGCGGTCGTCAAGTTTTGAGTAGAAGAGAATATTTAGCAGCTGAGATCCGCCACGTTGTTGTGGTGAACCGTGGCGAGATGGCGTGCTTTGGTCCCACAAGCCACGGCGCTTCATGAAATAATCAATTGCCATGGCCAGTGCTTTGAGCGGGCGCTTGCCCTTCGGATATTTCTCTGTTATTTCAAGACATGCTCCCATGGCACTCTGGTCTTTTCGTTCTCGCCGCATGAGCGACGTTCCAAAATCGCGCAGCACCCAGAAGCTCAAATCTGCGACGGCAAATACTGGCGTCGGTCCGGACGAACTAAGCTGCGAAGACAGATACAATTCTGATCGTTGCGCAACACTCTTCATCGCCTTTAAGATTCCTTTCCAGTGAGGCTTGTCAGATTTGGAAATATTGTCCTTTTCAGAAAAATATTGGTCCTGGTCGACATAAAAACATTCCACTTCGGCGGTACCTGCCCGCGAAGTCGAGAGGTCTCGTGTGTGTAGACTGTTTGTAGCTTCTTGCTTTGGATCTTCGATTGCCCTCTCGTTCGACACGCCTCTACCTCCTTCGACTGACATCTCTCGAATAGTTGCACCCAAGTCTTGCAAAGTAACAAAACGCTCATTTGCACCACTACTTCCAACGTGCCACCCGATTTCTAAGTCGTCTGAAAGCACTTTTCGTAGACGGACGGATCCTTTGTCCTTGAGTAAATGAGCCTGCACAATCACCACAAAAGGAATACTGAGCAAGGAGCACACCCCGAGGAGCTCACTGAGGGACCAATCCTTTTTAAGTTGATGACAAGAAAGAATAAATATCGGATGAATGTTCATTGATAGATACGCATGCCAGTAATAACAATGAACTTACACTTTCATCAGCTTCTCGTCCAGCCTCTTCTTTTATTCGCTTTAAAAGACTTAGCATCACCCCGCTCTGAGGCATGTACTCAGCAGAAATTCCTTCCGCCCACAAAGTAGCCGCCACAAGAAAACGTTCTGCGGAACTTGACGCGTCCATTCCATTCGGGCTCGCAACCATACACTTCACGCAGCTGGACATTTTGAGAGGATGACCCAATGATCTTCGAAGAAAGTCAATGCCATGTCGCTCCAAGGAAAACTTGGATGCAAAATCAACGCTTGAGTCTTTTTCCCCGTGATCTATTACCGATGATTCGTAGTAGAGAAGCTCAACAAGCTTGCCAACAGCAAAGCGTACGCCCATACACTGAGGAATGGGGGCTGTAGTATAGTGGTTAAAAATGGCCGAACCAAAATTGCCCGGCGGCCGATACTTTCGAACAAGATCATCAAAGCGCCCACCCTCGGCGACCTTCATCCCCGGACCATTGGAAGACGTGACGTAATCGTTCGTGTGCTCTTCTCCTGTATCAGCAACGTCCTCAAAGTAGGAGTCAGGAAGAACAATGCACTGGAACAAAAGCTGCCCATGATAGTGTTTTCGGCGCTGCCGGAGACCAAGATCCAGCGAAATATACAATGGCCTACTGACGCGACCTTTGCTGGATTGTTTGCCCGAGCCGAGCAACGGACCGACACCTAGAGCTCCAAGACTTGCAATCAAATTCTTCAACGACTTGAGAATTTTACCAATCTCCTCGTATCGTTTCATCCTCCTTGGGTCCGACTTTGCTTCCTTGTCTGAGGAACGGATAAACAAAACGGCAGAAAGCAATTTGTCAGTTGCTTCTTCGATATTGCAGGGAAGAGGCATACATCCTTTCGTAATGAAGGCTCGGAGCTTGTTGGCAGCTGGAATAGGAAGACTCTGATTTTCTACTGCGTCGGAAAGTTGAGCATCAAGCAGCTCGGCGGCATTTGCTTTCTTCTTTTGCTTGGTTCGTTTCTTGCCTTTCTTCCTCAGTGCTTTGGACACATAGGACGGGCCTGGGGCACAAGAAGCGGAAAAAATGGCCAGACACGCCCTTCTTATAGATTCCTTCGATGGAACTTCGCAAATCTCAAGAATAGAGTCCGCTAAACGAGTGTGCGTTAGGCGTAAATACCAAATCGGGGACATCGCACCAAAGGGAAGCTGCGGGGATTCTGGTGGAGCAAGCATTGCCATTGCCTGGGAAGCTACAAAAATAGATTCGACTTCAATCTGCCGGCCACTTGTCTGTGAATCTTCCATAACTATATCAAACGTAGCCTCTAAGGACTCACGGGGGTGGCCACCAGCGATGGCTTTGTGGTGCACACGATCAATGTCATATCTTTTTATGTTCGCGGCCGCAGACCCACCTCGTCCGACGGCGCGAGCAAAGGGGGCACATAAATCCTCCGGCAGTAAAAGCACAGTGCCTCTCGTATCGATTACTTCCGCGGGACCCCCAACTGCCAAAGAGTGAGCTGTGGCTGGCCTGGGTCGTAAGAGAGGGCTCTTCAATGGGACTGCACCGTGGTTTTGAAATATTTTACTCAATCGTGTGCATACTTCCTGAATAACAGTTGGATCAGCTCCTTGAACACCGTCAGATGTACCGGTTATTGCTGCAGAGGTAGCGGCTCTCATGGCGAGCACACCAGCAGCTCTTTGCGTTGCACGTTTTAAAATTCCTTTCCCGCCCTTGCCAATTCTTCCGGCGAGTCGAGCTCGGTGAAGGGCTACCGCGGCGGCAAGCTGCGAAGCAGCACTCATCGCTAAGGATTGAATTGATGTGCTCTCGATAGCTCCTGAGCGAATGCCTTCTATAGCCTTCAAAACAGCTTGGGCAGGTGTTGAATTGATTTTGTTTCCAGTAATTGACCCCATATTATTGGCTTTGACAGCCGCATCTGAAATAGACAGAAGGTGACAAACAGTGAGTGGGCCCTGAACAATTTGAAACGTTTTTTTTCTCGGCGCATTCAGCTCCTGGACTTACCTGTATCGTACATTAATTCGATAACGTCTGGTGTAGGCCGGTTGAACATCGCATTCAATATCTGGTTGATGGAATCGGATTGTGAATTAGAGAGTAGCTCTAGTGCTTCATCAAGATATTGCTGCTCTACTTCGATCTTTCTAGGGATGAGATCGCTTGCAAGAAGCTCTTCGGCTGTGGGTCGCTTCGCAGGGTCACGATCAAGGCACCATAGAATGATGCGCTGAACATTTTCCGGCGCAGATTTTGAAAAGGGATCTTCAAAGCGATCTTCAAAGCGCACCCTCTTTTTTTCGTCTTTTTCGTGAACACCTTCTCCTCGCAGTTTTGTCAGCGTTTCTGCACGCTCCATGTACTAGTAGTTAATAGGATGGGAAGCGTGTGTGGTTGGTATATGAGAGTTTATTTCACTTTCTGTTTTTTACAAGATGCAGATGAATCAATGAGACACTTACGGTGCTAAAGGGGGGATGAAACATCTCGAAAAGGACAACTCCAAAGGAAAATATGTCAGCCTTGCTGTCATACGAACTGTCGTGTTTTCCACCTGTCGTCTTCAAAGCGAATCCTTCTTGCTCTGGAGCTCGGTAAAAAGTTGTCCCAACACCTCCTGTCATTGATTCTTGTACCGATGACTGATGCGAGATGGATGGATGCGAGGTAGATGCAGCCGAATGATGAGCAGAGCCACCCAACAACCTACTTATGTCGTCAATAGTATTTCTCTGTGGTCCAGTATCTCCTGTTTCGCTCATTTCGTCATCCAATACGTTCTTTTTTCTATGACGGGTTGCGAGGCCAAAGTCTCCTAGACGGACATTGCCTTCCTGATCAATGAACACGTTACCCGGTTTCTGCATATTCCAAGTTTCAAAACCACGGGAGCAAATAAAAAGACAAAAAATAGATAAGCTCGGAATCGTGTTTTAATCACTGTAAGATCAGAGAACTTACAAGATCTCGATGTATAATCTTCCGCTTGTGAATGTATACCAAGGCCTCAATGATTTGTCGGACGAGACGCCAGATGTCATTTTCGTCGGATTCTTTCATTGACCCATCATCAATAAGCTTCCGCAGTGTGCTGCAACCAAAGATGTGAAGTGAGATCTGAAATGCGAGTAGACCGTTGCACAGGCAGGTTTTTGCAGGCTTACCTCGAACAGTATTCCATCTATGAGAGGAGAAAGTCGGAAACATTGAGGGCAGTACAAATGCAAGAATATGGGCAGTGCAAAACCGTTACATCATTGAATTACCTGAATATAGAGAATACGTTGTTTCTGAGACGAATCCACCTTGACAGATGATGACTCGTCCCAGATATCCTCTTCCGACGAAGCGGAATTGGAACGTTTCCTACTGTTACTTTGCGGGAACCCCTTGTATTCTTGCCTTTGTTGAAATCCAATGCCTGTCATCAGGGGGCTTTGATGCATGTCGTTTTCGAGCTGCAGCAGGTCTTCAACGGACTGCGAGTGCATTTTCCGACAAGAAGAAGAAGCCTTGGAATTTGTTCTTTCTTTTATATCCGTAAATTCATCTTGGTTATCATCATCATTATCATCAGTTCCGTCTTCCTTTTCGCTGAAGCTACCACTGGAGCTAAGGCTCGCATTTTCCCTTTCGCCAACATCGCTACTGCTGTCACTGTTATCGATGCCTTCATCTCCGTCACGAGAGAAAAACTTACCAAGAGGGGGTTTGGCCCAATATTTAGCAGCACCGGCATTGTCGCTCGAATCATTGGAAAACTCATCATCCTGACCTTCAGCGTTGTTGTCTGTCTTTCCATCCAAATCGGCACTCAACTGTCGTTCCGGGTTGGCCTCTTCTATTGTTTCAATATCGTCCCCCTCCACCCACGCTTGATAGTATCGTACAATATTTTTGTGCGTCATGCGCGAAATGGTTGTC
>Ga0100392_1004369_pt1 | contig 12691 bp, 12 predicted proteins | sample CryGeymeta201516_FD_81548 | JGI IMG/M metagenome (GOLD analysis project Ga0100392, IMG submission 81548) | Groundwater microbial communities from Crystal Geyser aquifers in Utah, USA - Crystal Geyser metaG 2015-16 | ecosystem: Environmental > Aquatic > Deep subsurface > Groundwater | place: USA... | reverse complement strand
CGGATTGTTATGCTGTAACTCGGGCTTGGGACGTGCGCCATAATCGTTCTCCTTTGAATATAGTTTTATAATCTTAATTATCTCATAAGACGATGGGATTTTTGAATGGAATAATTTTTGGCATTGCTGTAAATATTTGTAGTATAATCTGGATAGCATTTGCTTATTGCTGTCTTCACTGCAAAAGAGTCGGGGAAAACCGTGCGATTTTTAAAAAGCAGATTAGGGCGTGTGGCGGAGTTGGCAGACGCGCCAGACTTAGGATCTGGTGGGGCAACCCATGGAGGTTCAAATCCTCTCACGCCCACCATTCCCCTCTCTCGCGTTATTGTAAATAATTCAGATATTTATCTGAATCATTTGTTATAATCTCCATAGAGGAAAAAGGGGGACTGATGCTGAAAAAATATTTTCTGACGTCATGCGCTGCCTGCATATTAACATTCTGTTATTCAGGGGCCGTGTTTGGAGGCGATTATATCATCGCCAAATGGCGCCCCATTTCTTCAAAACACAAATTAGCAAGGCTCCAGAAAAGAGAGGCAACAATAACCATTAAGTATCAGGGGGGCGGCAGCAGGTTAATCAATAACAACTGCTTCCATGCAGTTTTTGAGGATGACTCTGCGTGTGATGGGACTTACGGAGACTTTAAAGACACAAGAATAGATTCAGGGCAGCGTGTTACAAGGAGAGTCTATTTCTGCGAAAACAAGTATAAGATTAAAGACATAACATATACCTGCAAGGATTCATTTTAGGTTTAAAATGAAGATATTAGTTAAAAATATCAGCGGAACAAACTGCGCCTGCGATGCGCTGATTCTCCCTTTTGTAGAAGGGGATTCAGAGTTTTATAAGGAATTTGGCACAGCCTTTCAGAAACAAATCAGGAAGGCATTCTCAAAGGAATTCCACGGCAAGCGGAACGAACTTCTTCTAATGCCTGCGCCGGAAGGGATAAAGCCTGAACGGATTTTGCTTGTCGGCCTGGGCAAAAAAAAAGAGGTATCTGCCGAGAACATAAGACAGGCGGGCGGAAAAGCAGCGGCGCATCTTTGCGGCCAGGGGATGAAGAAGATTGCTGTTTCCACAACTTTAATCTCATCCCTTAAACTCCCCCTTGTAAATCTTGTGGAAGGAGCTTTGCTCGGTTTATACACCTTTAACAGATACAGAAAAGAAAAAAACAGCAAAAAGGTAGAGAGCATTACGATACTCTCAAAGTCATCAAAAAGGCTTGCTGATGAACTTAAATGGACCAGAACCGTAATATCCTCTGTATATTTTGCAAGGGATTTGATAAACACTCCGTCCAATGACATGACTCCGTCAGACCTCGCAAATGCAGCGGTTTCTCTGAGACAAAAAAATCTCTCGGTTAAGGTTATGGAGAAAAAAGATGCAGAAAAACTTGGAATGGGAGCATATCTCTCTGTTGCAAAGGGCTCCAAAGAACCTCCGAAGTTCATTGTGCTTGAATATAAAGGCAGCAAAGGGAAACCTCTGGCTCTGATAGGCAAGTCAATAACTTTTGACAGCGGCGGCATATCGCTAAAACCTTCTGACGGCATGGAAAAGATGAAGTATGATATGGCAGGAGGCGCAGCGGTCTTAGGCGTGATAAAGGCTGCCTCTGCCTTAAAACTTCCAGTAAATCTTATCGGCATACTGCCGGCTACAGAAAATCTGCCCGGAGGCTCTGCAACAAAGCCGGGTGATATCGCAAGGTCCATCACAGGGAAAACAGTAGAGATAATCAATACAGACGCTGAGGGGCGCTTGGTTGTTGCAGATGCAATAGGATATGCAAAGCGTTTCAAGCCAAAGGCGATTATTGATATTGCAACCCTTACAGGAGCGTGTTCCGTTGCGCTCGGAAACGAGGCGATAGCGATGATGGGAAATGACAGGAAATTGCTTGATAAAATCAAAAAGTCTGCTGACAATACCTATGAGCGAGTATGGGAAATGCCTTTGCTTGATGAATACAAAGAGTATATAAAAAGCGATGTGGCTGACGTCAAAAACACAGGAGGCAAAAGCGGTTCATTGGTAACAGCGGCATATTTTCTCTATGAATTTGCAGAAAAAACGCCGTGGGTTCATCTGGACATAGCAGGCACTGCCTGGGTGGAGAAAGACAAGCCTTATATTCCAAAAGGCGCTTCAGGCATCTGCGTCAGGCTGATAATGGATTTGATAAAGAATTGGAAATAACTATTGCTTGATGTATCCCTCAACCAGAATGTCTTCGCCGATTCTTTTTAGAGTTATATTTTTTAGCTGATGCGCCTCTGAGAGTTTTCTGAATGCCTTTCCGCCGACAGACGGGAACGACTCTTTACCGCCGATAATCTTCGGAGCAATGAAAAACATGACCTTGTCAACTATGCCGTCTTCAAGGGCATAGCTGTTTAAGGAAGAGCCTCCTTCAATCAGCACAGATGCTATTCCCATCTCGCCGAGCTTTTTCATCAGCCAATTCAGGTCAACACGCTCTCCCTCGTAGTCAACTATCTTTACGCCTTTCTCTATTAAGCCGTTCATTTTATTTTTAGGTGAAAATCCCCCCATCCCCCCTTTACTAAAGGGGGGCGAGGGGGGATTACTGACTTCTGACTTCTGACTTTTTTTCGTAACTATTATCGTCTTAGGCGGAGTATTCAATATCTTCGCATCAATAGGAACCTCAAAGTCAGGGTCTATTACAATCCGGATTGGACTTCTCGTCCCTTTCTTTATTCTTACAGTTAACTGTGGGTCGTCAGCTTTGACTGTCCCTATTGCTGTCATCACAGCATCAACGCTGCCTCTTGTTTTGTGAACCAATTCTCTTGCCTTTTCTCCTGTAATCCATTTTGACTCGCCTTCAGGAGTTGCAATCTTTCCGTCAAGGGTCATTGCAACTTTTAATATCACAAACGGCGTCTTTGTTGTAATATATTTTGCGTAAGCCGCGTTCAGCCTGATTGAATCTTCTTCAAGAATTCCGGAGACTACATTTACGCCTGATTTGCTGAGTTCTTCTATCCCCTTCCCCGAAACCTTTGGATTAGGGTCTTTCATTCCTATGACAACTTTCTTTATCCCTGCCTTGATAATCGCCTTTGTGCATGGAGGAGTCCGCTTATCCGTATGACAGCATGGCTCAAGGTTCACATAAAGCGCTGCGCCTTTTGCCTTTTCCCCTGCTTTGTCTATGACAAGAGCCTCTGCGTGAGAAGCGCCGGGTTTTCTATGATAGTCCTCTGCGATGATTTTTCCGTTTTTGACAAGCACAGCGCCTACCATCGGATTCGGACTCGTCATCCCGCTTGCCTTTCCGGCAAGCCTCAGAACCCGTTTCATTATAGCTGTATCTTTCATAGGAGAATATTTATACCATTACACTTACTTCTTTGCATATGGCAGCAGTCCGCCCTTCAGAATAATCGCCTTCTGCCTGTCATTTAAATCTGATGCAGTCTCAAATACTATACCCTTTGTGATGTTCTCAACCTTATAAACCTGACTGCCGTTAAGTGCATTTATCATATCCTTAATAATAAGCCTGTCCCCCTTTTCCACTTTCTCATAGTCAGAGGGGTTTTTGAACTGTAAGGGCAGTATCCCGAAGTTTATGAGATTGGCCTTATGGATTCTTGCAAAGGCCTTTGCAATCACTGCCTGCAGCCCGAGGAACATCGGAGCCATCGCAGCGTGCTCGCGTGATGAGCCCTGACCGTAGTTCTCACCGCCTATGATAATCCCTCCGCCTTTTCCCTTTGCCTCTTTCGCCCTCTTGCTGAAAGCGGCGTCAATGACGCTGAATACAAACTCTGAAATCTTAGGTATGTTTGAACGGAAGGGCAGCGCCTTTGAGCCTGCCGGCATAATGTCGTCAGTTGTTATGTTATCTCCTGCTTTCAGTAAAACCTCTGCCTCAATCCTGTCTTTCAGAGGCTCTTTTATCGGAACATCTTTTATGTTTGCCCCCTTGATTATCTTCACATCTGAGGCGTCCTTCAGAGGAGGAATTATAAAACCCCTGTTTATAAGATACTTAGAAGGCTCTTCAAAGGTCTTTATTTTAATGCCTGATTCGCGGGAATCAACTATCTCTCCCTTAATTGCAAAGACAGCGCAGGATACAGGGCTTGCAAGATAAACAAACGCATCCTTTGTCCCGCTTCTTCCTTGAAAATTCCTGTTATACGAGCGGACTGATATCTGTCCGCTGCCCGGAGCGCCTCCCATTCCAATGCATGGCCCGCATGACGCCTCAAGCATTCTTGCGCCGGATGATATCATCTCTGCGATGAACCCTTCCCGTGAAATCATCTCATATACCTGCTTTGAGCCGGGATTTATGAGGAGGTTCACACCTTCAGAAACAGTCTTGCCCTTCAATATCAAGGCAACTGTCTTTAATGATTGATATGAAGAATTTGTACAGCTTCCGATACAGACTTGGTCAACCTTTGTGCCTTTAAGGCTTTTCACAGTAACAACATTGTCAGGGCTGTGAGGCTGCGCAATCATCGGCTCTATTGCGCTTAAATCAACATTTATTATCTCCGAATACTCTGCGTCATCGTCTGCCTTAATCTCTACCCAATCAGTTTCTCTGCCGACTGCTTTAAGATAGAATTTTGTCCTCCCGTCACTCGGGAATATTGATGTTGTTGCCCCAAGCTCTGCGCCCATATTTGTAATCACAGCCCTCTCGGGCACATTCAGGTCTTTAACTCCGGGGCCTCCGTATTCAAATATCTTTCCTACCCCGCCTTTTACAGTCAGCCTTCTTAAGATTTCAAGGATAACATCCATTGCACTAACCCACGGGCGATTGAGTTTTCCTGCGAGATTTATCTTTACGACCTGGGGCATTGTGAGTTCAAAAGGCGCTCCGGCCATCACTGTTGCGGCGTCAAGCCCGCCTACGCCTATGGCAATCATTCCCATTCCGCCGCCTGTCGGCGTATGGCTGTCAGCGCCGAGCGCGATTTTCCCCGGCGCGGCAAACTGCTCAAGATGAACCTGATGGCAGATTCCATTGCCGGGCCTTGAGAAGTATGCTCCGTATTTTGCGGCTGCGGTCTGAAGGAATTTGTGGTCATCAGGATTCATGTAGTCTGTCTGGAGCATGTTATGGTCAATGTAGGACACAGCAAGCGGAATTTTAACCCTGTCAAGACCAATTGCCTCAAACTGAAGCCATGTCATAGTGCCGGTTGCATCCTGAGTATATACCTGGTCAACGCTGAGCCCGACAGGACTGCCGGTTTTCAGCTCGCCATAGGCTTTATGCGCCTCAAAAATCTTCTCTACAATGTTTTTACCCACGCCGCACCTCGCATTTTCAGAATCAATTCATTTATTCTACATACTGGAAGTCAACGGAATCAACTTTTAATATGAGCCATCAGCCATCAGCTATCAGCCATAGCCGCCTGAATATCTCGTTGACGTCCTGAATGCCTGTAATATCTATCCAGCGTATATCCTCTTCCTTTTTAAACCAGGTAAATTGCCTCTTGGCATAACGCTTTGTGTTTCTCTTGATGAGCCTTATCGCCTCTTCAAACGGTATCTCTCCGTTAAGATACATTGCAATCTCTTTGTATCCTATTGCCTGCAGAGCGGTGAATGGGTGAATGGGTGAATGGGTGAATGGGTGAATGGCTATTAATTTTTTCACTTCTTCCACAAACCCATTTTCAATCATCTTATCAACCCGTTCTTCAACCATTTTATAAAGTTCTTTTCTATCCCTTCTGAGCCCTATCTTTATAAATTTATACGGCAGAGGAGTTGTAAGTTTTTTCTGGAACTCCGAGATGCCTTTTCGGGTTTTAAGGCATATCTCAAGCGCCCTTATGATGCGCCTTGTGTCCGCAGGCATTATCTTTGACGCCGCCTCAGTATCAAGTTCCTGCAAATAACTATAAAGTGAGCCGTCCTGTCCTTCCTCAAGAGAAGCAAGTTCTTCCCTGAGTTTCCAGTCAGCGGAGGGCCCGCTGAATATTCCCCTTGTCATCGCCTTTATGTAAAGCCCCGTCCCTCCGGCAACAATGGTGATTTTCCCTCTTCTGTGAAGCTCCTCTATTACCGGCGTAACATCTTCAATATATCTGCCGGCGCTGTAAGATTCAGAAGGTTCAACGATATCAATCATGTGATGCCTTACTTTTTCTCTCTGCTCCCTTGACGGCTTTGCAGTGCCAATGTCCATGCCTTTATATATTTGCATTGAATCTGCGCTGATTATCTCTGTGTCCAGAGCCTTTGCAAGAAGGATGGAGACCTCTGTCTTTCCGACGCCTGTCGGCCCTAATAAAATGATTACCTTATTCATAATTTTTTAAAATATGCTGGGGATTGTCTTTGAGCGGTTTTATTTTGCAGATATTCCACCCCTCTGTGTCCCCCCTTACCAAGGGGGGAATTAAAAAGGGGGTGAGGCAAAATACCTCGGAGGGCAAAGCCCGAGAATGAGCGAAAAGATTGTCCCCGGCATATTGTCCGAATTCATTTGTATCCTGCCTTCAACTGCCCGCATGCGGCAAGAATATCCTGCCCCTTGCTCTTTCTTATAAAAGTATAAATCTTGCCTCTCACAAGAATCTCCTGAAAGGCAAGAACCCTCTCATCAGAGGGCCTTTTAAACCTGCTTCCTGCAAATAGGTTGAAAGGAATAAGATTCACCTTTGAAGAAATCCCCCTGAGAAGCGTCACAAGCCTCTTTGCATCAGACAGAGAATCATTCATGCCGTCTATCATCACATATTCAAATGTTATCCTGTCCCTCGGAGATAAAGGAATTTTCCTGCAGGCGTCAAGCAAAACCCTGATGGGGTATTTCTTGTTTACCGTCATGAGCCTGTTTCTTACTTCATCGGAAGCCGCATTTAGAGAAACAGCAAGATTCACATGAGGCGCCTTTCTGTAAAGTTCTGAAATCGCAGGAGCTATTCCGCAGGTAGAAAGCGTTATCCTCCTCTTTGAAAAGCCCATAAACCCGGTTATCCTGAGAAGCGCCTCAACCACCTCATCAAGATTTAACAGCGGCTCGCCCATCCCCATAAAAACAATGTTTGTAATCCCCCCTGTGCCCCCCTTTAGTAAAGGGGGGTGAGAGGGGATTTTTGATTCTGAACTTTCAACTTCTAACTTCTCACTCTTAACTTTCATTACAGCAGTGAGCTGGTCAACAATCTCATGCGCCTTAAGATTCCTCTTGAACCCTATGCCGCCTGTAAGACAGAAACCGCATGACATGGCGCACCCGACCTGAGAGGAAATGCAGAGCGTGTGACGGTCTGCATCAGGGATGAGGACACTCTCTATGGACTCTCCGTCTTCAAGCCCGAATAGGAATTTTTCAGCGCCGTCTTCTGATGCCTGCCTTTTAAGCAGTTCAAGATTGCTTATATACGCTATATCTGAAAGCCTTTTCCTTAACTCTCTTGAAAATTCGGTGATATTTTCTATTGACTCGGCTTTTTTTTCGTATATCCAGTGAAGTATCTGTTTTGCCCTGTAAGCAGGAAGCCCCTGCTCTTTTACGAACTCCTCCATTGCAGCTTTGCTCAATGCCTTGAGATTGATTTTTGACATGATTAATTATAACAAGCGAGAGAAGTTAAAAGTTAGAAGTTAAACGTTTTTAAAGGCCTTAACTCTCAACTCTTAACTTCTTTAAAAGGTTGCTTTTTGGGTCTTTTTTGCTTTATCCTTAATAATATGGTTCTATAAAAAAATTCCAAGAGAACCTGATAAAGGAGGTTATTGTGATAACAATAACAGATACTGCCGCAGAAAAAGCAAAACAGCTGCTCACAGCAGAAGGAAAAGCCGGCTGGGGGCTTCGCGTATATACTGCCGGAGGGGGATGCTGCGGCCCCTCTTACGGAATGGATATAGATGAAAAGCCGGGAGATAACGACGAGGTCGTGGAGAAAAACGGGTTAAAGGTCTTTGTTGACAAAGACACATCAAAAAAACTTGAAGGCATGAACATTGACTTCATAGATGATGGCGGAAAACAGGGCTTCGTCATTACAGGCGGAGGCGCTCCGTCATGCGGCCCCGGCTGCACGAGCTGCGAATAAATCTATGTTCCCCTTACACAGACCGCGAAGGTTGAGAAAGAACGAAGTCATTAGGAGAATGGTGAGAGAAACCTCGCTTTCTCCTGATGACTTTATATATCCGCTTTTTGTTACTTACGGTAAAAACATCCACAGAGAGATAAAATCAATGCCGGGATGTTTTCAGGAATCTGTTGATAAGATTGTAAAACACGCAAAAGAGGTTTACTCGCTCGGCATACCTGCGGTGATACTTTTCGGGATTCCCGAACACAAAGACGAAACAGGTTCAGGCGCCTATGACCCTCACGGAGTCGTGCAGAAGGCAATAAAGGCAATAAAAGATAAGGCGCCGGAACTCTATGTCATAACTGATGTGTGCATGTGTGAATACACAAGCCACGGCCACTGCGGGATACTTGAAAAAGGCGGTGTGAAAAATGACGCCACACTTGAGCTTCTTGCCAGAGAGGCGGTATCTCACGCAAGGGCAGGAGCAGATATGGCAGCGCCGTCTGACATGATGGACGGAAGGGTAAAGGCGATAAGAATTGCGCTTGATTCAGAAGGGTTCTCAGAGATGCCAATCATGAGTTATGCGGCAAAATATGCATCGGCTTTTTATGGGCCGTTCAGGGAAGCCGCTGAGTCCACCCCTAAATTCGGAGACAGACGCTCGTATCAGATGGACCCGGCAAACAGAAGAGAGGCGTTGAAAGAGGTTGCTCTTGATATTGGAGAAGGCGCTGATATTGTAATGGTAAAACCTGCGCTCGCATATCTGGATATTATTTCTGATGTGAGAAATGCGTTCAATGTCCCTGTCGCTGCCTACAATGTAAGCGGCGAATACTCTTTGATTAAGGCTGGCGCTAAACTCGGATGGATTGATGAGAAACGCGTTATGATGGAAGTTCTCACCTCAATAAAACGCGCAGGCGCTGACCTTATCCTCACCTACTTTGCTAAAGACGCAGCAAAGATACTGAATAAGTAGTTCTCGCTTGTGCACCTCCGCAATTTTGTATTTCCAGTCTTCTGCATTTTTGCACTACTGCACTTTTGAACTGTTACTGGTCAGGGTTACAAGATATAATTAGAAGTAATTTTTCATTAAGGAAATCTGCTATACTTGTTTCACATGAGCGCAAAGACCATTTATGAACGATTTCTCTGGTTTGACCATAAGGCCAGGACAAAGAGATATCCCAACACTACAGCGCTTTCCAAAGAATTTGAAATATCTCCCAAGACCGCCCAAAGGGACATTGAATTCATGCGGGACAGGCTGAGATGCCCGCTGTTATATGACCAGAGCAGAAAGGGCTATTGTTATCGGGATGAAACTTTCTCCCTGCCCATGATTTATCTTTCCTCTGAGGAATTATCCTCACTCCTGATAGCAAAAAAGATGCTTCAGGGAATTGGCGGAGATTTTATAAAGCAGGAGCTTTCTTCTGCCATAGATAAAATAACAGGCATCCTGAAAAAGCACAGCCTCGCAGAAGATGAACTCGAAAATACCCTGTCCTTCCAGATGGTAGAATATTCTCCGGCTCCTGAGGAAATTTTCAAGGTAGTGTTAAATAGCTGCATAAAGACAAAATGCCTTAGTTTTACTTATTATTCTCCTTCAAGCGATGAGAGGATTGAAAGGACTGTTGACCCTTATCACCTTCTTAACTATATGGGAACCTGGTATCTGATTGCCTATTGCCATTTAAGAAATGAAATCAGAAGTTTTAATATGGTAAGGATAAGCAGCGTTAAAGCTATGGACAGGATGTTTGCAGTACAAAAAGGCTTTGATATTAAAGAGTATCTCAAGTCCGGGTTTGGGATTTATAAGGGCAGCTCCCTAAAACAGGTAACTCTCAGATTTTCTCCGCAAAAATCAAAATGGATTAAAGGCCAGATATGGGATAAAGACCAGAAAGAAAAAGTCCTGAAAGACGGCTCAATTGAATTAACCTTCCCGGTTGCAAGCTATGCAGAAATCATGATGGAAATTTTGAAGCACGGTTCTGATGTAGAAGTAATCAAGCCTAAAAGCCTCAGAGAATTAATCAAATCAGAAGCAAGGAAAATCACAAAAATCTACTAACCTCTCATAAGCTTGCCGTTCATAAAGTGGAGTGAGAATGTCATTATCTCAAGGTTGTCATTCCCGTAGTTCTTAAACGGGAATCCAGAAAAAAAGACACTGGATTCTCTGATCAAGCCGGAGACATTGCAACTGCATTCCCGTATTTAAAACATAGGACACGCTATGGGGGAGGTCTGCTGTTACAATATAACCATGAAATACACCTTACCAAAAAGGAGGGCATCTATGGCAAGAAAAGACTCAAGGCATACAGAGATTTATAAGGAGATTAAGAGACTGGGGGCGAAGCTTTATAAAGCAAAAAAAGAGTTGTACGCGGCAAAAGGCAACAACAGCCGCAATATGGCTCAAGGAGATATTGATGAGCTGAAGAGGCAAATTGCATGGTTTTTTCTTGATGCAGGCGAATATGAAAAAGGATTTGTCTTATACAGGTCAATGTCATGGAAGATGCAGGGTGAAATAAAATATCTCGGTTTAGGCAGGGCGCTTACAGGGATAGGACATTACGATGAAGCAGTTAAGCTGTTACAGAGGGGGTTAGGGAGGTTTCCTGAATCGCCATCCCTTTTGCTTGCAATGGGGAACGTATATCATGAATCAGGCGATTATCACATATCCTTAAAATTTTTTGAGCAGGCGCTGGCTTTTGAGCCGGAAGATAAGCTGATACTTTTCAGCAAGGCAAATGCCCTCTATGGATTAAGACTTTACGAAGATGCACTCCCGGTATACCAAAACCTTGCAGAACAATATCCTGACGAGTCGTTGTTCATCACGCAGGTTGGGTACTGCCATCTGCAAATAGGCTATCCTGAAGATGCATCAGGGCATTTTAAATCTCTGCTTAACAAAGGGTGCGCAGGCTCTGATGATTACAATGGACTTTTCTGCGCTTATTACGATATGGGCTTATTAGACGATGCCATTGAAGTAGCAAAGGAGGGAATCAGAAAATTTCCTAAAGATGAGGGGTTAAAAGAGTTTCTTAAAATCATTGAAGATGAGATTGACAACCCTGATGATGACGATAAAAAACCGCCGATTAAAGAAATTTTAATTATATCCGCCTTAATTAAAAAGTTATGCAATAAGAGGGCCTTTAGGCCTAAAAAATAAGTATGCAAGCTGTTTTATAACATGGAGAGGTTTAAAAAAAGCGCAATTGTTTTTATGATACTGCGGAAGTATAATAGCAGCATAATTTGCCTGAAGGGATGAAGATATTTGCATGATACGAAAAGCGCTGCTTCTTAAAATCTTTGATGCTGCCTACATGCAGCGGTGGAATGACAAGGTTCGGCCTGTGGAGATGATTGAACTGGACAAATAGGCTCATAAAATGATAATTGCCTATTTTCTTGGCAAGTTCGAGGAAAACACAAAAGGATTCAACTGGATAGAAATCATTGAAGGCGGAATCTTTGAGCTTCTGCAACGGCTTGTCATTACGGATTTAAAGCCCCCGATATTTTATAAGATAAAGCAGGATACTGATAAATACAGGCAGTTGAATGAATGGGCATACAATGAAATAAAACCATTAATCTCTCCTATGGGAGAAGGCTTCTGCAAAAGATTTCAGGATTATTTCCTGAATACAGAAGACACATTAAACAAAAGAATCCTGAGCGCAGCGCATTTGTATGCAACCAAATGGGAATTTAATATCATAGAGCGTACAAATCCTGAAGGGTATGAGATAGCTGCAATAAAACAGTCTTTGGCAGAAGCTCAGGAAAAATACTCAGACCTTAAAGGCATGTCCCAGTTAAAAGAGCAGGTCAGGTACAGAAACTTTATTGACCTGTGCGGCCAGCTGAGATTCCAGTCCAGATGGGCAAAGCTCCACAGGATTCCAAAGACCTCTGTAATAGGCCATTCTCTTTATGTTGCCATTTTATCTTATCTGTTTTCGCTTGATATAAATGCCTGCGAAAGAAGATGCGTAAATAACTATTTCACAGGCTTATTCCATGACCTGCCGGAGGTGCTCACAAGGGACATAATCTCCCCTGTCAAACGGTCTATTGACGGCTTGAGTGAGCTGATAAAGCAATATGAAAAAGAACAGATGGAAAAAGAAGTTTACGGCCTTATTCCAAAAGACTGGCATCCTGAGATAAGGATGTTCACAGAGAATGAATTCGACGGCATTATAACAATAGATAAGAAAACAAAGAAAATGAGCAGCAGGGATATAAGTGATAAATATAACAAGAACAAATTCAATGCAAGAGATGGAGAACTTGTCAAGGCTGCTGACAGCCTTTCGGCATTTATTGAGGCCTCTGCTGCAATAAGAAACGGAAGCCCTAATCAGGAGTTTCAGGAGGCAAAACTGGCATTCAGAAATTCCTACGGCAAGACCAATATTGCAGGAATAAATTTTGGCGAGATTTATGCGGATTTTGAGTGAGCCCTGTTAGAAGACCTTCGTCTTTCTATCGGGGTGAAGCTTTGCAACGCTTGATTTGAAGACGAAAAGGTTCCATGAATTATGGGGAGT
>Ga0100392_1004368_pt1 | contig 12696 bp, 10 predicted proteins | sample CryGeymeta201516_FD_81548 | JGI IMG/M metagenome (GOLD analysis project Ga0100392, IMG submission 81548) | Groundwater microbial communities from Crystal Geyser aquifers in Utah, USA - Crystal Geyser metaG 2015-16 | ecosystem: Environmental > Aquatic > Deep subsurface > Groundwater | place: USA... | reverse complement strand
GGCCTCGACAGCTGGTTCGAGACCTGCCGCACCACCACGCGCCGCATCGCCGCCGCGCTGGACGTGCGCATTCCCGGCGACCGGCTGGCGCGGCAGGCGCGCGTCGCCGACGTGTCGCTGCCGCTGTATGACAAGCTCCTGAAGGCGCGCGATCTGCTGACGAAATGGACGCCCGAGGACGACCGCCACGCCGAGGCGATCTTTCGCGACATCCTGCGCGTCGAACCGGATTTCGTGCGCGCCAAGGTCGGTCTGGTCAAGCTGATCAACTCCAGCCACATCGTGTTTCCCGGCCTGCGCCCGCCGAAGCCGGGCGAGACCGACGCCGTGCGGCTGGCGCAGGCGGCGGTGGAGGCGGACCCGCTCGACAGCGAGCACCAGCTTTGCCTCGGCTGGTCGCTGGCGATGAGCGGGCGGACGGAGGAGGCGGTGGCGGCGCTGCTGGCGGCCTGCGAGAACAACCCCACCAACCCGCGCACGCTGGCCTCCGCGGCGGACGCGCTGGCCAATTGCGGCGCGCTGGCGCAGGCGCGCGAGATGGCGCAGGCGTCGCTCGACCTCGATCTGGGCGCGGCGCGGCTGCACTGGGGCTATCGCGTGTCGGTGGCGCTGTGGTCCGGCGATCTGGACGGGGCGGTGGCGGCGGCGCGCAAGGCCGACAACGCGATTCCGCTGACCGGCGGCTACGAGGTCACGGCGCTGGCGATGCTGGGCCGGGAGCAGGAGGCGCGGGCGGCCTGGTCGGCTTACGCCGCGTGGCTGCGCGGGCGCTGGCGCGGCAAGGCGTCGCCCTGCGACGCGGACCTGGCGGCGTGGTTCACCGAAGCGCCGCCGCTGGCCGACCCCGCCCGCCGCGACACGCTGACCGCGACGCTGCGCGCGGTGCTCGGCGGCTGACCGGGCGGCCTTCGAAGCGGGATGGTTCCGGCGCCGGTCGCCGCGTCGGCCCGCGAGCCGGGGCCGGCTCGGGCGCCGTGTCGCAACACCGCAGGGGCGGCGCCGCAGAGCCGGGGCTGCGGTGTTGCGCGATCAATCCTCAGTGGCCGATCCTCAGCGGCACGACGCGAAGGTGTAATCGGCGATGCGGCTGTCGAGGAAATCGCTGTTGCCGGGCGCGTTGGCGCCGCCGAGGATATAGTCGTAGTAGAAGCGATCGACATAGAACTGCCCCGGCCTGCGCCCGGCGTCGAACGCCACCGCGAGGTTGCGGCTCTCGGCCAGCAGGTCAGGGTCGGGCAGGCGGATCGTCACCTGCTGCGCGGTGTGGGTGGCGTAGGCGGTGGTCGCGTCACGGTCGATGTCGCCCATCTCCAGCACGCCGGGGATGCGCCAGCTGCGGGTCGCCTCCACATACTGCGCCTCCATCGCCTCCACGCCCAGCATGTCGTTGGCGAAGGCGGCGAGGCCGTCCATGAAGGCGGCGACGGTGGCCGGGCGGCCTTCGGGCGCCAGCGCGAGGCGCGAGAGATAGGCGCCGACGATCTGGTGGGCGATCACGTTCATCTGCACGGGCATCGTGAATTCTCCGGGTTGCAAGCAGTCAGGCGGCGTGGACAAGCTGCGCGATGAGCTGCGCCATCGCAACGGGGGCGGGGGCGCCGCCGAACACGGCGTGCAGATCGTCGGCGAGGTCGGGATGATCCTCGACCCGCGCCCGGCCGCCGTCGCGCGCCGCATAGAGCGGCTCGGCCAGCAGCGAGGAGCCGACCGCGCCAAAGCGCCGCCCGTCGCCACCGCCCTGATCGGCCGCCGCCGCCGCCTCCAGCAGCACGAACAGATAGAGCGGCGGATCGGCGCACAGCGTGGCGGTATGCGCGCGCAAGGTGCGGTCAAGATCGATCCAGTCCAGCACCGCGCGCCCGCGATGCGAGGCGTCGAAGCCCAGCCAGCGCTCCAGCCCCGGCTGACCGGCGAAGGCGGGGCGCAGCGCCTCGGCGATCGCCTGCACCCGCAGCGGCCCGCTGTCCATGCCGCGCGCCAGATCGCGCAGCACCAGATGGGCGCGCCGCGCGCGGGGATGTTCGTGCGACAGCAGCCCCGGCGCCTCGGCCAGGAAGACGTTGACATGCGCGCTGAACGGCTGCGCGCCCTGCGCTTGCGGCCCGAAGAAGCGCGACCACTCGAGCGCCCAGCCGCGCCCCTCGCGAAAGGCGTCCGGGTCGCGCCTGGAGGTGTGGCTCAGCATCGAGCGCACGTTGACCGCCTGTCCGCCGTTCACCGTGTCGGCGATGGCGTAGTCGGGGCGCACCAGCGCATGACCGGCGCGGAACACCGCATGGGTGAACTCCACCGGCATGTCGTCGCTCTCCGCCGCCGGGGTGTCGAGCCGCCGCCCCGCCTCATAGGCCGCGCGCACGTCGTCGCGCAGCAGCACCGGGACCAGATCGCCGAACACGATGCCGCGGAACACCGCCTGCGTCACCCGCCGCGCCGCCTCGAACCGCGCCGCCGGGTCGCCGTGACGCGACAGCCTGCGCAGCGCGACGTTGTGCAGCCGCATGAAGAAGCCCGCGATCTGCGCCACCACCGGGTTCTCGTCGTTGCGCGGATCGGCGGTGCAGAGCGGCGGCGCGTCGGCGAAGGCGCCGTCATGGCGGCGCCGCGCCAGCGTGCGCTGACCGGCGGAGACCCAGGGGCCGAAGCGCCCGACCGCCAGCCGATAGGGCGCAAGCGCGTCATAGCCGTCGTCATACAGTTCGGGGTCCTTGTCGGGCCCCTCGCCATAGATCGTCTCCAGCATCAGCCGCCGGGTGCGCAGCGGGGTCCTCGGCACCTGCGTCGGCGGATAGAACGCCTCGTCGGTCGAGAACTTGAGGTCATGGGCGACGAACTGCGCAAGATAGGTGTAGCCGGCGGAGAAGGGCGACGGTCGGGAAGCTGGCCGCGCGCCCATGATCCGCTCAGCGACGGCGGCGAGCATCATCTCGGTGTCCGCCGCGCCGCCGAGCCCGCGCCAGCGGTCGGCCTCCGGCGCCTCGTGATGATGGAACATGTTGCGAAAGCCCGGCGAAGGCGTGCGCGGCAGCCGGACGTCGCGCGCGTCGGGGCGCAGGCTGTCGGGAAGGGCGTGGCGAAACAGGGTCGTTGGCATCGGGACGAACTCCGCGTGCGTCGGATTCACTATCTGAGGGCCAGCATCACGACGCATCGTCAGCGAAACGTCAGCGGCGCAAAAAGCGGGCCGGATGCGCTTACGCCTGCGCAATCCGGCCCGAGCAGCGCCGCCCGCTCAACACCACACGCCGGGCGGCGCCCGCTGACGGCGGAAGGGGACGGGAGAACCCCCTGCCGAAGGGAAAAAACGACAGCACACGTCAGCGCCGGGACTCAGCTAACGCCGCGCCCGTCAGCGCGGCGTCAATCGGGCGTGAGACGCCGCGCCGCGACCCGCTCGCGGTGAAAGACCACCAGCCCGGCGCCGACGATGATCGCGACGCCCGCCCAGGTCGCCGCGTCGGGAAAGTCGCCAAACGCCAGCCAGCCCGCCAGCGTGGCGGTGACGATCTCAAGATACTGGAACGGCGCCAGCACGGAGGCGGGGGCGCGGGCGAAGGCGGCGGCGATGGCCAGATGCGCCACGGTCGCGAACGCGCCCACGCCCAGCAGCAGCGCCAGCGTCGGCGCGTCCACCGCGCGCGGCGAAAGCGCGCGGAAGTCCGCCAGCCAGCCCAGCGTCAGCACGGCGCCCAGCAGCGCAGCCCCCGCGACGCCCGACCAGAGCTGCATGGTGAGCGGATCGAGCCGCAGCGCATGGCGCCGGGTGAGCCCGAGATAGAGCGCAAAGCACGTCGCCGCCGCCACCGGCGCCAGCGCCAGCAGCCCGAACGCGGCGAAGCCGGGCCGGATGACCAGCAGCGCGCCGCAAAATCCCGCTGCGCAGGCCAGATACCGCCGCCAGCCGACCGTCTCGCCGAGCAGCGGCCCGGAAAGCAGCGTCAGGATCAGCGGCTCGACGAAAAAGATCGCCAGCGCCTCGGCCATCGGCAGTCCGGTGAGCGCGAGGAAGAAGAATACGGTCGATCCCGCCAGCAGCGCGCCGCGCCCGGCGTGCAGCGCCCACTCGCCGCGCGGCGGCGCGACCAGCCGCCCGCGCAGCCGCAGGATCAGCGCCATGGCGACCGCCTGCGCCGCAAAGCGCGCGAAGGCGGTCTGCGCGGGGGGCGATTCGCTCGCCAGCTTGGCGAACATGTCGAGCAGCGGCGCGGTGGCGGCGAACAGCAGCATGAAGCCGACGCCCGCCAGCGCGCGATCGCCCGACTGCGGCGCGGGCGGCTTCAGCAATTGGGCACGTTGACGGCGAGGCCGCCCAGCGAGGTCTCCTTGTATTTCTCGCTCATGTCGCGGCCGGTCTGGCGCATGGTCTCGATGCAGGCGTCGAGCGGCACACGGTGGCTGCCGTCGCCGCGCAGGGCGAGCGAGGCCGCCGCCACCGCCTTGACCGCGCCCAGGCCGTTGCGCTCGATGCAGGGAACCTGCACCAGCCCCGCCACCGGGTCGCAGCTCATGCCCAGATGGTGCTCCAGCGCGATCTCCGCCGCGTTCTCGATCTGCGCGTTGGTCCCGCCCAGCGCCTGCGCCAGCGCCGCCGCAGCCATCGCCGCCGCCGAGCCGACCTCCGCCTGACAGCCGCATTCGGCGCCCGAGATCGAGGCGTTCTTCTTGATCAGCCCGCCGATCGCGCCCGCCGTCAGCAGCATGTCGCGCACGCCGCCCGCGTTCGCCCCCGCGATATGGTCGCAGTAGTAGCGGATCACCGCCGGGATCACCCCCGCCGCGCCGTTGGTCGGCGCCGTCACCACCTGGCCGCCTGCGGCGTTTTCCTCGTTCACCGCCATCGCGTAGAGCGCCAGCCAGTCGTTCACCACATGCGGCGCGCGCTGGTTCAGGCCGCGCTCGTCCTCGAGCTGGCGGCGGATCGCGGCGGCGCGGCGGCGCACTTTCAGGCCGCCGGGAAGCTCGCCCTCGCGCGCCAGCCCGCGCTCCATGCAGGCGCGCATCACCGCCCACAGCCGGTCGAGCCCGGCGTCGAGCGCGCGGGCGTCCATGAAGCGCAGTTCGTTGGCGCGCTTCATCGCCGCGATCCCCAGCCGGGAGTCCGCGCCCATCGCCAGCATCTCGGCGGCGGTGCGGAACGGGTGGGGGACGACGGCGAGCGGCGGCTCGGGCGCGCCCTGCGCCGCAAGATCGCGCTCGGTCAGCACGAAGCCGCCGCCGATCGAGTAATAGGTCTCCCGCGCCGCCACCACGCCGTCCGCGTCGCGCGCCTCCAGCGTCAGCGCGTTGGCGTGGCCGGGCAGGGCGGGGCCGTAGTCGAACACCAGATCGGTCTCCGGCGCAAAGGCCATCTCCGGCGCGTCCGGCGGCGCGATCCGGCCTGTGGCGCGCACCGCCGCCTCCGCCGCCTCGGCGCGGTCGGCGTCGAGCGCGTCCGGCGTGAACCCCGCCAGCCCCAGGATCACCGCGCGATCGGTGGCGTGACCCTTGCCGGTGAAGGCGAGCGAGCCGTGCAGCCGGCACGAGACATGCGCGGGCGCGCCCGCGCCCGGCGCGCGCCGCGCAGGGTCGCGCAGCAGGTCGAGAAACCGCGCCGCGGCGGTCATCGGCCCCATGGTGTGCGAGCTCGATGGCCCGACGCCGACCTTGAAGATGTCGAACACGCTGACGAACATGCGCAACTCCGGCGTGCGGCGGCGCCCTTTTGACGCCGCAAGGTCCATGATATGGCGATGCGGCGCGGGGCGCGAGGGGCGACCGGCCTGACGGAGGAGAGGATCATGCCGCACACGCTGTCGGACGCCGATCTGGCCAAGCGCGCCGCAGGTCTGCGCGCGCTCGATCATGTCGAGGACGGGATGCGGATCGGCCTCGGCACCGGGTCCACCGCCGACTGGTTCGTGAAGGCGCTGGGCGAGAAAGTGCGCGGCGGGGGCCTGGGCAAGGTGGTCGGCGTGCCGACCTCGCTGCGCACCGGCGCGCTGGCGGAGCGCGAGAAGGTCCGGCTCACCACGCTCGACGAGGCCGGATGGCTGGACCTGACCGTGGACGGCGCGGATGAGCTCGATTCGACCCTCACGCTGATCAAGGGCGGCGGCGGCGCGCTGTTGCAGGAAAAGATCGTCGCCACGGCGTCGGACCGCATGGTGGTGGTCGCCGACGGCTCCAAGCGCGTCGCGACCCTGGGCGCCTTTCCGCTGCCGATCGAGATCGTGCCGTTCGGCTGGGAGACCACAAAGGCCATCGTCGAGGCGGCGCTGAAGGACGCCGACGTGGCGACGCGCGGCGTGACGCTGCGGCTGTCGCGCGACACGCCCTTCATCACCGACGGCGGCCACATGATCTTCGATCTGCATCTTGGCGCCATCGGCGCGCCCGCCGATCTTGCGGCGGCGCTGATCACGATTCCCGGCGTGATCGACACGGGCCTGTTCATCGACATCGCCGACGCTGCGGTGATAGGCCACGCCGACGGGACGACCGAGGTGATCGAGCGGCCCGACTGAACGCGGCGGGAGAGCGGGCGCGATGGCTGGTTTCGACTATGACCTGTTCGTGATCGGCGGCGGCTCGGGCGGCGTGCGCGCCGCGCGGCTGGCGGCGCAGGGCGGCGCGCGGGTGGGGATCGCCGAGGAACACCGCTTCGGCGGCACCTGCGTCATCCGCGGCTGCGTGCCCAAGAAGCTGCTGGTCTATGCGTCGTCCTTCAGGGATGCGTTCGAGGATGCGGCGGGTTTCGGCTGGCGCGTCGGCGAGACGCGCTTCGACTGGTCCGCGCTGATCGCCGCCAAGGATCGCGAGATCGCCCGGCTCGAAGGGCTTTACGCGCGCAACCTCGATTTGGCGGGAGTGGAGCTGCACCGGTGCCGCGCGACGCTCGCCGGGCCGCACGAGGTGCGGCTGGCGCTGAGCGACCGGGTGGTGAGCGCGCGCCATATCCTGATCGCCACCGGCGGCGCGCCGTTCGTGCCTGACGCGCCCGGCGCGCATCACGCGATCACCTCCAACGAGGCGTTCGACCTGCCGCATCCGCCGGGCCGGGTGATCGTGGTCGGCGGCGGCTATATCGCCTGCGAATTCGCCGGCATCTTCAACGGGCTGGGCGCCCAGACCACACAGCTTTACCGTGGAGAGCAGGTGCTGCGCGGCTTCGACGACGATCTGCGCGACCACGTCTCCGCCGCGATGATCGCGCGCGGCGTCGATCTGCGCTGCGGCGTTGACGTGGCCGAGATCCACAAGCGCGACGGCGCGCTGGCGGTGACGCTGCGCGATGGCGCGACGCTGCAGGCCGACACGGTGATGTATGCGACCGGGCGCCGCCCGAACACGGCGGGGCTGGGGCTGGAGGCGGTCGGCGTCGCGCTCGACAAGGGCGGCGCGGTGGTGGTGGACGGCTACTCGCAGACCTGCGTGCCCTCGATCTATGCGGTGGGCGACGTGACCGACCGCCTCGCGCTGACCCCGGTGGCGATCCGCGAGGGCGCGGCCTTCGTCGAGACGGTGTTTCGCGGCAATCCGACGAGAGCCGATCATGCGGACGTGGCGACGGCGGTGTTCACGCAGCCCGAACTCGGCGCCGTGGGGCTGACCGAGGCGCAGGCGCGCGCCGAGGGACCGGTGGAGATTTATCGCGCGGCGTTTCGTCCGATGTCGGCCACGCTGTCGGGCCGCGACGAGAAGATGCTGATGAAGCTGGTGGTCGCGAAGGACAGCCGCCGCGTGCTGGGCGTGCACATCATGGGCCATGGCGCGGCGGAGATGATCCAGCTTGCGGGCGTCGCGGTGAAAATGGGCGCCACCAAGGAGGACTTCGACCGCACCGTGGCCGTCCACCCCACGGCGGCGGAGGAGCTGGTGACGATGCGCGATCCGGTCCCCGAACCCGCGACGGGCGCGCGAACCTCTTGAACGCGCTGCGCCCAGCGCCACCTAGGGTGCATCGGCGAGAAGGGCCGCATCCGTTGCGGCGAGGGCGCAGGGCGCCTATAACCAGCGCGCCAGCGCGCGCAGGAGGAATGATCTCACATGCCATGGTCTAACAATTCCGGCGGCCCCTGGGGCAACCGAGGCTCCGACGGCGGGTCGGGCGGCGGCAAGGGCGGCGGGCGCGGTCCATGGGGTGGCGGCGGCGGCGACCGGCCGCCTGACATCGACGATATCCTGCGTCAGGGCCGGGAAAAGCTGCGCGTCATCATGGGTGGCGGCGGTGGTGGCCGGGGCGGCGTTCCGGGCGGCCTGCCGCCGATCGGCAAGCGCGGCTTCGCGCTCATCGGCGTCGGCGTCGTGGCGTTGTGGGTGTTCGCGTCGCTCTACACGGTCAAGCCGGAGGAACAGGCGGTAGAGCTGCTGTTCGGCCAGTATTACGCCACCCGCGACCCCGGCCTGCAATTCGCGCCGTTCCCGGTGGTCACTTACGAGAAGAGCGCGGTGACGCGCGAGAACATCATCGACATCGGCTATGACAGCGCGGTGCGCGGTCGCGGGCGCGGCGTCGATTCCGGGCTGATGCTGACCGGCGACGAGAACATCGTCGATATCGACTTTCAGGTGGTCTGGAACATCAACAATCTGGGCGATCACCTGTTCAACCTCGCCGAACCGACCGAGACGATCCGCGCGGTCAGCGAATCGGCGATGCGTGAAGTGATCGGGCGCTCGAACCTCAGCCCGATCCTCAACCGCGACCGCGCGCTGATCAGCCAGACGGTGCAGGACCTGATCCAGGGCACCCTCGACAGCTATGAGGCCGGGGTGAATGTGTTGCGCGTCAACTTCGACCGCGCCGACCCGCCGCCCGAGGTGATCGACAGCTTCCGCGACGTGCAGGCCGCCGGCCAGGACCGCAACACGCAGGAGAGTCAGGCGGAGGCCTACGCCAACCGCGCGCTCGCCGAGGCGCGCGGCCAGTCGGCGCAGCTGTTGCAGGAGGCGGAGGCCTATCGCGCCCAGACGGTGAACGAGGCGGAGGGCGAGGCGTCGCGCTTCAAGGCGATCTACGCCGAGTACGCCATCGCGCCGGAAGTGACCCGCAAGCGGCTGTATCTTGAAACCATGGAGCGCGTTTTCGGCGGCATGAACAAGGTGATCCTCGACGACACGACCTCGGGCGGGCAGGGCGTGGTGCCCTATCTGCCGCTCAACCAGCTGACGGGGAGCAACCAGTGATGAAGGGTCGCCTCGCCATCATCGGCCTCGGCGCGCTGGCGCTGGCGCTGTTCCTGCTCGCCAACGCGCTGTTCACCGTGGATGAGCGTCAGCGCGCGCTGGTGCTGCAATTCGGTCAGGTGCGCGGCGAGCCGATCGCCGAGCCGGGCCTCTACTTCAAGGTGCCGTTCATCCAGAACGTGGCCTATTTCGAGGACCGCATCCTGCCGCTGGAGACCTCGCAGCTTGAGGTGACGCCGCTCGACGACCGGCGGCTGGTGGTGGACGCCTTCGCGCGCTGGCGCATCGTGGACACCATCCGCTTCCGGCAGGCGGTGTTTGACGAGGCGTCGGCGCGGCAGCGGCTGGAGCGCATCCTGAACGCGGCGCTGCGTCAGGTGCTCGGCTCGGTGGTGTCGGAGTCGCTGCTCTCGGATGAGCGCACCGCGCTGATGGTGCGGATCCGCGACGACGCGCGGCGCTCGGCGCGCGAACTGGGCGTCGATGTGGTGGACGTGCGCATCCGCCGCGCAGACCTGCCGGAGCAGAACCTGCAGGCCACCTTCGAGCGGATGCAGGCCGAGCGGCAGCGCGAGGCGGCGGACGAGCGGGCGCGCGGCGCGGAAGCCGCGCAGCGCGTGCGCGCCAACGCCGACCGGCAGGCGGTGGAGCTGGTGTCGGAGGCCAAGCGCGAGGCGGAGGTGATCCGCGGTGAGGCCGACGCGCTGCGCAACCGCGTGTTCGCCGAAGCCTTCGGGCGCGATCCGGAGTTCTTCGCCTTCTTCCGCTCGATGCGCGCCTATGAGCAGGCGCTTCAGGGGCAGAACTCCTCGATGGTGATCTCGCCGGACAGCGAGTTCTTCAACTACCTGAAGGACCCTGCGGGCGGTATCGGCCCGGTCGCGCCCTCTGCGGGCGTTCTGGGCAACTGAGAATCGCGCGCCGCGCGCCATGGCGCGCGGCGGCGTTCAGGCGAAGGCGGGCTTCGCCGGGGCCGTTCATCGACGGGAGCACGGGTTCCATGATCGCATCCACCGCCAGTGTCCGAAGCATCGTCGCCGTCGCGGCGGCGCTGATGATCGCCGCCGCCGCGCCCATGGCGGGGTTCGCGCAGGAGCGTCCCGCCAGCTTCGCCGATCTGGCGGAGCGGCTCAGCCCGGCGGTGGTCAACATCTCGACCCGCCAGACGGTGGGCGGGCCGGGGGTCGAGGCGCCCGAGATTCCGCCCGGCGCGCCGTTCGGCGATCTGTTCAAGGATTTCTTCGACCGCAACCAGCGCGGTCCGCGCTCGGTCAGCTCGCTCGGGTCGGGCTTCGTGATCGACGCGGGCGGCGTCGTCGTCACCAACAACCATGTGATCGAGAACGCCGACGAGATCGTGGTGAACTTTCCCGACGGCCTGTCGCTGCCTGCGGAACTGGTGGGCACGGATCCCAAGACCGACATCGCCGTGCTGAAGATCAGCCCCGACAAGCCGCTGCCCTTCGTGTCGTTCGGCGACAGCGAGGCGTTGCGCGTCGGCGACTGGGTGCTGGCGATCGGCAACCCGTTCGGCCTCGGCGGCTCGGTCTCGGCGGGGATCGTCTCGGCGCGCAAGCGCGACATCAACGCCGGGCCTTACGACGACTTCATCCAGACCGACGCCGCGATCAACCGGGGCAACTCGGGCGGGCCGCTTTTCAACATGGCGGGCGAGGTGGTGGGGGTGAACACCGCGATCATCTCGCCCAGCGGCGGCTCGATCGGCATCGGCTTTTCGGTGCCCTCGGCGCTGGTCAAGAACGTGGTGGCGCAGTTGCGCGAGTTCGGCGAGACGCGGCGCGGCTGGCTGGGCGTGCGCATCCAGACCGTGACGCCGGAGATCGCCGACAGCCTGAAGATGAAGCAAGCCGTCGGCGCCCTGGTGGCCGATGTGACGGCGGGCGGCCCGGCGGCGGCGGCGGGCGTGAAGAGCGGCGACGTTGTGCTGCGCTTCAACGGGCGCAAGATCGGCGCCATGCGCGACCTGCCGCGCATCGTCGCCGAGACGCCGGTGGGCGCGAAGGCGAAGGTGGAGCTGTGGCGCGACGGCAAGACGGTCACGGTGACGGTGGCGCTGGGCCGGCTTGAGGAGGGCGAGGAGATCGCCGAGGAAGGCGGGCCGGGCGCGCCGCAGGCGACCGCGACCGCGCTGGGCATGACGCTCCAGACGCTTGACGCCGACGTGCGCGCCGAACTGGGCCTCGCCGACGATGTGGCGGGCGTGGTTGTCACCGCAGTGGAGGCCGACAGCGTGGCCGAAGCCAAGGGCGTGACGCCCGGCGAGGTGATCGTGGAGGCCGGGCAGGAGAAGGTCTCGACCCCCGGCGACGTGCTGGCGCGCATCAAGGCGGCGCGCGCGGAAAAGCGCGGCTCGATCCTGCTGCTGGTGCAGAACGCGGGCGGCCTGCGCTTCGTGGCGCTGTCGCTGGAGTAAATCGGGGGGCGCGTGTGCGGCTCAGGCCGCGGCGCGCTCCTCCAGCCACGCCTCCATGCGCCACGCCAGCCGTTTCCAGTGCGGGTCGATCGGCGCGCCATGCGCCATGTCGGCCAGCACGTCGGTCTGCGCGCCATAGGCGAAGGCGTTCGCCACCAGGTCCGACATCGGGATGAAGGCGTCGCGCTCGCCGATCAGCGCAAGGGTCGGCGTGCGCCGCCCCGCCAGCCAGTTGGGCAGATCCCAAGTCATCGCGTCGAGCAGCGCCAGCGGGCTTTCCGGCGTCGGCGGCGCCGCCACGCTGCGCACCCAGTCGTCGGGCGCGTCGTCGGTGAACAGCGCGCGCCGCGCGGCCTGCACCCCCAGCAGCGCGCCGCCGCCCGCCTGCGCCACCATCAGCGCCGCCAGCACCCTCGGGCGCTGCGCCGACAGCCGCCAGAACGACGGCGCGACGCCATATGGCCCCGGCGAGCCGACGAGGATCAGCCCCGCCAGTCGCCGCTCCGCCGCCAGGTGCTGCGCCACCAGCCCGCCCAGCGAGTGGCCGACCACCACCGGCGACCCGCCCAGCTCATCCGCCGCCGCGCGCGCAATCGCCACATAATCGCGCAGCCGCGCCTTGCGCGCGCCCGGCGCGCCCGGCGCCGACAACTGCGGCGCGGCGGTGCGCCGCCCGCGCGCCGCGAACCAAGGCGCCACGAACTGCGTCCACATCTCCGGCCCGCAAAACGCGCCGTGCAGGAACAGCATTGGCGCGGCGGTGATCTCTGGGCTGTTCATGGCGTCGCCTTTCGCTGCGGAGCGCCGACTCTAACCCACTGATTCGGCGCAGCATAGACTTCATGGGATCGGCGCCTTGCAAAGCGCGGCGCGATGGTCCATATTAATCAGGCTACGTTATTCGACACTTGAACTTCTCCGTCTCCATCAGGCGCAGTCTTCAATGTCTGACTGACCGCGCCAGGCCGCCGCATATCGCGGGCGGTAGATTGAGGAGACGATCACATGGCTTCAGGCACTGTGAAGTGGTTCAACGCCACCAAGGGTTTCGGTTTCATCCAGCCGTCGAACGGCGGGCAGGACGTGTTCGTGCACATCTC
>Ga0100392_1004354_pt1 | contig 12724 bp, 21 predicted proteins | sample CryGeymeta201516_FD_81548 | JGI IMG/M metagenome (GOLD analysis project Ga0100392, IMG submission 81548) | Groundwater microbial communities from Crystal Geyser aquifers in Utah, USA - Crystal Geyser metaG 2015-16 | ecosystem: Environmental > Aquatic > Deep subsurface > Groundwater | place: USA... | reverse complement strand
TGATTGCCTTTCCAGCCTCCCTCTCAGACTTGGCGCCAGTGCAAACCATCCCGCCGCTACTGAAGATGAGCGTGCACGTCTTGGGCCTCTTCAGCCTAAAGGCGAGTCCAGGGAAAACTTTGGGTCTGTACTCGACGTGTGGAAAAGCCTTGACTATGGCGTCCAAGTCAATGCGGTGTTTGAGGGATGCTGAGGCTACCACGTTCTGAATGCGAATTTCCCTCTTCTCAACTTTCAAAGGCTTCCACAACCACAATGTTCAGCTGTATTCTCTGAATGTGTACCCGCATTTTGTGCAACGGAAAAACTGTGTTGAAGATTCATCAGCCCCTCTTGTCTGTACTTGCCAAACATATGCTAAATTGTGTCCGCACCTAGGGCATTCAATTTTAGTAGTGGGTAGTGTTCGTAGCTTCTGCTCTTCTCTACCTATTACTGCCACGAGTTTCTGTGGGTTAGTGTGTATAACTTTTGCAACTTTTGGCGCGACTTCGCCACTTTCTACTCGTCTTTTGTAGCCGCACTTAGGACAAACAAAAACTATGAATGCTTTTTCACCGGATTTTTCCTTTTTTGGCATAAGCCGGGATTTGCATTTTGGACAAAATTCCATGACTTCTCCTCCTATGCTCTTATGTTCCACGCTACCGCTTCGAATCCTCTAGAGTTTTCTCATCTAAACTTTCTTGATACTTGTGCTTCATACGTAATCCCTTGCATCAAATTCGAATCCACAATCCGGGCACTTCGCGGTGAAATCCTCTCGTGGCTTACTATTCTTTTTTGAATGATTGGCGTGCATGCTTACCTTTTTTCCTTGGAAGCTTCTTTCGTTTTCTAACCAACGACTTCTTTTGATTTAGAGACTCGGTTCTGCTTGCTTTGAATTTTGCTCGATGACCACCGTAGTTGGGACATTTCATTTTTAACACCTGACATGAGATAAGGCACCCGCTCTTATAGAATAGCCGAGTATTTATTTTGCCTCTCCACAGCTATCATGGTTAATGTCGTCCTAACATTGTCAACCCTTCTAATACGCCAGGTTAAAGTTTCCTTAAGCTTATCCATAGATTCCGCTCTAACTCTTGCAATTATGTCATAGACACCATAAACAGCGAAGGCTTCATCAACTCCCTCAACCTTCTTCAAATCTTTCAATACATCTGCAATCGAAGAACCTATCTCCGTGTTTATCAACACAAAAGCCGTTGGCATTTAAACGACACCTACCTCTTCTTCTTTCTTTTTACAGGCGCTTGGGACTTGGCCTTCCTTTCCTTCATTTTCCGCTTCTTCTCTCTCAGATACCCTGCATGTTTCTTCGCCATCTCCGCTTTCTCTTGCCTCTTCTTTCCCCCACCCATTAAAAGTCACCTTTTTCCCCTCATACCTTTAGGACATAGATGGGCATAAGTCGGGCTACTATATCACACATCCTTAACTCCATGGCTCTCACAATCACTTCCCTACCACGGTACGAGAAGGGTATACCATCCGTGCTAGAGATTATTTTTTGCCCTATCCCGCTCTTCATCCCAGTTGTGAAGTATCGTTTATTACCTATTTCCACCTCTCCCGACGCCTCTAACATGTCTGGGAAGGTGTAGCCCCCGCCGTGGGGCAGTATATTCAGATTTTTCAACTTATCCATGACCCCAAGTTTTTCGGCTCTTTTATAGAATCCGAGCGCCTCTATAGTTTCTTCGGAGAGGTTTAGGTTTCCACGAACTATATAGGCGGGTAAGTCTGCTCTCATGGCTATTGGAAACATCTGACCCTGTTGATTTATGTAATGACACCCAAGCGCTATTTCATTGTAGTTTAGTAAGCCTTGGTGTGTTTCGTTTATTATCTCTATGAAATCTCCAAAAATCTCCATAGCAGCTAATCTCCTTCTCTTCTTCGCGAATTCTTCCGCGTATCTAAAAAACTCGTAGTACTCCTTCGCATCTCCATCCAAAACTACCCTGCATGGACCGAAGGGTGTTTTTACTTCCTTCATCACTTCCTTAAGAACCTTACTTTTATGGTAGTATAAGCCTACCCCTTTCTGATTCTCTCCTCGCAACTCGGGAGCCGCGCTGTGTATGATAAAAATGTAGTCAGGTAGGTCTATTTCGGTAACCTTTGCAACTCTAAATATGTCTATAAAGTGGTTTCCTACATGAAAGTCCCACGACACTTTTATGTCATCTATGAATGCTTCATTTTGGTTTAGCTTATACACGTTGTTTATGATTTCACGTGGTTCTGGCGGGTCTTTTATGCCCCCTACAAGCATGCCACATGCGTTCGGCATCACGTCTAGAATTATAACCTTGTCTTCCCCGCTACCCCAAGAGATCTTTCCGCCGTAGCCTATCCCGCTTTCCCACCTAACCTTGTTTCTTGTCACGGTTTCATCTGGTGCCGATATAAAAGTCGCGTTTGGTTCCATCCCAAGCTTGTACTGAGTGTAGTGCATTTTTGCGAGTCCAAACTTCATATTTAATCTACATAGATAGGAGGCTACGTCATTAAGACCTAACGTGAAAATGTGTCGTTTAGCTCGCTCAATTAACTCTGATTCACTAAGCTTTTCCAAACCTCTACCCACCTTTCTTCTCCTAGAATCTGTTCTCTCAACAATCTTGTCTAATGCTCCTCGGTGCCTCTCTTAACCCACTGTTTGACGTCGACCCGTCCCCTCTCCTCATCGAGGACTTTCCACAAGTCACGGAGGGGCACGAAGAACATCTGATCCATAACCATTATGTTCAAGCTTTTACCTGACCTACTCAGCGAAACCCATCCGGCATTCACAACCTCTTCCTCCAACATCTCTCCTTCACCTTTCAACAACTGTAATCTTACGTTAAAAAAAGGGGTAAGAGTTTTTCATCTATACGTGTTCGCTCCACTCTGAGGGTCACTACTCTCCTTCTCTCTTCTTCTTCCTAGATTGCTTCTTCTTTCCTTTCCCAGCCATCCTTATCACCTCCCCATAGAGTTTTATGCGAGGGTCACTCACCACTCTTTCTTAACCGAGCTCCTCCCTCGACTTCCTCTTTTTCTATTCTTAACCAGCCAAGTAGACACATGACGACTACTCGGCTCCTAAACCTTCTTTTCGTATTCACGGAATTTTTTTCCGCAACACTCATATTGCTTAACATGAATTTTACCTAAATCCCATTCCTTGCTCGGTTTTTCGACTTCTTTTCCACATGTAGGACACCTAGCCATTTGCAGTTACCTCCTTTAAGGACGTTTCAAGTTTTAACATAAAAAAAGAGTATTACGTAGCAAAAGCCTTGAGTTAGCCTACCATTCCTCTTTCTTTTCTTCTTCTTTCTTCTTCTTTGGAGCTCGCTTCTTCTTGGACATTCTTGTCACCTCCCCATAGGGTTTTATGCGGTGTGGAGTCCTCGCTACCATTCCTCTTCTTTCCAATCACGCCAGTCTTCTTCTTCCTCTTCCTCTTCTTCCGGTTCTTCCTCTTCTTCTGCTTTGGCTCTACGTAACATGATTCTCATCCTCCGAGAGGACGTAACTCCACAATATCCAAATAACAATTGCGTAGCGGAAAAACAGAACCAAAAGATGCATTTTTCCGAGAGAATAAGGCATAGTGAGCATCTTTTGACCGAAAGGTCACAATTTGATGCCTTAGGTTAAGAGAGACCGCGTTTCTTTCTCTATCTGTCAAAATAGAACTAAAGTTTGGTGATTAAAAGAATTACTTGTGAAATATGCGAGATGCCATCATAGCCATATTTTATCTTCTATTTTCTGTTAAGAATGGAATTAACCTTTGCAACGGCTCTATATGCCTTCATTAAGCTTCTTGAAAAGTCCATTCCCAACCATTTTTTATAAAAAGCAGCTACCTTTTTCACTGTTACGAATCTTCCTCTGTTCTTTGAAAGCGAATCGCGTATCCGCCGTACCTCGTGTTCTCCCTCAAGGGCTTTATTGTAGAGTTCTCTACAACATCTATTTATGTCAGAAATCTCATTTTCAACTCGCTGTCTTGTTTCTTCTAAAAGTCTTTCAATGGAACCTTTATTTACAATAACTACTCGCGGAATAACCTTGACATATTCTCGGATTTCTTCAATAAAGTCTGTGAACTTCATAGCATCAACCAGCTCGTTGTTCTTATCAAAAAGTGAATGCTTCTGAGAAAAAGCATAAACGGAACGACAGAGACGAATGTAGGGCGCCTTCCTAAGAACATTCCTTATCTTTTCCCTTTTCTCCTCCTTTGGAGTTGCGTACATAACGATAACCAAGCTTCCAAGCTCAGAGACTCCCTTATTTCTCACAAATCGAGGCTTTCTAATCTCCCTTACCCTTTTCAGGAGTATTGGCTGATTCTTCTCAAGCACCTTCAAAACCCTATTAACTTTCTCTTCATCAACCTCCCAAAAAGACCTGCGCATCTGTCTGCAACCTAATGCTTTCAAACGATGAGGAAGAACGCTTCTATCCTTGGACTCTCTTGAAGCTCTATACACCACATATAAGACCATAATTTCTCATTGCCAAGCCAAGAATTTAAGATTAACTACGCTTTAAAGTGGCTTTTACTCCTTCGACAATTTTTCAAGTTTATTCTTCACTTCAACAACCTCGACCCTAGCAATTAAGACTTCAAATAACAATCTGGTGCGCGTGCAATTGTGCAAATTTGGTGCGAGGGGTAAGTTCACATATAGGTTTATATCCCACGTTTTGCGGCATGCTTGCATGGTTTAGATCTAAATGTCGGTTTAAATTATCGGGATTTAAGTTGTGCGCGTTCTATTCGCGGTACGCCACTCGGTGTTGGACTCTTCTGCAGTTTTTCTAAAACCTCTGCCTCAGCAAACCTCTCACTTATCCTCGTTATCTTAACTCGCACACGGTCGCTGGGCTTGGTGTCCGGAACGAAGATTACGAAACCCTTGATTCGTGCTATGCCTTGGCCTAGACGGCTTATCTCCTGAATGGTTACGTCGTACTCTTTTCCTAGCTCTACTGGCTTCGGGGGAAGTGATCGACCAGAACGTCCTTCTCTTCGCATTTTTTCACCTCCTAATGCTTTTCTTTGTCAAAATGGTTGTATGCGTTTTGGTTGATGGACTCGGGGACGGTGTAGAGGTAGATTGTGTCACCGTGACGCCTTATCTTCTTGGTGGGCTTCCAGCCCTTTATTTTGTAGGCGTAACTGACGATTCGGGTGCTGACCTTGACCGTTCTCTCCAGCTTGGACTTTAAGCGCTGGTTGGTTGATTCGTCTAGGTAGAGGGTTATGACCGTGGCCTCGTGGAGGTCGGCGTCGAAAAGGTCTCCGTTCACTAGCTTAACTCTGCTTTGAAGCCCTTGGTGCTCGATCTCCGCCAAAGCAGCTGTGCACAGGTCCTCCCTTATCTCGTATCCCACTGCGCTATCGGCCCCGAACTCCTTTACGGCCGTGATGAGAATATGACCGTCGCCACAACCAAGGTCGTAGACAACGTCACCTGACCCAACCCAAGCGATTTTCAGCATCCTCCTCACGATCTCAGGTGCGGTGGGCAAGTATGGAACCGTCCAACCCATAGGTGCTCACTTCCGCCTCCTGTTCCTCTTGCCTATCCGAGTCACCCGGCGCATATGAGGCTCAACCTCTTCTGCGGTTAACATCCTAAACCTATTAGTTTCAGACGGAATCACCGCTATCCTAACCGTCGACTTCTCCCCCGGGACCTCAATGGTCTTGACGAGGCACTTCACGGCGAGCTTAACAGCCTCATCAAGCTTCAGGTCCTCGCGGTACTCTTCCGTTAAAATGGCCTCCGCCACTTCGCGTTCGGAGCCCTCTGCGACGGCTCTGTAAGCTCGGTAGGAGCCGCTCGGGTCATTAGCGAACAGCCTGTTTCCAGTCTTGTCAACTCCGCCGAAAATGATGGAGACGCCGAAGGGTCTAACCCACGCGTGCTGGGTGTACACCTGTTCTATGTCTCCGATGCGCTTCGTGAGGACCTCCACGTCTATGGGCTCGTCGTACGTCAGCCTGTTGATCTGGGCGTAGATCCTCGCCTGGTCAATAAGAATGCGGGCGTCAGATCCTAATCCGACAACCGTGGCTCCGATGTGTTCATCCACCTTAAAGATTTTCCAGCCGAAGTCGGGATCCTGCAGTTCTGCTCGAACGTGCTCTTTCGCCCCCAACACGATTCCCTCAGGGCAAGAGACCCCCAGCACGGTTGCTCCACGGTTCACCGCTTCAACGGCGTACTCGACCTGTAGGAGGCGCCCATCCGGGGAGAATATGGTGATAACCTGATCGTAAGTTCCTGGTTCTCCTGCAAACATGAAAACACCTGTTCACCTTGAAACTACTCTTCGCCCTCGTATTCTGTTTCAGGGAGACCTTTCGAAGGTGCTGGGGGAGCCCTCATTTTACCAGCGGCGATGAGGTCGTCGACCTTAAGGATCATGCACGCAGCCTCGGTGGATGATTTGATAATTTGTTTTTTGACGGCCAAGGGTTCGTATACCTCAAGCTCCGTCATGTTTTGGACTTTGCACTCTTGGACTCCGACTCCGGCCCAGGTTTCGCCCTTTTCATGGCGTGCTCGGATCTCAGAGAGGATATCTATGGGGTCTAGCCCCGCGTTTTCGCCTAGGATGAGAGGAATCGCCTCCATGGACTCTGCGAAGCACCGCACTGCCAGCTGTTCTCTGCCCGGCAGCGTCTCCGCATATTGCTTTAGAGCTCTGGCCACCTCCATTTCCGGTGCCCCTCCTCCAGCCACGATCTTGGGTTCCTGTACGACGTCTCGGGCTACGCACAGAGCGTCGTGTATGGATCGTTCCGCTTCGTCGACGATGCGCTCCGTTCCGCCCCTTATGAGGACGGCAACGGAACGGGGGTCCTTGCATTCCTCGATGAACGTCATTTTGTCGTCGCCAATCTTACGTTCCTCCACCAGTCCGGCGTGGCCCAAATCTCTTTTTGTCATATCTTCTAGGGTGTCGACCACTTTTGCTCCGGTGGCTTTAGCCAGCTTCTCCATATCGGATTCTTTGGCTTGTTTCACAGCTAGGATACCTTTCCGAGCCAAGAAATGCTGGGCCACGTCGTCGATGCCCTTCTGACACACAAGGACGTTGGCGCCTTTCTCGGCTATTTTGTTCACCATGGTCTTCAGCATGTTCTCTTCTTGATGGAGGAAGGCCTCCATCTGCTCTGGGTTTTCGATGTTGATCTTGGCGTCGAATTCTGTCTTCTTAACCTCCAGAGCGGAGCTGAGGAGGGCGATTTTGGCGTTTTCTACGCGCTTTGGCATCCCAGAGTGGACAAGCTCCTTGTTGAGGACTATGCCTTTGATGATTCTTGTGTCGGTGAGAGAGAAGCCGGGCTTCTTTTCCATCATGATGTCGTCTAAGTCTACCCTGTACTGGCTTTCGACTTCCTGTGCAATGGTGAGGATAGCCGAAGAAGCTATTTCGGCCAGGCGTTCTCGGTTTTCCGCCACCAGCTTGCTGGCCATGGCGGTCATGGCCACTTTCTTTAGGAAGGCTTTGTCCTTGGATTTGACGGGGATGGTGATCCTTTCGAGGGTCTCAAGAGCTTCATCAGCCGCCTTTCGATACCCGTCTATTATGATTGTTGGGTGAACACCCTTGTCTATCAGATCCTCGGCTTTCGCCAGCAGCTCTCCGGCGATGATGACAGCTGTTGTGGTTCCATCTCCAACCTCTTCGTCTTGGGTCTTAGCCACCTCCACCATCATCTTCGCGGCGGGATGCTCGATCTCCATCTCATCTAGGATGGTGCGACCGTCACTGGTAATGATGACGTTGCCGAAGCTGTCGACGAGCATCTTGTCCATGCCCTTTGGACCCAGAGCACTTTTCACGGCCTCCGCTACGATTTGGGCCGCCATAATGTTGGTGTGCTGGGCCTCTCTTCCCCTTGATCTACTCGCTCCCTCTTTTAGTATGAGAACAGGTACTCCCGCAAGCTCGGGCGTAGCCATCTAAACGCTCACCTTCTTCTTTTTCCTCTTCTTCGGTTCTTTTTCCACACGCTTTTCGATTTCGGTTTGCAACTTGCCCGTACGCTCGAGCACTTTCTTCTCTTTATCTATCTTCTTTTTTCTTCTCCTTCTAAACCAGTCAAACAGACCCATGAAGTGCCACCTCCTCAGCTCCTAAATCATCTTTACGTGTTCCCAGAACTTTTTTCTACAGCACTCGTACTGCCTAACATGTATCTTGCCTAATTCCACTCATTATTCGGTGTTTCAATCTCTTTTCCACATGTAGGACATTTAGCCATTTTGTAGTCATCCCTTTTAAGGGCAGATTTCAAGTTTTAGCTCAAAAAATTGGGATCAAAAACAAGGCGGTTTCCGCCTCTAGTTTTGTAATGCGTGGCTCTAGGCGCTGCTAATACTTTTTCTTTTCTTCTGGCTTCTTCTTTTCTGGCTTCTTCTTCTTTCCAGGCATGTTAGTCACCTCCCTCTCATACTTCATTAATGCTTTCGCCTTCGCTCTCTTCTCTTGTCCACAGGCATCGTCACTTGTAGCGCACTCGTTGACAGAGCTCTACCACTCTTCTTCCTCAGGTTCCTCTTCTTCCTCAGGTTCCTCTTCTTCCTCAGGTTCCTCTTCCTTCTTCTTTATTGGTTTCTTCTTGGACATGGCTTTCTCCTCCTTTTCAGTTCGGCACTTTACGCGCAATAGGAATGGGTATAAGATTTTCTTAATAAACCTTTCTCTTTTTATAGAAGTTCTTAAGCGAACATATATAAGGATAGGAATATCTTATTATATCGCTGGTGTTCGGTGTGGAACTAGACGAGATCGATTACAAAATTTTAGATACCCTCAGGAGGGATGCTCGGACACCTTTCACAGAGGTCGGCAGGGATTTAGGAATATCCGACGCCACAGTCCACGTCCGCGTGAATAAAATGATGGATGTGGGCATCATAAAGAGGTATACTATTGTGGTTGACGAGGAGGCTCTGGGCAGAAAAGTTCACGGTTTTGTGTTGATAAACGTGAATCCCGGCTCGTTAGAGGAGGCAGCAAACCAACTGGTCAAGAATGAAAGGGTCAGCGGGATCTATGAGATTCATGGACCGAACGACCTCATCGTGAAGGTCGCGGTAAGTACCCTCGATGAAATGAGGGACCTAGTGCTTAAGGTTCGAGAAATACCAAACGTGACAACCAGCGAACTGATTACAGTATTCAAAGTATGGAAAGAAAAGAACGTCTAAAAACGTCTCCATGTCTTGATGGTGGTGAAGGGCTTTTGAGGCGGGCTAAAGGCGAACAAGGTTGGCTCAGTGCCCGTGCAAAGAAAATCAAAATGTTTGTGATGGACGTAGACGGCACTTTAACCGACGGTTTCACTTACTATTCTGAAAGAGGCGAAGAGCTGAAGAGATTCAGCGTGAAAGATGGGTTTGGCATTAGTCTTCTTAGACATAACGACATTATTCCAGTTATTTTGACAGGTGAAAACAGCAGAATAGTTCTTTCTCGAGCCAAAAAACTAAAAGTGAAAGAAGTTCATGTAAATGTTAAAGACAAGTTGAAGAAAGTTTCCGACATAGCTTTTAATTACAAGGTGTGGTTGGATGTTAATGTTGCGTACATCGGCGACGATGTCAGCGACATAGAGGTTATGAAGAACGCTGTGTTATCCTTTGCTCCTGTCGATGCAGTGGAAGAAGTTAAGAAAGTCGCCAAGGTCGTTACAACGAGAAAGGGGGGAGAAGGAGCAGTACGTGAAGCAATAGATTACGTTTTGAAAAGATATATAAACACTAGCGCAGAAATCTGACAGATGTTGCGGTAAAGCAACCGCGCGCATTCGGTTTTCACGGTCCCCCATAAACCATATAGTTCGCCAAAAACAGGGCAACAAGCAAAGCGATAGATGTTATGCTGTCTGCAAGAGAACTTTCAATCGGAATAACAAAATTATCGGGGTCTAAACCTCTTTTAAAAGTTAAGATTGCAACAGCATAAGATATTAAAACTATCGCAGAAACCGCAATTACGTTTACTGTAAGTAAAAGAGCAGTGAATCCTAGAAATGCATGCAGCGTGAACATGCCTTGCGTAAGCAGCGACAAAACGGAGTATACAATGAACATAATCATTGACGCAACCCATGTGGCAGAAATTCGTGCTACATGATTCCGTATTGCATGAAAAGAAGGCTTAAGCAAACCCAACGCCAGCTTTGTCGTAGCTGTAGAACCAACAACTGAACCAACATCCCCCACCGTGTCAATCAAAGCGGGATAAACGGTATAAATTTCCTTTTTCCTACCCACGATTTCACTAATATTCTTTAAAACTGTTCCAGTGACGTTAACAATAAAGGCTACGAACACTAATGTTAAGAGAGATTCTTTAATTGTTTTAACGAATCCTTGGTCGTGGATGCATCTTGGCAAAACATCCAAAGCAAGGGTAATGAGCAACACTCCCAAAAAAATAACAATGTATCTACCGATGGAACCAGACAAAAAGAACAAGTTAAGCGTGAAAACATAACACAATGTTATGACTATGTCCGCCACTGTAGACATTACTGGATATACGATCACATCAGGGTCTAACCCCTTCTCGAAAGAAATAAATGCAATTTCAATTGTAATCAGGGAGTTTGCTAACCCTAAGACCATGGTTGCCGATATGACCATCAAAATGCCAGAAAAATCTACGAAGGTTATCCCCCAGAACAAACTTCCAAAAATCATGGATACCAAGCTCATCGCAATACTTGTTTCTAAAGTTATGACTATTATGGATTTGAAAAGCATGTGAAAGTTTTTTGTGTTGTCACGAAGTTTCGGATGTATTGTACCAATATGCAGTGCGGTGCTTAAGCGTCCACTAAACAAACCGCTTATCACACCTCTCGCAGTTAAGATGGCAGGGTATACTGCAATAGCCCATGGAGAAACCTGAAAGACGTTAAGTTGAGAAGCAACTATAAAGCCAGCGAGTATTCCGCCAATGTTGAAGGAAAATGCAACAAGGGCTTCTTTTAGAAAACTTAGCGGTAGAGCGTAGTTTAGGCTGTTGGCTAGCCTCATCTTGTCCACCCTCTGGGCTTCCTTCGTTTTCGCCCATCCATAGACACCCCTTCAACAGAGCCTTTTTTACTGAGCCTTCAAGCTCCACCTTCATATTCGCTCCTAAACCCTACAAGATGATACGAAACCCTTTAAATAAGTTTCCAAACACAAGAAACTTAACAAGAATCCATATTCAGAATTCATAACTGTTTTAATTATCCACACTCTAACCCTCTTCTCACGCCTTGACAACGGTGAAAAAATTGTATGCTGTATGGATAAAAATCGATGAAACGCTCCCATGGATCGAACTGAAAGGGAAGTACAGAACCAAAAGAGAAGCAAAAAAGGCAGCAAGGGATACCTTAGATCGTGTAGAAATAAGAGTCGTGGAAATGCCCGAAAAGAAAACACTAGTAAAAACATTGGCAGCTACACATTAATTCTCGGTTTACCCATCCCACCTCAAATTTATCTGCTCGAAATGCTATTTTCTCTTCGTTACCAACACTAGTTTAGGGCTGTCTTTTCGATATTCTGATTTATCAAAATCACCGTAAACACTGACCACTTTAAAGCCTGTCTCTTTCAGTAACCTGATGATTTCATCTCTGGATATTATTGCAACTTCCCCGTATTCATGGTATCTTTCCAACATTTTGCCGTTTTTGCAAACATCGTAGAAAAGGTTAAGACTCAGCGTGCGTTTTGGTGCATTCTTTCTTGTGAATATGCTTCTTACAACCGTTTTTCCGTCTTCAGTTTTCTTTCTGTCAATCCACCACGATTTTTCAGGCTTGTCTGACATTGCTTGTTCAAGGTCGAACGCAAATGTTCCGTTCTTTTTCAAATGTCTGCAGACGCAATTTAACGTTTGTTTTCTGCCCTCGATCGTAATGTTGTGGTCAAAAGTGGAAGCTGGAATGTAAATAAACGGAAACGATTGCCTCAACTCAAAGTTTCTCATGTCACCCCTCTTCAAAATTACGCGCTTTCTAATATCCTCTGTTTCTTTGGCCAATTTCTCCTTGGCTACTCTAAGCATGTGAACAGAGTTATCAATACCCACAACCGTGACTCCATCCTTAGCGAGTGATATGGCAACTCTGGCTGTTCCCACACCCAATTCTAAGGCTTCATCTCCACTTTGAAGAGCCAGTTCCTTATAGAATTCCAGATCGTTTTTCGAGCCAAATAGATCGTAAAATTTTGCAGCCAGCCTATAAGTCACGTATATTCACCATTTTAGAATAGATGTTTACTGCTTAAGAAGGGGCTGCCGCCGGCCTTGCTGGTTATAATGATTGAGCAGCCTAATTCGCGTAGCCTATCAGCCACCTTTCCAACATATTCTGTCAAAGTGTTGACAAAAACAGACGGACCTGTATCCATGGAGTACCATGCGGGTATTCCTTCACGTCTCATTTTCTGAACTTCTTTTATTATACGAACTGTTTCTGGCTCCCAGAGAACCATGTGGGCTTTGCCTGTCATTGTGATTGCGTGCAGATTCAGGCTGTCTTCTTCTGCAAGTCTTCCCATAGTGGCAACATCTCCGGTTTTTATGGCGTTCTCCATCGTCTTGATGATTTTTGTCACGTATTTCAACCTAGCCTTAAAAAATGGTGAACTGAGAACTTCACTGTGGGCTTCATCCGTTC
>Ga0100392_1004347_pt1 | contig 12735 bp, 14 predicted proteins | sample CryGeymeta201516_FD_81548 | JGI IMG/M metagenome (GOLD analysis project Ga0100392, IMG submission 81548) | Groundwater microbial communities from Crystal Geyser aquifers in Utah, USA - Crystal Geyser metaG 2015-16 | ecosystem: Environmental > Aquatic > Deep subsurface > Groundwater | place: USA... | reverse complement strand
GGCATCCATTCTCGAGGATGATTTCACAATGACCCGTCCTAGTATTGACGATGTGGAAGGACAGTACGAAACTGTTGTCCACGGCATTGCCTCCACCATGTCCGATCCCAACGAAGCCACCATGATGCTGGCCAAGTCCTGCAGCTTACCGGGTTCGACCGTTAGTCTGAACTACACTTGCGATCCAAAATCATTCCTGATGGACAACACAACCTGCGTCTTGCATTGGTGTGCCAGCAGCCACGATGCCAAGTCCCGACTTGTAAGTGCAGCTCATGATGAAATACATGTTTTCCTTATTGTCGTCTCATAATGATCCGTCCTCGAATTGTTATTTTTTGATTCTTGCTGTCGTCCGACTGTAGGGCTTGCAATCTGAAATCTACCTGAATGGAACACTGCGATCACAGTTCAACGAAAAGACCAACAAGCTGATGTCGGCCAAATTTCTCTTTGACACTCATGCCGTCAGCCGTCAATTATCAATTGAGACGGCATCGCACTGATTACTACAGTACTCAATACTCTTTTATTGCTCTTTATTTTATCTATGATGTTTGCACTAAAATTTAGTGAATAATAAATACTACGGAACATAATGTTATCCAACTGAATAAGTAATTGTGGAAATTCTTGGTCGTGTATTCATGTATTATTCATGTCCTACAAGTTTGTTTTCATGTGCCGAAAAAAAAACTTCTACTCGATGAGTGCTCGTTCTTTTGAATCCAACACAGGCAACGTTGCCTAGGCCAAAAGACTTCTATGTTCTCTAAGGAGAACACCTGTATCGAAGGCGAATTTCGCGGAAACAAGCTTGTTGGATTCAGGATCAAATGTTGCCTTGATATTTCCGTGGAACTTGAGCTCGTCCTTGATGTCCATTTTCTTAATTCCCACTGTCGAAGCATTCCATTCTAGTACGGCAGTGCTTCCATCGACAAAAAAATTCGACTGGTTCGTCTCGTACGCCAAGGAAATAACGTGGCCATCAGTAGCAGTGCCCATGGATTGCATAAAGCTGAAAAAATCTTGACTTTCTCTCATTGTCTCAAGGACTCCTGTCAAGGTGGATTCCACTGTTTTATACTCGGGGTGTTCATTGTTGCAAGCAGTGCCAGAGGCCTGAATAGAAGGCAGAATCAGCTCGAAGTCTGGAACCAGGATTAAATCCCATCTCTGAACATCTCGAACGTTGCTGCCGCGCAGATTCAAAAACTCTCGCAAGACACCATACCGAACCTCGCGCTGCTGCGCTTCCATATGGGATCGATTCTCTTGGTCGTCCTTGTTGGATTCTCTCTCGGCAAGTAGAGCGGCAAGTGTACGTCTGAGCTCATCAACGTACACCTTCTTGCGCTTGCGAGTGTTGCGGGCATGCTCGCGATTGCGGTCTCGGCTGGCCTTGACACGATCCTCTTGACTAAGGTTCTGACGATTCTGTCGAGTACGACCATCCGTGGCAAATTTGCTCACAATGCCCTTGGCAACTTCTGCAGGTCCATTTTCACTAATGAGCATCTTGATATATTCGGTCTCGATATTTGCCTCGGCTTGGAGATCTACCGAGGCGGAGCAGTCTGTACACCATCCCGACAGTCCATCCGGTTGCTTCTGTTCGACACTCGAGTCACTGCTGATAATTGGGGTGGATGGTAACTCGGGTCCATTGAGTGAAGAGTACACTGGAGACACCGGAGAGACTACAGAGGTAGTAACAGTAGGAGTATTGTTGGACTCTAAGACGCGGCGTTTCTTGGGGTCCTCTGCGCTCCCAGACAGCTTGGGTAATTCGCGCTTGATAGTATGTGCTTTGATGATAGAACTAGATGCCTTGTCTGGCAACGTCTCAATGCCCGAGAAAATCACGGAAGAAAGCACTTTCGAGTCAGTCTCTTCTCCTGTGTGTTCGGCAGAAGTAGTCGAGCTTGCAGGCTGACGAGGGTCAAGAAATGGCATGTCGCCAATGGCTCCGTCAATGGCCGATGCAGTCAAAGCAATATTTGTCGCGACATTGGAACTGGAATGGAAGTTGATTCCATCTCCAGGGTTTTCTCCGATCGCAGGCAGCTCTGGAATTTCTGCGGAAAGTTTTGTTTTTTATAGTGATAAGTTGTCAGAGGCGATAATTGATAATGATGTGTAAGTTACCAAGTGTGCAATTACGACAAATTTCAACACAAACGCATGTTGGAAGTTGAAAGCCGATTTGAAGAACAGCGATGATTTGAACGTACCGTTTAACTCATCGTCGCAGAGATATCCATCCAGTAGATCAGAGTCAACAGAGGGATTGAAAGATCCATCATAGCTGCAATGAACACTGGCGCCATCCCAGGTTGAATGAGGTACGCCGTTGCTGTGGTTGCTATCGACTCTACGAGAGGACGAAAGGATCTTTGACGTGGTTGACGTCGACATGATGAAACAAATACCAAGGAAGAAGTTTACTGTTTGGAGAAATTTGGATTCTTCGACAAATAATAAATAATACAGAAGCAAAGCTTGGATTGCTAGAGAGATTAAATTTTTCAATTGCCACTGCAGGTGGGTGAGAAGGGGATTTGGTCAACAGTCAACATCGAATCGCTACGATTTTCCATCGGAGTTTTAAAAGTCCCCGAATTAAGTTTTACCTGCGCACGTAATACAGAGGATCCAATTTGATTGGACAAGATACGCAGGTATTTCCGGAGTGCTACCTGGTACTACCAGTACTACGATAATACCTGGTCTTCTGGAGGACCCTACAGGAGACCACGTAGAATGACTACTGAGTTCTACAGGGAGCACATCCCAACGAGGCAAAACCACCAAGTCCTGCGCACTAAAATCACAAGGGAGCTTTAAGCCTGCTTCTAACTAGTGCATCCCCTGTGAATTTAGTGTACAAGAGGATCTTATTCGTACGAGAACATTTTTCGTATTCGTATTGAATCCTCCTATGCACTAAAATCGCAGGGCTATTTTAAGCATGCTTTTAACTAGTGGAGCCCTGCGAATTTAGTGCACAAGAGGATCTTATTTGCACTACAAACACATTATTCGTCCTCCTGCTGTGCACTAAAATCGCAGGGCTATTTTAAGCTTGCTTTTAACTAGTGGAGCCCTGCAAATTTAGTGCACACTGCGCACGATATTCATATTTGTCCTGCAGTCCTGCTGTGCACTAAAATCGCAGGGCTATTTTAAGCTTGCTTTTAACTAGTGGAGCCCTGCAAATTTAGTGCACATGATACACACATGTTGTGCAGTTGGTATTCGGAACCTCCTCCTGCTGTGCACTAAAATTGCAAGGCTATTTTAAGCGTGCTTTTAACTAGTGGAGCCCGGCGAATTTATTGCACAGTGGGATTGTGCAATTGGGTCCCTTTTTCAACGCTTTTGTTAGGCTTGTGTTAGGCTCAACGGTCTCTTTTTCAGTGATTTTGAGGGACTGTAAGAGGGATCCAACGGTCCCTTTCCTACTGCAAAAAGTCTACTTCATGTGTACCAGGGATACCAAGCCAAATTTCAGCAGTGTTGGGTTCACACGTAGGATTAAGTACTATGGCTACATACCACATACTGCTGGAAAAGAGACAATGGTCCCTTTTTACATATAATACAGTAGTACTAGACTAGCAAGGTACTACCTGGTATCCTGGTACTAGTCATGGTAGTACCGGTAATAGTTAAACCTGGTAGTACTGGTGGTACCTGATACCTTTCTGGTACCTGGTAGTAGAAAAAAAGCAGAGACGACCTGTTATTGAAGTAACGCAGAAATTGCGTAACGCAGTACCGGTACAGTAGGAATATGGGGCAATTACAGTACTAGTCGTACCAGGTACAGTACCTGGTACCAGTAGTAGTACCTGGTACAGTACCTGGTACCGTACCTGGTACATCGCTTCTCGAACTTCAACCAAAAGCTGTTAACAACATCTGTTGACCAAAGGATTTTCTAATTGCCAGAGGCCAGAATGCTTCTCGTTGTTGAAACTTCATCTATGTACTGTAACTCCAGTACAAAAAATAAATAGTAGAACTACAGTACTACCAGGTAGCTACCTGGTGCCGTAGCTACCTGTAGTACAAGGTACTGTAGTAGTAGAGGAGTACTACTAGTAGTCAATTCTTCTGGGCCACAACAAGAGTTGCACTTTATTCGTTGACGTGCAAAAGGTTTTTAAAGCTTTTTAAGATGTTAGTCCGGAGTACCAGCCAATTGGTTGGCTAGTAGACTACTCCGGAGTCGTCTACTACTAGTAGTGGGATTATCTCCTTGCTGGTGATATCATTACCGGTGATTGCTACACGCGCGGAAAATCCCATTCAAAAGCAATTTCATTATTAGTGGGCTAGCTAGTCCGAAGATAAAAAAACTGAATGTCTAATTTACGGGGATCACAACTATGGTGCCCGAATGGCGCCATGGTCACTTGAAGGCAACCATTGGCACCCTAAAGGGTGACTAGCTAGTCCGAAGATAAAAACCATCCTGCATCACCATAATAAGGCCTAGCACAGGCTTTTGCAATTTTTGCTACTCGACCTACTCATTTCATTGTACCAGTATAGGTCTTCGACCCATTTCAAACTACTTGGTAGGTGCCGCGGCATTTAGTCAGCCTACTGCGGGGTACCCTGGTACTAGTAAAAGGAAGTCAACGAGCCTGCGGGAGTGGCGTTCCTTTTCGCTTTCTTGTCCTGGCTGTCCGCTGTCCCGTCGGACAAACAAGACCCAAAGTCAGCAATCAATAATAATCATTACCGAAGTTACCACGGTACCTCGATACATAGCATTCATGACCTGAAGAAAAAGAAACCCAACGGCACTGTCTTAGTTAACGTTAGCTAAATAGATAGCAATTAAATTAACTGCTCGGGTTGACTGATGTCAGGGAAGTTGAGAAAGTACATCAATCAAGCGCCCTTTTCAAACTTCAAAAATAATTTTCGATTAAAACCTCATCAACACATCCAACATAATTCACTCTCCCATCACACCACATCCAATCTTCTCCCCACTCTCCTACTGGTACGTGACCAATTCATCACGATTCGCATTGAAATTCTACAATATATTTTAGATCTTATCCATCTCATTCTCCCTATTTTCACGTTTTTACCACTAAGATCCATCATCCATCATGTCATCCACTACCGCCGCCGCCAACACCGACACGAGTGTCACTGTCATCACCAAACCTGCAAAAGAAGATACCGTCATGTCATTTATGAATGATCACGCTTATCTCATGAGCATGATGACAACGGATTCTCTTTTGCCGAGCAGCATGACTTTTGGAGGAATGTTTGAAGGAGACTCTGGATTGAATGCCGACGAACTTACAGGTACGTCTTGTAGTAGTAAACATGTCTATTTTTGTTTAAATCGTCGCTTAAGATATGATGAAGCACGCATCAAGTTAACCTCGAGAAAATCTACACCAGAAACAACCAAAGGAAGGGAAATCGTTGCCATATCCATCGCACGACGTGGAAAGATATTCCACCCATCATGGTCACCTTCAAAACATCACATAATTGGTAGATTTTGGATCGCGCGGTTTCGCGCGTTCACTCTTTTTCCAACACTGGAATCTCGTCCCCTTTAAATTCCAATCTTGTTCAGTGGCTTGTGAATCTCTGATTAATTATTGTCCTTTAACTTGCCTTTGCTTCTCTTTCTTGGAATCTTTGCGGAATTGCGTTTGATTCCACATGCATTATGTTCCCCGTTATCCGTTATCATCACCTGTCTAAAAACTGCGAACTCGAATCCTATCCATGAACAGATATTGCAAGTCTCTTGGCACCCCATGTATCCGACGACGAAACGGGGGCTTCTTCGATCGTTTCCGTCGAAACTAGTTCTCCCTCAAGTATGGGCCCACATTTTACTGATGTCACTGACGCCGCGGAAAGCCCTGCATTACCGGACATTCTCATTAAAAAGTGTAATACCAACGACAAGGCAAGCATGACAGCTGACACAAGGAAAACTCAATTGAAACGATTAAGCCCTGCCAAGACCAAAACTGCAGCTTTGTCTATCAAAAAGGCAAAGCTTGCTGCTGTCGTCACGTCGACGGAGGATGACGGCAAAGCAAAGCCTACCCCAAATCCTCTTGCGAAATCCAGCAACATACCCATTGTGCCACCCACTACAACGTCTCTAGAAGTGGCTGCGTCCAAGCCCACGCCCGTTTCCTCCACGACTGATTCTACGGAACTGGCCTCTACAACGGTTTCTCCAACGGTTTCTCCAACCACCGTCCCAAACGATCATCCCGCGACAGAAGAAGAGCGTGCCCAACAGTGCCGCGATCGCAATCGACAACATGCCCGTAATACACGCCTCCGAAAAAAGGTAAGCAGGGAAATTCGTGAACAATGGAATGGCATATTTATTTTAACTTTCTAAAACACTCTGTCGCTTTTCTCGTGACATTAGGCTTATGTTGAAGAACTGAAGCGACATTTACAAGAAATGGCGGAAGCACGTGATGCTGCTCTTCTTGAAGAAGCTAAAAAGAAAAGGATTGTCGAACAGCAGAGGGAAGTAAGATTTCAGGTTATGCAAGACTTTTTGCAACTCCGCGGACGCAACGAAGGAAATCCTCATCGATGGGGTGCCATTGTTGAAGATTGTATCTCAATGACGATTCCCATGACGCCCTTTCAATCCATGGTGCCCGATGCTACCATGTCGTTGTCGTCGACTGAGGCTGTCCCAACTGAACAGATTTTGTACGGCGTTACGGATATTATGGCTGACTCTACCCACTTTGCCTCGTTTTTGCAATCGCTTGGCAATAGTGCATCGTCGGAGTCGCCAGCAAGAGCAGTAATAACCCCTGTTACGTTCGAGTACAAGTGCGACCGAGCCAATTTTTTGATGGATAACAACGCTGCTATCCTGAATTGGACGGCTCAAAGCTCGGGTGCAATGTTGCAGGGAGCACGACGCGAGCTTGCCCTCCAGGGATCTATGCGAGCTTGGTTTTGCACGGAGACCAACTGTCTTGAAAAGGTTGCTCTTCAATTCGATACAGGAGTCGTTCAGTCTCAATTGTTGGCCCTTTGAGTGTTTCACCAGACTTTAACGACGACGAGCTCTTCTTTTGTGTCATTCATACTGTATGTATTTGCTAAATATATCACTACTAGCTTCCTTTTTTTCCAAAATAATACATGTCATCACTACTGTATTGATTAAAACATATTCAATTTGCACAGTTCCATCGACTTCTGTTGTATCAGTACCAGGTAGCTTATCATTACTGGTTACTGGTTACTGGTAGGTGGCTGTCAGCAACAGCTGCTTGAAACCTCTTTTCGTTCCTGTCTTCGTCTGTCTTCCATACCAGGGTACATCTACCTATGACAATGATGTGACCAGCAAGTGCCACTACTAGGTCTAGTCTAGTAGTAGTCTACTGGTAGACTAGTACCGGTAGTAGCCAGTACTAATAAAATAGTAATGAACGAGAAGGATTCAGTGACAAAAGCAAAAAAAGGTGCCAACCGCACGGGAAACAGACCAGCCAGAGGCTGGCCTCACAAAGCTGCTGGTATTAAGATTCGATTGAAAATCCAGGGTGATGACAAATGTCGTCAAATGGTTTGATTAAGAGGCTTAAGATGACGAACTGAAGCTATTTGGCATATTTTGACATTATTTAATAGACGCAGCTCCTACTAAGTGCGCTTTTTTGTATCAGAGCCTTCTGTTTGAACGAACATCTGGACGAAGGACCATCAACACCTTCTCAATTTTCTTCTTTTGTTGCGAATCCCATCACCGATCAAGGAGTTCGACTGTATTGCTCGTACTACTAGTAGTACTAGTAGGCCTAGTAGTAGTACCGTACTAGTGATAAGCTAACTACTTGTAACTTGAGCATCATAAAACCAAAGACCCACACGCTGAAAAAGTTTCCAAGACGAACCTCTCTTCTGCTCAAATCGTCTACCTATATTATATAGTCCACATCATTCTTACACACACACAGACACACACACAGCTTTTCTTCACGATGAGCGAATACAACAATAACAGGAATATTCTTGCCGCCTGGCAACAGCGGGATGCACAGCGCCAATCTCCCAATCCACCATCTACTGTCTCGCTCGGGAGCGATCCGTTTGATCCCACAGCATTTCTTCCGGATCCTCAGCAGCTGGTTGACTCAACCTTGTCGGATCTCTTTGAGGGAACTCTATACGATGACGAACTGAATGGTGAGTGTACGTGCAGGTGCAGTTTGTAGGTTGAATTTGGGAAAGTCGTCATTGTGTGTCTGTGATTTCTCTCGAAATCCATTGGCGTCTTTTAACTTCTGACTGCGACTCACAAAACTCATTTTCAACCCCTTTATCTATTGTATCTCCACAGACCTTCCCACTCTGCTCAATGTTGCTGCCCCCTTAAACACTATGCGGACGTGTGTGCCTCAGTCGGTTCACTCGTCAAATTCCATGACCACAAGCACGATGCCCATTAATATTCTTCCAGCACAGAACAATATGATATGTAGCAATGGTGTATACCTGATGGCATCGGATACAAGCGCATATCTTGGAGGCAACAAGCGAGGATTGTCCCCGTCCATTGCGCCAACCACTATGGTTCTCAATAACAATAACAAGCGCCCCAAGCTTGAAGTTATGATGGCGAATCCTATTCCAAATATGGTCATGCAGAATGCCCATCCCTCTCTGACCCAACTTCCTCCCAGTATGGAAGTTGTACATGACACTCGTGCTGTTTCTACTCCGAAAAAGGCGAACAATAAAAACGGGATCAATACGAGCACAAATCACATTAAAGCTTTGACGGGGGTCAATGGAGCTGCCGTTTGTTTAGAAGCCATCGAGACCGCACTGCAGCAAGCAAGCAAAACGTCCAAGTCGAGCGATGCATCCTGTACCGTGGTATCTTCCTTGACCACTGATTCTTGTTCCACCGATGCTCATCTTTCTGGCGAGGAAAAGGTGAAACAGAGCCGGGATCGCAATCGCCAGCATGCCCGAAACACTCGTGTCCGCAAAAAGGCGTACGTCGAAGAGCTCAAACGTACCTTGAATACTCTGGCCGAAGAGCGCGATGTTGTTTTGCAACAAAAGCGTTTGGAGCAGCAGGGAATCATGGACCAGCGTGACGTACGGTTTCGAGTAGTTGAAGATTTTCTTAATTTGAGAGGTCGCAATGAAGCTGATCCCATGCGATGGAGTATCATTCTCGAGGATGGATTTACCTTGCGTCTGCCGCGCGCCGATATTCCGGGTGTTGTCTGCTCCTCGGGAGGACCTGCAGATACTACCAATGTGCCCTCTGGTAATGGTATGTGCCAATCCTATCCGCTTGGAACCAATAAAAAGGTCTTGATCGGTGTCCAGGCTATCATGGAGGATTCTCGCATGGTATTAAGCCTTCTGCAGTCATTGGGCGCGTCATCCTTATCCGTCTCGTACAAATGCGATCGAGATTCCTTCATGATGGACAATGCTAGTGTAGTCCTCAACTGGGAAGCAACATCCTGTGGAGCTGTCACCAAGGTACGCGTTAGTCAGTATGTTTCTTGTTTGGAGTGTTCGCTATGGCTACTGCCTTTTTCGTAATCGATTCATTTTCAAGCAACTGCTGACTTTTTTGTTTCATCTCTATTTCTTTCATAATTCTTTTGAATCGTAGGGCGCCAGCGCAGAGTTTTCTATTCAAGGAACTGCTCGAGCTCGCTTCAATCCTCTCTCCAACAAACTCCTTGCTTTGGAGATGACCTTTTAATTTCATTAATGGTTACTCCAAACGACAATCCCTACACTGAACATATTCCGGCGACCAGACGGTTTCGGGTACACTCATTGCCCCCTTTGCACAAACACAAGCCGCCGCCGCCGCACTTGTAGTATAATTATCATTCCTCTTGTAAATTCTGTCCAGCAGAATTCCAGTCCCTGTATTCTGCGATTCAATTAATCTTATCCACATCTGCACAGTTCATTCTCGAAATAAACAATCATAAGTTCTCTAACCGCTTCTCCGCAAAAAGAAGGGAAACAAATGATTGCATGGAAACATGCTAAATAATAGCCTCAGCAAAATACGATTTCCTAGAACCAAATTACACACCTTTCTCCCGCGTAATATATCAGCAAAAGTTTACTGCCTGAAGGCCCGCTTATGCTCTGATAGAATAGATAGATCATCAATAGCCTACTAAGCGGAGTAGTAAATACGTAATAAATTTAGCGCTGTGAAGGCGAGTTCAGCAGCACACATCGAGAAATCGCCGCCCAAAGGCCTAATACTCAAAATAATCGTAGCGCACATTGCACGAGCTTTGGAATCATCCATTGTCTCCAGATCGGATTTCTTCGAAGGCGACGTAGGAGACGACGAGCTGAAAGCTAGGTTTTTCTTTCTCTTTCTTTCACTGATTTCCAATGTTATGAAATCAATTCTGATCTGAATATGCGGTAGCTATAGCTAGCTCTTTGCTATTGGCATATGCAAACTCACATCCTCACTTCTTCATCGCAACTCTATTCATCAAGCTCATATTTGTTATCCCCGCCGAATCTTCTCTTTGCTTCCGATGGAAATAACGACCACCAAAATTTAGATCCCATTCATCTTGATGCCCATCGGGACCAAGGGAACTTTTGAAAATCTGCAGCTTCATCCCTCCGATTTCGCAAAATCCGAGAGGCTCAGCAGTAATGGGCAGCCTTGGATGCCGAGACAAAAACGTCAGTTTTTGCGACGATTGGTAGCAAACCCACATTAGTGCACTTTACAGATCGCACACTGTGTGAGTCTGAAGCACTTAGCAGCAAGAAGCGACCGCCGCGTATACCTGCAGCGCTGAAATGTAACAAAAAAGCGCGGAAAGTCACGTCAGAGACAGAGGCTGCCACTTTTACCAGAGTGACACAACCACGGGCCGAGAAGGAAGCTCCTGCGAAGACAGATGATAACTCAGTATCTCTCATCAGTATGTCTTTGGCTAATCGAACACTCAACTCTGCGTCGTCACCAGCGACTGTCATTGCGAAGGAGCAAAACCCAAAGAACAAGTCTGGCGTTTTAAAAGTACCAACGCCATCTTGAGTGCAACAGCCCTAGATCATACCAATGCACCCGAAATCTCGAACCTAACAGTCGAACTCGCACAAGCCGGTGAGCAGTTCGCACGTGCCGTCGTTACTCCGGTCGAAGGTAGTGAAACATTAGTGGCCAAGCAGCAAGCCCTTCCAACCAAGGTGAACTCGACAACCACCATTACTTTGCCGGATTTCTTTTCCACTATCACGGTTTCCAAGATAGCTCCGAATAATCTTGCTACTGTTGCTTGGAATGCCATCACTGTGACCAAATTGGTAGCTGCGCCCACTACAATGTCACGCAGTGTTGCTGCGCCCACTCCAATGTCATGCAGTGTTAATCCCATTTCTGCTGCCAAGAAGTCTTCCAGGCGAAGAGGTAACAATGACTCCATGATTAGTGCTGTTGCCCACGTGCCTATAGATACGAGTACGGGTCATATTCGTGCCTTGACTGGAGAAAATGGAACCTCCAATTGTTTGAATATTCGTTCCTGTACGGCACCCATGGCAAAAATAGATGCAACTGAAGCGAACGCATCGCCACCACTGATTCGCAGTCCCAACACAGCTTCCAATGATACAACCAGTCAATGTCTGAAGAAGAGCGAGCTCAACAGAGTCGAGATCGAAACAGGAAGCATGCACGCAATACCTGGTACAAGATTACGAAAGAAAGCGTACGTGGAAGAACTGAAACAGACATTGAACGAAATGGTAGTTCAACGGGATATAACCGATACGGAGCAACAGCAGTACCGACGGCGGCGGGCAATAGATAACTACGGTTTTGCGTCATGGAGAAATTCTTGAAGCTTTGAGGCAGAAACGAGCCAGACGTTTCCAAGTGGACTGCGATCATGCCCCCCCGCTTTTCATTGTCTCTCCCACTAACGCCTTACCGAGACATGGTTGAAGGAGGGACTGCAAGTCACGGCCAACCTCTTCAAAGTACTCATGATGTCATGCAGGATTCCTCCAGCTTGTCGATTTTCTACAGTCTCTCAATGGAGCACCAAGTGATGACAATGAAAAAAACCATAGCCTTGATGCATAGCTGCAACCGTAAGGATTTCTTTATGAATAGTGGCAATGCTGCTCTCGGTTGGAATGCACAGTCGCTAGGTTTAAAGAAGAAGGTAAACTCCGCGATGAATGCGGTTTTTAATTTTCAATAATGACGACAGCTTACTCAAATTTTGCTTTTCTTTATTTAAAGTGCTTCGGCGGAACGGGAGTATGCGTGCTCAGTTCTGCCAAGAATCCAATCGATTGCTCGCAGCCGATATCGTATTCGATACAGGTATTATCATGATGCAACGAGATGCTATTTCGGGCAACGAAGAAAGTATGAAGCGCGGAATTGATGAGTTGTCTTGCAGTGTGCATTTTGTTGGCGTCTCACACACCTAGTACCTAGTGCCTGCGGAACTGCAGCACCCGTCACGCTTTGACGAGCTGCGGATGCGACTTCAGCAAAATTCCGCCAAAGGTGCTAAAAGAGTCTGCTTCGATCCTAGTATTCTAGGGAGTATTCCGAGGAGCTATGCTAATAGTAGAGAGCTTCCACAATAGATTGAGAATCGGCTATTCTTGAAAAACATAATATATATCAGTGTAGACCTAGGTCTACTTGTG
>Ga0100392_1004346_pt1 | contig 12736 bp, 8 predicted proteins | sample CryGeymeta201516_FD_81548 | JGI IMG/M metagenome (GOLD analysis project Ga0100392, IMG submission 81548) | Groundwater microbial communities from Crystal Geyser aquifers in Utah, USA - Crystal Geyser metaG 2015-16 | ecosystem: Environmental > Aquatic > Deep subsurface > Groundwater | place: USA... | reverse complement strand
CCGGAATCCTGGTCGGGCATCGGCGTGACCGCATCGATCACCAGCGCCCGTTTCGGCCAGCGACGGTAACGGAAACGACGCGCCAGGGCCCTGGAGTACTCCTGCGGATTCTCCGGAAAGTCCATCAGCACTTCGGCCCACCGTGCCTGGAAGCGTTCCCGGTTGACCACCTGGTGGCGCTTCACACCCGCTGTTTCGTCGGTGCCCGAAGTGCCACCCTCGAAATGAATCACGGTCGAGGCCGGCTGGTAGAGCACCTTCAGCCCACGCTGATGGCGCACCTTGAAACAAAGATCGGTATCTTCATAGTAGGCCGGTGCATAGCGCCGGTCGAAACCGCCAAGCTCGTTGAACAACTGGCGTGGAATGGCAAGACATGCACCAGAGACATAGTCGGCCTCACTGACGAAGCCGTACTCGGGCCGGTCGGGGTCATCGCCGCGGCCGAAATTCCAGCCGCTGGCATCCCGGAACACGATCCCGCCGGCCTCCTGCAGACTGCCATCACCGAACACCAGTCGACCACCGATGATTCCCGCATCCGGGTGCTGTTCGAAGGTCTGGACCAGTGCGTCCAGCCAGCCGTCAGTGACGCGGGTGTCATTGTTGAGGAACACCAGCCGGCGGCCGCGCGCGGCCTTCGCGCCTCGATTGCAGGTGCCGATGAAGCCCTGGTTGCGACGGTTGCGCACGATCTTGACGCCGGTACAGCGTTTGAGCCAGGCACGGGTGTCGTCGGTCGAGCAATCGTCGACCACGATGATCTCGAATGGAGCCCGGGTGTCGACCGAGGCCAGGCTCTCAAGGCAGTGGGCGGTGTAATGCAGCTGGTTGTAGACCGGAATGATGACGCTGATTTCCGGCTGCTCGACCCAGGCCAGTTCAACCGGACCAGCCAGCCGATCGACGCTTGGTGCCACCACCGGCAGCAGCGTGGCCGGCTCGGGCACGGCAGGCGGCGTTTCCTGCAACATCTCCAGCGTCTGGCGCAGGCCGCGCAAGCGCAGGTGATGCAGCACCAGCGCCAGCAGGCCGGGCCAGCGCAGTGGGTTGATCAGACGGTTCACGCGCCGCCGGGTAAACAGCCGTCTGATCACCCGCAGCGGTCGGGTCATGCGCCAGGAGTGGCTGTGCATGATTTCGGTGACCCGCGCTTCGAGTTGAGTGCGCTGATGCTCTGTCTGCGCCTGCTGCAGAGCCAGCTCGCCAAGATCGGCTTGTACGGCCGTTAGCGCCTGGTCGAGTTCTTGCCGGGCGTGGCGCTCACGCTCGATTTCTGCAACCAGACGGTCCTCCAACTCCTGCCTGTCCGCTTGCAATTGCAGCGCCCAGGCGGTTCGCTGCTCGAACTCGATTTGCAGTTGCTTCAGATGATCGCCAGCCTGAATCAGTTCGGATTCCAGCTTCTTTGACCACTCCGTGCGCTCGTCGAACTGTTGCTGAAGATCTGCATACACCGAGCGTGCAGCCTCCAATTCCCTGATATTGGCCTGCAACGAAGCCGAGCGCGCCCTGAATTGCCGCTCCATGGTCTTGGCCCAGCGGCTGCGCTGGATCAATTCGCGCTGCGCTTCCTCCAGCGCGGCGTCCGCCGCGGCTGCACGATCCTGCGCGTATGCACCGAGTCCGGCCCATCGCGCGGAGAGCGCCGCCTCGGTGCTCATCGACCGGAACACGGCGGGCGCGGGCGCGGGCGAATCAGCTTCAAGCAGCGGGTTGAAATCAGCCGCCATCTCCTCGATGCTGCGCTCTGGCGCGGCTGCATCGGCTGCGGCCCTGAGCGTGGCGCGATCGGAGGCAAGCCTGCGAATGCAATCGATCATTGCCTCGGGCGTCGGCTCGAACAGCCAGCCGTCGACACCATCGCGAATCCGTTCCGGAAAACTGCCCACTGCGGTCGCGATCGGCGCAAGACCCAGTGCACGCATTTCGCTGAGCGCGTAGTTCCAGGTCTCCGGCACCGTCGAGCAGAACAGCGCGGCATCGGGCGCCAGCCGCGCGACCAGCTCCGGCAGCTGGTCGCGACGATACTCCGGCACCAGGTCGATGCCGGAAACCCCCATCAGGCTCAATCCAGAGCGGCCACAGCCCAGCGCCGTAAGACGTGCAAACTTCGTTAGTTCGGGCAAGGCCTCACGCAGCAGCGACAGACCCTTGCCCTTGGTCAAGCGACCGGCAACGACCAGGTGCAGCTTCGAATCCGGTGCCGGCTCTCGCGCGGGAATGCTCGGGTTGTCGGGGAAGGGGCGAAAGCCGTGCGGTACCCGCTTGATGCCGAGCTTCGGCGCGGCGGCAAGCGCACGCCAACGCTCGATGACATGGCGGGTCGGCGCGACCAGGCGCACTGCCTGCGATTCGACCGTCGTCTGCCATTGCTGCGCCAGTTCGTTCCAGAATCCCGCGTCGGCGGGCTGAAGGCGCCATTCCCCGGAGTGACGCATCAATGCATCCGCACGAGCCCGATCGGGATCGCCGCCGGCCGCCTCCAGGAACGGTAGCGGATCGCAATCCAGCAACGGCCAAAGCGGAAAGAAGTCGTGCAATACCATCGCCGTCGGCAGGCCGGTGGCAAGGCAATCCAGACTGTGTCCGATCGGCGAAGACACGATGACCCGATCCACCGCAAAGCGCTCGATGATCACCGCCAGTTGTTCGGCATAGCCCTGATGATGGACGGAGCCGGCCAGGATCCGCGGCGCCAGCGGCAGCTCACGGACCACGCCCCGGCCCGGGCCGGCCACGCACAGGCTCAGGTAGCGGCCACAGATCTGCCCGGGTCCGTCCGAGTTGGCGACCAGGACGAGGTGCCTGCGCTCCGGCTCGGCCACTCCCATATCCTCGATCCAGCGCCACACCCCGCCGCCCCAGCCATGCGTGATGTGCAGGGTGGTACGGCGATCCGTCGAGCCCGTTCGAGGCTCCGGATCCGGCAAGTCCGCCAGACCCTCGGCGGCCAGTCGCCGGACCCGCAGACCCAGGTGACCCAGCACAGGCACGTCCGGATCCACCGCCTCGGCCGAGGGCAACGGACGGCCCGGATCAACAACATAGCCGTCATCGATCAGAAGTGCCTGTCCGGGACTGCAGTCGACCCGACCGTCCGCCGACACCGGTAGCAAAAGACAAGCAGACGGCGGCGAAAGCAGCGGCTCGCCGCGCCGATCGCTGGCCCAGCCGATCGCTCGATCGGGATCCATCTGCCCGAGCTCCAGCCCGGCCAGCGGATCGAGCATCGCGACATGGTTGCCGGGAAAGGCAATCGGACCGGTGGACTGCAGGCTACCCAGCGCTCGCTGAAGAACCGCTCCGAAGCGCCCAGGCAACTGCAGCGCGGGATCGAGCAACAGCACGCCGCGGGTCCCAACCGGCAGCGACTCCACGTCGTGCTGAACCGGCAGGCCAAGTTGCGTCTGCAATGCAGCGGCAGCCTCAGGGGCGAGTGGCACCGTGGGCACAATGACCAGCCCGTCGAGCCCGGCATTGTCGGACGACTGAATCATTTCACGCCCGTCGCACGGACGAGCCGCCCCGCACGAGACCGGTCTCTATAATTGTGGTTCATGTATTTCGAACCCGAAAAAACGCAGCCCGTGATTATCGTTGATTCCTGCGTTGTTTATTTCGTGGATTACCGCATCGACTGCCAGATCAGTTGTGGCCTCGATTGCTGCTTTGGCTGCGTCGGATCCGGCAGTCCCTCATGAGTCGTCGCGCCACCCCACCCAGCCGTGGCAAGCGAACGCCAGAGTCCGGTCGGCTCGGCACCCTGCTGTGGCTGGTTTGCGGCTTTCTGACCGGACTGTTCATCGGCGGCCTTTTGCCCTGGGCGATCTACCTGGATCGGATCGTCGCCGAACGCTTCGTCGAGCGCCAATGGAAGCAGGCCGGGCGCGTCTATGCCCGGCCGCTGGAGATTTATCCAGGCCTCGATCTCGCGCCCGCATCGCTGGAGCATGAATTGGGCGCTGCCGGATTGCAGCCGCTGGAACCCCTTCTACCCGGCCGCTGGCGCAAGCGGGCCGGACGCTACGTGATCGCGGTCCCGCAGCGCCAGTTCGCCGATGGCAAGGAACCGCCGATCCTGGTCGAAATCGACTACGCGGGCGAACGCATCGACCGCCTGCGCGACAGTGACGGAGGTGCACTGGACCTGGTGCGCCTACCTCCGGCCGAACTCGGCAGCCTGTTGCCGCTGGATGACCGCGACCGCACGCTGATTCCCATCGAGGGCTTTCCCTCGCTGCTGACCGCGGGGGTCCAGGCGGTCGAGGACCGACAGTTTCGCCATCACCATGGCCTCGATCCGCGCGCAATCCTGCGCGCCCTTCTAAGCAACCTGCGCTCCGGCGACATCATTCAGGGTGGCAGCACCATCACCCAGCAACTGGTCAAGAATCTGTTTCTCGATGCTGACCGAACGCTGGCGCGCAAGGCCAACGAGGCCATCATGTCGCTCAGCCTCGAGGCGCGTTTCAGCAAGGCCGAAATCCTCGAGGCCTATCTCAACGAAGTGTTTCTTGGCCAGACCGGCAGCCGCGCGATTCACGGCTTTGGCCGGGCCGCCGAATACTACTTCGGTGTTCCGGTCAGTGGACTGTCCGCCGACCAGATTGCGCTGCTGGTGGGAATGGTGCGCGGCGCGTCCTGGTACCACCCGACGCGCAACCCCGAGCGGGCGCTGGCGCGCCGCAACCAGGTGCTCGCAATCTTCCACGAGACCCGTCTGATCGACGACGCGGAACTGGTGGCAGCGCGCGCTCGTCCGCTGGGCGTCGACCTGGAAGCTCGCTCGGCGGCGCGCTCGCATCCGGCTTTCATGGATCTGGTTGCACGCCAACTCAAGGACGACTACCGCGATTCGGATCTTCGTGAGCGCGGTCTGAAGATCTACACCACGCTCAGCCCCTCGGCCCAGCATCATGCCGAGCAGGCGCTGGCGACCGGACTGGCCGCAGTCGAACGCCAGGCGAACCTGCTGCAGGGCGCGATCGTGCTGGCAGAGCCGAGCTCGGGCGAGATTCGCGCGCTGGTCGGCGATCGCGACTATCGCCGTCCCGGTTTCAACCGTGCCCTTGACGCCCGGCGACCCGTGGGCTCGGTAATCAAGCCCTTTCTCTACCTGCTGGCGCTTGCCGATCCAGAGCGCTTCACCCTGATCTCGCCGCTGGAGGACCGACCGATCCGCGTCGCCCAGCCAGGACGCGAGGACTGGAAACCCGGCAATTACGGCGGCACCAGCCACGGCATCGTGCCACTGCTCGATGCGCTGGCCCAGTCCTACAACCAGGCCACCGTCGCGCTCGGTCTGAAAGTCGGCGTGCCCGCTCTGTTCCGGCTACTTGAGCAACTGGGCGTTGCACCCGGAAGCGCGCGCCATCCCGCGGCATTCCTCGGCGCGATCGACCTGACGCCGCTGCAGGTCACCCAGCTCTACCAGGCGCTGGCCAGCGGCGGTTATGCCTCACCGCTGCGCGCGATCACCGACGTCGTCGACCGCACCGGCCAGGCGATCGCGCGTTACCCGATCCGGCTGCGCCCGGTGCGCGAACGCGATGCACTGGCACTGCTCGACTTCGCACTGGCCGATGTGGTCGAACGAGGTACCGGTCGCAGCCTCAAGCCGGCGCTGGCTTCGTCTTCCGCGCGCCAATCCTGGATACGCGGCAAGACTGGCACCACCAGCGACCGTCGCGACGCCTGGTTCGCCGGCTATACCGAACAATGGCTGGGTGTGGTGTGGATCGGCCGCGACGACAACCTTCCTGCCGGTATCAGTGGTGCAACCGCGGCACTGCCAGTCTGGGCAAGGCTGTTCGATCGCCTGCCGCATGACCCACGGCCACCACGCTGGCCGGCCGGACTGGACTGGTTCTGGATCGACTGGCCGCGACCCGAACTTGCCGACCGCGATTGCGCTGGCGCGCGCGCCATCCCGTTCATCCGGGGCTCACAGCCCCGGCAGCGCTCGAACTGCATGCGCTGATTGCCAGGTTGAAAATCCGACCCGGTCGCCCGGGGCCAGTTCCGGTTTCAGCCAACCGGCACCGCGGTAACCCGCAGACGGATCATCTCGCCCGGGCGGTGCGGCATCCGGGTTTCGTGGATCTCGCCGTTGTATTCGTAGAACACCCGGTAGCCGGAAGTGTAACTGCGCTCTTCATAATCAACCTGGATCTCGCACTGTTCGTAACGCACCGGCCGGCCGTGCCGGTTACGGCGTGTTGCATCGTTGCCAACCGAGGCACCGAGTGCGGCACCGGCGACGGTCAGGGCCTTCTTGCCCGAGCCGCCACCGAACTGGTTGCCGATCACACCGCCGATGATGGCTCCGGCAATGGTGCCGGTCGCCGAGCCATGACGGTCTTGCCGGTACCCCCGCTCCTCCCAGCAGATTTCACGTTCGACCGGGACGCGCTCGGTCACGTGGATCGGTTCGACATCGACCACGGGGGCGTAGACGTGATGTGGAGCGGCGGATTGAGCCATCGCCGAGCCTGCGCACAAAGTTGCGGCCAGAATCACTGGAAGCCTGGGACTCATCGGGTTTCTCCTTGGGTTGGGTACTGAGCCTGGATTCATTCTGAACCAGTGATGCTGAACCTTTTCTGAATCGTCCGGGGCTACAGCGACCTTCAGGCCGGACCAAAACTGGATTAGGATGAGTTTTACGACTGCTCAAGGGAGATTCATCATGGCGAATCGGGAAACCCGTCTGATCCGCAACCTCGCCCTGCTCGGACACAGTGGCAGTGGCAAGACGCTGCTGTCTGAGCGTCTGCTGGTCAAGGCCGGGGTCAAGGGCGATGCCGGCACGATCGAGCGCGGCGACACCGCCGCCGACTTCGATCCGCTGGAAAAGCAATACAAACACTCGCTGGATTCGGCCATCCTGCACTTGCCGGCCGGCACGACCGAAGTGCAGTTGATCGATACCGCCGGAGATCCTGACTTTCGCGGCCAGACCCTGGCAGCGATGAGCGCGGTCGAAACCGCGGCGATTGTCATCAACGCCGTCAATGGCATCGAGATGTCGACTCGCCGTCTGATGCGCCGCGCTCGCCAGCGCCGGCTTTGCCGCATGATCATCATCAATCGAATCGATGCCGACGAAGTGGATCTCGAGGCGCTGGTGCGCGAAATCCGCGATGAGTTCGGACCCCAGTGCCTGCCGGTCAACCTTCCGGCCGAAAATCGCAGCACCGTGCGCGAGTGCTTCTACCACGACGATGGCGCGACCGACATCTTTTCATTGGCCGAAGCCCATTCCGCGATTCGCGACCAGGTGGTCGAGGTCGACGAGGCGCTGATGGCCCGGTATCTCGATGGCGAGGAGATTTCGCGCGAAGAACTGCACGATGCGTTCGAGTTGGCATTGCGCGAAGGCCACCTGGTGCCGATCTGCTTCACTTCGGCACGCACCGGGGCCGGCTGCGGCGAGCTGCTGCGCTTCATTGAGCGGCTGCTGCCCAGCCCGCTGGAAGGCAACCCGCCGCACTTCCGGGCTGGCAGCGAAGAGCGCAAGGTCACGGCCCGACCTGATCCGGACGCTCACGTTCTGGCGCATGTGTTCAAGATCGTCAACGACCCCTATGCCGGCAAGCTTTCGATCTTCCGCATTTTCCAGGGCACGATTCGTCCCGGTATGCAGTTGCTGGTGGGCGATGCGCGCAAACCGGTCAAGGTCGCGCACCTGTTCCGAGTCCACGGCTCCGAGCATACGGAGGTCGATATCGGCCTGCCGGGCGACATCTGTGCACTGGCCAAGATCGACGAGATCCGCTACGACGTGATCCTGCACGAAAACCACGACGAGGATCACTATTACTTCAAGCCAATTGACTTCCCGCAGCCAATGTTCGGTCTGGCGATCGAGCCCAAAACCCGCGGCCAGGAACAGAAACTGGCCTCTACGCTGGACAAGACCGCCGAGGAAGACCCCTGCTTCAGGATCGAACACAACCAGGAACTCAATGAAACCGTGATCCGCGGGCTCGGCGAAATGCACCTTCGCATTCTGCTGGAGCGCTTTCAACAACGCTATGGACTGGATGTCGAAACCCGTCCACCCCGAATTGCCTACCGCGAAACGATCACCCGCGCGGCCGAAGGCCATTGTCGGCACAAGAAGCAGACCGGCGGTGCCGGCCAGTTCGGCGAAGTGTTTCTGCGGGTCCGGCCGCTGGGACGTGGCGAGGGCTTTGTATTCCGAAGCGAAGTGGTCGGCGGCGTGATCCCGACCAGCCTGATCCCGGCAGTCGAGAAAGGCGTGCGCCAGGCGCTCGACGAAGGCGCGATCGCCGGCTTTCCGTTGCAGGATCTTGAAGTGGTGGTCCACGACGGCAAGTATCACGCCGTCGATTCCAAGGAAATCGCCTTCGCCATCGCCGGGCGCAAGGCGCTGCTGGAAGCAATCGAACAAGCCGGGCCACAGATTCTCGAACCGATCGTCAAGCTTGAAGTCACCGTGGCCGATGCGGTCATGGGCGACGTCACCGGGCTGCTGGCGTCGAAGCGTGCGCGCATTCAGGGCACCGAAACGATTCGCGGCGGCCTGACCCAGATCACTGCTGCTGTGCCACTTTCGGCGATTACCGAATTTCCGACCGAGCTCAAGAGCATGACCGGCGGCGAGGGCCGCTTCGTGCTCGAGATGTCGCACTACGAGGCTGTGCCAGCTCAGGTCCAGCAGCAACTGGTCGAACAGCACGCAGAGCGAAGCGACGCAGAGGATGCGTCAGTCTGAGGCGTGGCTGAGCTGACATGGGACGTCACATTGCAGCGCGCCGGGTCGCGGGTCGCGGATCCGCAGACGGTCTTGCCGACCTCGATCCCTGCCCTTGGCCGACCTTCAGACCAGGCCGGCAAGGCTCAGCAGCAGGCCGCTGTAAATCAGCAGAACGGCCAGCCGCAAGCGTGCCGGACTGGGCATCGGGTAGAAATCACAGGGCTCGATCCGGGCCAGTTCGAAGGGGCCGAAACGGGCGTAGCGCAGCGGTGTTGGGTTCGGCGACATGAACAGGCATCGGATTGAACGGGAATCTTGAAGCAATCGATGCAAGCAACATGCCACAAAAGGATTCTGGATGAATCAGTCGACAGTGCTGGACCGTCTCAATGCCTCGAGCCGAGACACGCTGATGGAAGCGCTGGGCATCCTTTACAGCGCGGCAGGTGACGAGTTCCTCGAGGCGACCATGCCGGTCGAGTCGCGTCATCATCAGCCGATGGGTATTCTTCACGGAGGTGCTACGGCCGCATTGGCCGAAAGCGTGGCCAGCGCGGCATCGGCGATTCAGCTGGGCCACAGTGGCCGGGTACCGGTGGGTCTCGAGCTATCGATCAACCACATCCGCAGCGTGCGCGAGGGCCTGTTGACCGCCCGGGCCGAGCCGATTCATCTGGGTCGATCGACCCAGCTGTGGCAGATCCGCATCCGCGACCAGCAGGACCGCCTGATCGCCCTGGCCAAGCTCAGCGTGATGGTGCTCGATCCGCGCTGATGGGAAAGTTTTTTCAGGTGCTGCTGGCCAGCAGCTTGCCGGGATTGAGAATCCCGTCGGGATCGAAGCCTCGCTTGATCGCGCGCATCAGCGTCAGTTCCTCGGCCGACAGCATCATGTGCAGGTAATCGCGCTTGAGCAGCCCCACCCCGTGTTCGGCCGACAGGCTTCCGCCGTACTCGGCGACCAGCCGAAAAACCTCGGGACTGAGCCCATCACAGGCGCGCCTGAAATCTTCGACCGCCCAGCCCTGCGGGCGCAATACATTCATGTGCAGGTTGCCGTCGCCGATATGGCCGAACCAGAGTACGCGAAACTCCGGATATCGCGCCCGAACCAGTTCATCCAGAGCGCGCAGGAATTTCGGCACCACACCAATTCGTACCGAGAGATCGTTCTTGTACGGGGTCGAACGCGCGATCGATTCGCTGATCGCCTCACGCCAGTGCCAGAGCTCGCCGGCCTGGGCATCACTCTGGCTGATCAGGCCGTCGACCACCTGGCCGGCCTCGACTAGTTGCTCGAACACCGCCAGCGCCGCCTCCTGCGAAGATTGTTCCGGATCGTCGAACTCGACCACCGCGTACAGGGGCGCGTCGCCTGCCAGCGGGAATTCGACACCTGCCGCTGCGACGGCCTCGACACAGGCGGCATCGAAGAATTCGAACGCGGACAGCGACAGACCCGCGCGCAGGGCAGCAAAGGCCGGCATCAAGGCATCCAGTCCGCTCAGCGCCAACAGCAGCACCGAGCGGCTGGGCGGTTGTTCGATCAGGCCGAAGCTGACCTCGGTAATCAAGCCCAGCGTGCCTTCGCTGCCGATCATCAGGTGGCGCAGATCGTAGCCTGCATTATTCTTGATCAAGCCCCGATTCAGATCCAGCAGCTCGCCGGTGCCAGTAACGACCTTTATGCCGCGCACCCATTCGCGCGTCATGCCGTAGCGCAGCACCCGGATGCCACCGGCGTTGGTCGCTACCGAGCCGCCAGCCTGGGCCGAATCAGCGGCGGCCCAGTCGACCGGGTAATGCAAACCCGCAGCCGCAGCACGGCGCTGCACTTCGCCGACCGCCATGCCGGCCTGGACCGTGATCGAGGGCGCGGCCGGATCGAACTCGATCTCGGCGCGCATCCGTTCGAAGCTCACGACCAGTTCGCCAGCCTCAGCCACGGCACCTCCGGACAGGCCGGTGCGACCGCCCGACGGTACCAGCGCCACGCCTTCGCGCCGCGCCCAGCGGACCAGCTCGATGACCTGCTCGCTGCTTTCCGGAAATGCGATCGCCCGGGGACATGGCTGCCAGAACCGGGTCCAGTCGCGACCGTAATGGATTTTCGACTCAGCATCACTGATAACGGCGATCGGTGGGGCTGCGCTCATGTGCTCTCCCTGGAACCTCTGATTGAATCACCGCGGGCACGCACCCCGGACGCGGGAGTATCATCGAAACTTCGAATTTCAGTTCTCGCATCGATGAATTCCCCAAACTATTCACTGGCCAAGGACAAGATCCGTATCGTGCTGCTCGAGGGCATTCACGACACCGCGGTCGAGTGCTTTCATCGTGCCGGCTACCATCAGATCGAGCGCCTGCCCGACACTCCTTCGCCGGCACGGCTTGCCGAACTGCTGTCCGACTGTCATTTCCTCGGCATCCGCTCGCGCACTCGTCTGAGCGCGAGCCTGCTGCAACAGGCGCCCAGACTGACCGCAATCGGCTGCTACTGCATCGGCACCGATCAGGTCGATCTGACAGCGGCCCGGCTCCTGGGGATCCCGGTGTTCAACGCGCCGTATGCTAACACCCGCTCGGTTGCCGAACTGGTGCTGGCCGAGGTTGTCATGCTGATGCGCGGCATCCCGGCGAAGAACGCAGCGGCCCATCGCGGTCAATGGCTGAAATCGGCCAGCGCTGCATTCGAGGTACGCGGCAAGACCCTGGGCATCGTCGGCTACGGTCACATCGGCTCGCAGCTTGGGATTCTCGCCGAAGGTCTGGGGATGCGGGTGATCTTCCACGACATCGTGCGCAAGCTACCACTGGGCAACGCGGCCCCGGTGGACTCGCTGCACGAGTTACTGGAGGGCTCCGACGTGGTTTCGCTGCACGTGCCCGACACAGCGCAGACCCGTGGCTTGATCGGTGCCGGGGAACTGGCGCGCCTGCACGCTGGCAGCCACCTGATCAATGCGTCCCGCGGCAAGGTGGTCGAGATCCCGGCACTTGTCAGTGCACTGGAGCGCGGCCACATCGCCGGCGCGGCAATCGACGTCTTTCCGGCCGAGCCGGCCTCGGCCGACGAGGAATTCGTCTCCGAACTGCGCGAATTCGACAATGTACTGATGACACCGCATATCGGCGGCTCGACCTTCGAGGCGCAGCAGAACATTGCGCTCGATGTCTCGACCAAACTGGTGCACTACTCCGATAATGGCTCGACCAGCGGTGCGGTCAACTTCCCGGAAGTCAACCTCCCCGACCACGCCACGGCACGTCGCATCATGCATATCCACAGGAACGAACCGGGGGTACTGCAGGCCATCAATCAGGCCTTTTCGGGTGCCGGCATCAACATCGTCGGCCAGTATCTGCAGACCCTCTCCGACGTCGGCTATGTCGTGATGGATGTCGAGACCCAGGACGCAGCAAGCGTCCTCAGGAACCTCAACGAGATTCCGGCCACGATCCGGACCCGTTACCTGCGCTGACCCCCCAGGAGACCCCCGCATGAACTATACGATTCACCATCACCCGGAGCGAAATCGATTCGAAACCGAAGTCGACGAGCAGCTTTGCGTACTCGATTACCGCATCAATGACGGTATCGCCTCGATGGACCGCGTCTACGTACCGAAACCGGTCGAGGGCCGGGGAATCGCAGCGGCGATTACCCGCAGCGCGCTCGATCATGCCCGCGAATCCGGCTGGCGGGTGATCCCGAATTGTCCCTACGTGCGCAGCTGGATCGAGCGCCACCCCGACTATCAGGATCTGCTGGCCGGCTAGCCGGTGTCACCGAAAAACTGCCCCATCCAACCCGACGATCAAACCCGACGATCAAGCCAGCCAGCCACATCAGTCCCGCTTGAGCGAATCGCGAATTTCACGCAGCAGCAGCACTTCCTCGCTGACCACGGGCAGGGCCGCAGGATTTTCTTCCTGCTTGCGCTTCATCGAGCTGATGGCCTTGATCGCAACGAAGATCGCCAGCGCGATGATCAGGAAATCGATGAT
>Ga0100392_1004345_pt1 | contig 12738 bp, 4 predicted proteins | sample CryGeymeta201516_FD_81548 | JGI IMG/M metagenome (GOLD analysis project Ga0100392, IMG submission 81548) | Groundwater microbial communities from Crystal Geyser aquifers in Utah, USA - Crystal Geyser metaG 2015-16 | ecosystem: Environmental > Aquatic > Deep subsurface > Groundwater | place: USA... | reverse complement strand
ATTATACGAATAAACGTATTCGTCTATTCGTGTATTCGTGTATTCATGTATTCGTGTATTCGTGTACTATTCGTGTATTAAAATAAAATGGTCAAGCTTTTTTAAGCTAGCATTTAACAGGTAGGTGCTGAACCACTTTAATTTAAAAATAATACGATCTCCAATAATGTCATTATACAAATAAACGAATTCGTGTATTCGTGTATTCGTCTATTCGTTTATTCGTGTATTCATGTATTCATGTATTAAAATAAAATGGTCAAGCCCTTTTAAGCTACTGTAGTATTTAACAGGTAGCTGCTGTACCAATTTAATTTAATACATCATTCGAATATTTGCACCTCTAACAGTAAAATACTAGTCCCCACTCCCTCACCCAGCTGAACAGACACATAAGTAAAAACATGGAGTAGGAACGAGAGAAAAAGTGAGACAGTGCAAATTTTTTATTACCCATAAAGTACGACTATAGAAAGAAGCTGTACAAAACTAAGAAAAGTCAAGACAATGCTCATCTAAATACGATGTAACATTAAACTATTCATTCTGGATATAAGCATTATATATATCCCGTGATTTTCCAATATCCCGGAATTGGTGACTCGAAAATCGTCAAACAAGCCCGGGATATGGACATCCCTGGAAATTGGAAAAACAGCCCCGGGATAAATCCATATCCCGGGAATGGTGGTAACAGATGTGTGGTGAAACAAGTGATCATTCTCATTCAATATATTGGCTTGAATGAGGAGGGGTCCTGTTCCTCGCTAATGTTCCAGTGAACTCACTTTCTCCTACCATGGTAAACATCCACATCTTTCCATCTTCTTTCCCAGAGGCTATCATCGAGAACGTGTGAGTCCACTGGGTCAATTGTTGAGATGCACTAGTAGCCTGGGACAAGGAGACCTGCAAGTTCCAGTAGCTTGTCCTACTAATATGGTAAGGCCCTTCTCACTCGCTACTAGTAGTAGAACCTTTACACTCCTCCCTCTCAGTGCAGCGTCCACTTGTTGATGAAATCAATCGTCAATGCTTATGCATGTTCATTATTTAACATTACTAACGACGAAGGCCTACCAGGTACGAGTAGTATGCGAAATAAACCATAACCATACATGGTGTACGTCTGTGTATCTCAGTTCATTTGCCGAGTCCCGCTCTCGAAAAGCTCATAACCTTCACCACACAATATCTGTTGGAAAGTTTCAATCGTTCCTGTAATAATGCCTCGCCTCTCACTAACAACACTACCAGTACTACTACCAGGTACTGCGCATCTCAAGCATTTTTCTCATTACTAGAGTTTAGGTGCACTACTGTTATTGAATCTAGTAGGCCCAAGCTTAACTCAGTAAACAGTACAACAATTAAAGTTACGAAGTTTAAGTCATGTCCAGCATTCAATTTCAGTCGAGCAATGTCACCACGACCACAAAGGCCAAGCTCGAGCGAATTGGGGCTCATTCACACATCCGCAATGGTCTCGGCTTGAACGCGCTGCTGGAGCCCATTCCCAATTCTACGCTCATTGGTCAACAAAAGGCTCGGCGTGCCATGGGAATTATCGCACAAATGATCAAGGACAGTCCCACTGGTGGTCGATCTGTTCTGCTGGCAGGACCTCCCTCTACTGGAAAGACAGCTCTGGCCATGGCACTCTCCCAAGAAATACAAAAAGGAATCCAGGCCAACACAAGCCGCAGTGGACGGGCGATTGCGCCATCCACAGACGGATCTAACAATCAAAAGACGCCCTTTACGAGCCTCAGTGCTCCTCAAGTATTTTCCCTGGAAATGAGTGCCACAGAAGTCTTGACGCAAGCCATCCGTCAATCCATGGGTGTCCAGATCGAGGAAGAAACGGAAATAATTTGTGGCGAAGTTGTAGAGCTGCAAATGGATACCACAGTAAACGCCACGGGAGGAGGAGCTGCAGGTGGAAAGTACAGCAAAACGGGCCGTTTAACCCTCTGCACGACCGAAATGGAAACCGTCTACGATTTGGGAACCAAAATGATGGAAATGTTGCGCAAGGAAAAGGTATCGGCCGGGGACGTGATACAAATTGACAAGGGCAGTGGGAAAATATCCAAACTGGGTCGATCCTTTTCCCGATCCCGCGATTACGACGCTGTTGGATCTACAACCAACTTTGTGCAGTGCCCCGAAGGAGAATTGCAACAACGCAAAGTCGTTCAGCACGTTGTAACGCTCCACGAAATTGATGTCATTAACAGTCGACAGCAGGGGTTCCTGGCCCTCTTTGCCGGAGATACGGGCGAAATCAAAGCGGAAATCCGCAACCAAATCGATGCCAAGGTTGCCGAATGGCGCGAAGAAGGACGTGCAACGTTGGTGCCCGGTGTTCTCTTTATCGACGAAGTGCACATGCTGGATATGGAATGTTTTTCCTTTTTGAACCGTGCTCTCGAGGGCGAATTGGCACCTGTTTGTATCTTGGCCACCAATCGAGGCATGTCGACGATTCGGGGCACCACCTACAAGGGACCACACGGCATTCCGCTGGATTTGTTGGATCGTCTCATGATTATTCCCACCGAGCCGTACACAGTGGATGAACTACGACAAATTTTGTCGCTTCGATGTACCGAGGAAGAAGTGGACATGGCACCTGAAGCCTTGGAACTGTTGACACGCATCGCACACGAGACCTGCAGTTTGCGATATGCTATGCAGATGATCATGACGGCCAATTTACGAGCCATTAAGCGGGGAAAGAAGAAGGGATCCTCGACTGTGGAATTACAAGATGTGCAACACGTGTACAAGTTATTTGTCGATGTCCAGCGATCCACCAAATTCATCATGGAATATCAAAATGATTTTCTGTTCAACGAAATGGAGGATGGCGCGAATGGCGGCGATGCTGTCATGGCAGGTGCAGCAGGAGGTGATGTGGAGAAAGGTGCAAAAAGCAGTGGTGATGCCATGGAGGAGAGCTAGCTAGTACAGCGGTGAATAAAAAATAGTCAATCGTGGTACTTATTGGTGTTTTCATGTCCACGATAGTAATCAGGAAATTTCCAGTAGACTACCTGGTACTCCATACTCAAGAGTAGGTTGTTGGAATGCGGCGACTGAGGAGGGAAGTAGTCTGAATCCCACGGGATTTGAGAGCAAACCAATCAAAATATTGCTTTACTTCATATTTTTTCTTATCCAAGTCACACAAACCACTAACATAATCTCAAGTCTCAAGATATCAAGTACAAAGTAGTGGCAACAATTAACAATGGCTCCTCCTCACGACGTTGACGGATCTTCCTCCAATAAGAAGCGGAACAGAAAAAAGAATAAGAAGAAGAAAGCGGTAGCTTTGAAGGATGACAAGGCTGAATTACAACCATCAAAGCAATTCAAAAAACCCAAGCAGGACAAACGGAAGGAAGAAATCCACGGCGTTTCTCCAAACACAAACGAGAAACCAAAGAACTCTCCTTTTAAAACAGCATCGATTTCTACACCTCCTCCCAATCCTTTGCTCGAGGCTCATCAAGCCTTTATGGCAACGAAATGTACCCAACTCGAGCGAGACAATTTCTTTTCCAACACCCAAATGGATGCCGATCGGCGTGGCGAATTATGGATGGAGCAGGCCGATTGTGGCGAAGAATTGGTCAATCAATATTCCTGGGCCATTCCTGATGAACGTGCTTTACGTGTTTTGAGGTACTTTAGTCCCGTGGTAGAGATTGGTTGTGGTGCCAATGCCTACTGGGCTCGTTTGATGGCACAAGCCGGCATTGATATCGTGGCGTATGACATGCATCCGGATAATGGAGGTCAGATTCACAGTAAGAACGATACCACCACCACCACCACCACCACCACCACCACCACCACCAGCAGCAGTAGCAATAACAGTGGTATGATGAAGAAAAAGAAGCGCAAACGCAAGTCTGAAGCAGACGAAATTGATTTTCAAGTCCTCCCTGGAGGCCCAGAGGTATTGGAATCCAAAAAGAATGAAAAACGAACCTTGTTTTTGTGCTACAGTGACGAAGAAGCTCTGCAGGCTTCTCCGGATGAAGCAGAAGAGAGTGACGATAGTAATAACGACGATGATAGCGGCGACGAAGAAGTTTCCATGAAGCAACCTGAAATGACATCTCTGGGAACCGAGTGTCTTCGACATTTTCAAGGCGACTATATTATCCATGTCGGAGAACTGTATGGTGATACGACATCCATGGAGCAAGGTCCCTGGGGACGCTCTTCCGGTGCCGAATTCCAACAAGAATTGGCCGCAACCTTTCACTGTCTTTTGCGTGTCAGTTTGCCAAATTGGATTCATGTTCGGGATACTCTGTCGGTGTGGAAACGATCCGAATTGTGCTCGATTGTCTTTGCCACCGATAGTGATGATGATGATGATGACGACGACGACGATGAGGGAGACATGGAAGTAGAATACCGACACATTCCCGTATCGGAACGACTCCCGACCGACGTTGCAGCTCCGTGTCTAGCTCATTTGTTGACAACAACATCCAAGAATAATTCTGGTAATACCGGCGTGAGCGTGACACATGAAGCAAATGGAAGAGGTAAAGCATCGAAACATTCAACATTACAGGCAAAGGAGGAATCGAATGATGATGCATCGAGTTACGACAGCGAAACCAACGATTCCTCAGAGGCATCATTTGGTGAGGAGCATGCGAAAACGAAACAAGAGAAGAAACAGCCCACGAAGACCAAGGCTGACAGCAGTCGTAGCAATAGCAGCAGTGAGGAGGACGCTCTTACAGAAGATTATGTTGTTGAGTGGTAAACACGAAATAATGGGACTGCATAGTATAGGTATGATACGGATTCGACTGGTTATAGAAGGCAAAATGTTGAGATATTGACCGACTCTGAAAACACCGATGGTTGCTAAAGAAACTATTTGTGCCTATTGCGAGAAAGCTACCCGAGCATACCTCTCCCCTTCAAGAGTCCTACTAGATGACCAACAGCCACTCATCTATATGATGCTTGTACTAGCTAGCTCAACTGCTAATTTGCCAGCCTCTTGGCAATCTCCATTTGCTATTATTCCAGGAGCGAACTGTGATAGCTAACGAAACATGCTTCCGTGGTGCTTGCAGAACTGCTATCCTGCGTGGTCGTCCAAAGTGACACTTGTGCACTCAACATGAAATAATTATGCTCCAACCGCGGTTCCTCGTGCTTACTACTACTAGCAGTAGGAGTTGTACAGTTCCTACTTGAGGCCTAAAAACGGTTGAGGTTGTTTGACGTCGGAGAACCAGTAGACTAGACTACTACAGTAGCTAGTAGGTCTAGTTACACTCCTCTACTTCGTGTTACTACACTTGCGACAACTACTCTAGCTAGAACTCGATAGTAGTAGAGTAGTAGTAGTAGTACTACTAGTAGCTAGAGGGAGATGTACCATGTACTCGTACTAGCTAAGAGTGGTGGGTCTACCAGTACTAGTAGTCTAGTACCCTGGTAATTTAGTAGTATTCGCTCGGAGTGGCCAGCTAGCTTCCGTGAAACCCCAAGCGCGAAATTTCCAACAAAATTAGTTTTGAATTCAAGAAAAATAGTTCATTGACATGCTGAGGTATGCAAGGGTTAGGGCTAACAACTCAGACGTTCCAAAGAGTATTGACACTGGACGGCGTTGTTTTTTCGGCCTTGAAGGTAGTAGCTACTAGTAGAGCTTTGCAACCACCACCGTGCATACCTTGCTTTCACCACCACCCACCTCTTGAATTGTGCTTTACGACAGAACCAATGTCTACTACCACTACTAGCAATGCAACAGAATTCATTGACGATGGATGGGTCGAGTTTTGATGTCGGCGAAAGCCAGATAATAATGGATATCTTTGAACAGGACCCTACCGTTCAACAGAAGAAGCAGGTATGTATGTTTATAAACGATGTGTCAAAAATTAGTCAAAGAATAGATTCATCATTCGCCGTGTTGAGTTTGATTAGTCTAGTGACGTAGAATTCAGTACCGATTTCTACGTTGAAGTCAGTGTTTTAAAACTTGTGTTTTTTTGCTTGATTTTTATTCCAAATTCCCTCATCTCGTTCAAGATGAAAATTGGGATTAAATTCCATGAACTTTGCATTCCAAGTATAATCTTTTCTCACCTTTACTTATAATAAACTTCCCTTCGTTTAATTATTTTTTTGAAGTGGCGAAAGGCCGTCAAGAGACCTTCGGAATGGCTTCGGGTTCTTTGCAAAGAATGGGCCATGGACAATGAAGCTCTGGTCTATGCTTGCGATGAAAAGTTTTTGGATTATAAACCCTACCTCAAGGGTTTGTTGACCTCGCAGCTTCTCTGTCGCCTTTCCATTCCCATCCACCACCACCACAAAGATCTTATAATGGATGGACATCATTTTGATTTCTGGAGAATTCTCGGAATTGTCGATGAATTCGACAAGTCTTATATCATTGCTCAGATTGAGCGTTTTTGTGCTATGTACAACATTCGTGGATTGCCAGAAGAAAACGATACACTCTTTGCTCCAGGTATTGCACAACAAGATGCAACTGCTGCAGCAGTTGGCATTAATGGATCGCCCCCTCATGGTGGACCTGCACTAGGAGGTATGCACCAGCGCGACAACGGTGGTTTGCCTCCTCCCCAGCCTTACATGGACTCTCACATGGAGGCTCCATCGACCGCGATGCCGGCGTCTGCTGCAACAGTTGCAGATCCACCTGGAAAACTGTCCAAGAAACAAAACCCGGAAGTTTCCAGAGCACAACGGCAGGCCAAGGACGCGGAAAAAGCACTGGAACAAGAGCGACGCCAGACGCTCAAGAAGGAACAGCGACGTATTTCTCAAGAACGAAAGGAACAGAAACAACGAGAACGGGAAGAAATGTTGGCACGCAAAGCAGCGGATCGGGCGCAACGAGAAGCGTCCCGGGAGGATCGGCGAAGAAAGAAGCTCGAAATTCGTGTGGAACGGGAAAAATTTGCACAACAACAAAAAGAGCTGGCGCTCAAGCGGGCTGCCGAATTGGTGTCCTCCAATCGCGTGCCTATTGAAATTACGAGAGGTGCTGCGGCAGCTAAAGCAGCGGCCAGTGCGGCACTGGTAACAGGAGTTCCTGAACCTGCTCCCGAACCAACCGTTGTCGTCAGACCACCCTCCAAGAAAGCCAGGTCTGCCATTGTTGTGTCGACGGCGGCAGATTTGCATCAGATTGTGACGCACTCCAAGAACTTGTGGGCAAAATACAATGCTATTGCCAAGGAGCACAACCAAAAGGTAAACTGGATAACGGTGGCCAATGAGCTCGGAATTCATGTCAAGGTGCGAGAAAAATACGCTCGCATGCACTCTCGGGCCGAACAACGAGGATTTGATTGGAAAAAGAATGGACACTGGAAGATTAAGGATCACCCAGAGATTTTTGTGGAACCCACTGAGTCGGAACAGAAAGCCAGGATGCCGCTTCCTCCACCTGACACGAGTACTACTGTCCTCATTGCAGGAAACAAGGAGGTCCCACATGTATTGCCTCGCGAACAGCAGCAACAGCAACATCAGATCGCGCAAAATTATCAATTGCAGCCGCAGTCCATGCATTACCCGCAGCAGCAGCAGCAGCAAGTAACGGAAGAAGCCGTGGCTGCGGCAGCACGCGTGGTTGATGCCGCAGGCGTTAACATGGTATCTCCTACGGAAGAGCAAGCAGCTGCTGCTGCGGCAGTGGCTGCCTCCATGGTTGCAGATTCAACGGACAATATGATGAAGGGAGAGGAGCAAAGCTATCATCCGGAAGACGTTACTGTGTAGTCAGATGCCGGAAACAAACAATTACCAGGTAGAAGTAGAAAAACGAAAGTGCTTATAGAGCATGTAATATAACTGCACTAAAATGTAAATTTTAACTTATGGTAACAATTTCAATTTTGCTTATTCGAAGCATTTTTTATCTTTCAAAGCGGTCCAGTCCTTCACTATCAACCCTTTTCTCGTCACTTCTTCGTCGAAAATTTCTTTCGTTTATCAGCACTCTCGTTCTGCTCAGCAGCAGCACTTCTGCTCTTCTTTTCTGCAGGTGGCACCTCGTCACCTGCAGTTTGGTCCATGGGTATCTCCTTGTCCCCAATTTGCCCCTCTTCACTATCCGAATCTGTCTTTGCATCGTCATCATTTTGAAATGTCCCCAGAACATGGCGAAGCCGCCTACTGCGAATATCTGCAAACTTGATGCCATGTTCGTATCGCATAAAAGAATCAATCCTTGTCTGACGCGACTTGCTCTGCACTTTCTCAATAACAGGTTCCATGTACCGTTTGGTTTCATCAACTGGCCACCCAATCTGCTTATTGCAAAAGATTTGCATGCGTTCCAAGTCGGGGACACCGAATGAGAATTTCACAGGCGACTTGTCTACTACTGGATTGACATAGGCCGACATGACACTATCAGACGGAAATGACTCGGGTGCTTCCCACCTATTGCGAGCAGCCCGGTGCTTGATATGGAATTTTTGCTCTTTGGTGCGTTTCTTGGCCCCAGTATTCAGTCTTGATTTGGCTTCAACAATTGGTTCAAATCCGTCTAACCATGCACGGAACTTGTGGAGCCCCCCTTTTAAGTCTGCCCCGACATCGAACGCGTTGATCACCTCCATGCCGTTTACTATACCCACGCCTCGAACACCTTCTGTATAGTCTCCTCCAAGCAGCATAGCAAGCGCCACCATTGCGTTCTGGTTCAAGCCCATCTCACGCTCGGCGTCAGATGCCTTATAAACCTCGGCATATTTTTGGTCGTCAAAGATATTTTTGTAGACTGTCTTTCCTCCAAAGACAAACACATCGCTGTCTTCGGTTACGATGCCGTCAACCAAATTCAATCTTTCAAGCATGACGCACTGTGCTTCAGCTTCTGCGGGTGCACGAATGTAAGGAACGCCAAATAATTGTAACAGATGCATGATTTCTTCCTCCATTTCGTCCGTGACGCCTTCAATTTCACGCTGTACATTGTTCGTCGCCGCATGAGACAATTCATTTTGATAATTCTGGAGCATTGCAGCAGCCTCCTCTGCGTACGCTTCATTGACAACTAGATTCTGTTCAACTGTGGCTTTCGGGAGGCTCTCATCATTTTGGCTTATATTTTCATCTTTTTGTAGCCCTTCCTCCTTGTTCGCCGCGAGTTTCTGCAGAATTTCGACATTAGAGTCATCACTATGAGTGTCTGGTTTGTCTGAAGTCTTGGGACCAGAACTCTCCATCCCAAAATGCTCAGCAATGGCTCGTCGCATGGCTCGTCCAGCCCAGTTGGTAAGACTGGCTGCTGTTGACTCTGCTTGTTGCAATGCCTCAGTGTTTTTGTATCCCAGAGGCCCTCCAAAATCATCGACTCCGTGACTCTGTGCACCAGCTGAGCCTTTCGTATTGGAGACATCTTGATCTAATACTCTAGTTTCTCCTTCATCGGAGTCGCCGCCGACGTCTTGTAGAGGGCGTGCTTGATGTATACCGGGACTTTCCTCTTTATAACACGTCATTTCCGCAGCTTCTTTGGCGGCGACTTCTGCAGCATTGCCTGCAGAATCACCATCTTCCCATTCAACGCTGCTATCACTGTCATCGTCAATGTATACAACATCCGCGGGTGTCTTTTTGGGATTCTTATTACTTGGCAATCTAGTTTCAACAACGCCAGCGCAACCTGTAGCGCTTTCAATCGAAGCAGCTTTCGAATTCTCTTGTGCTGTTAGATCGCCAGCGACTAACTTATGATTGTTGTTTTCGTCGCCCGACACATCGCCGTTTTCCCAAGCTATGCTGTCATCTTCGGAGTAGTCGCCACCTTCAAGCAAGACAGCCGAAGTTCTCGTGTCATTACATGATCGACTGGAATGAATGTTTGACATCTGCACAAAGAAGCCTCCTGCTTTAACATTAATTGATTCTGTGATAATATAATCAGCTTGTTCTGGCAATACCGCATCGACTTCTGAGCCAGTAACCATGACTGCTTCTGCTGCATAGCTTGCAGCAAGGCGCGCATCTTCTTCAGCTTGTAGCGCCTTAGCAATCAAGCCATCCTGGTATTCCTGCACCTTCAGTGAATCATTCACACACGCATTATGCTTGACCGTTACATTGCAAACGTTATCATTATCGTCTATGAGTACTTCATCATCGTCTAACCCAGTTGACTTCAATAGAGTCTTGCGAATGATTGAGTTGCCGCGCAAGAACCCTCCTCCGTCGTGTGATGAATCATCAGCACTATCTTCAGCTGTACTCGATCGAAAGAGTGCGCCAACCACGGTTTTGACACTTTTCGTTGAATATGGAATTTCTTTGAAAGACATTGGTCTCTTGGCCCTCCCCCCTAAATGAGTAACTTGAGCTGCTGTATCCAGCTTTCTGGATGACGAGCCAAAGGCAGCAATACTCTCGACTTTCCTGACAAGGTTGTTGGTGGACATACATCCTTCTCCTCCGTCCAAACCATCGTTGTCCTCTATATTGCTAGTAGCGGTAGTAACCGATCGAGCTGGATTAGAAGGAGGAGAACTCATGAAACCACCGCCATTGCTGTCGTCGTCGTCTTCGTCGTCAAGTATAGCTCTTGTTTTGCGTTTCGTTGATACAAAATCGTATTCGTGCTTACTTGAAGTATTAAATAATCCTCCGCTTTCGACTGCGTCCGAGTCAGAATCGGTTGTGTTTGCGGAATGTCTCAAACCGTGTCCGACTTTTCGTAATCGATAACGACGCGGGGAATCAATGAAAAATTTGCCTTTTTCTTTCTCTACTAATCCTTGCTGCTTTTTCGTTTGTATTCTTCGAGCATGCGTCGGTCTCTTATCAGCCGGTAAAAAAGCGCAATCATCCGATTCTTCCTCACTCTCGCTGCTACTCCTAACATCTCTACGGTCTTGTGTAGGCTCGTCGGTATCCTTTTCAAATACAATCCGTCTTGTTCTATCCGATGCTGTGATTTCTCCGTGTATTTGAGAATCTACCTTCACGGCCCGCTTGGCCATGGACACAATATCCTTATTCAATTGTGAGGAGCGCAAGAAGTTTCGCAGTTGAACCTGCGAGTAGTCCACAGGATCAGCAGCCACTGGCATGAACTCCCCGCGACTTTTCATGCGTTGTTTCTTTTTGGCAATTTCAATGGCATCTTTTCGGTCTGCGGGGTCCAACGATAAGACATAATCAGGGTCAAAGAATTCTTCGCTGCTGCTTTTGGTCTGCTTCTTCTGTTTCTTGCGCCGGTTTCGGCTGGTCCACAGAACGTCATCATATTCAACAGCTTCACTATTACTGTTTTTACTTTCTTCTCCTTCTTCTTTGTCATCACTGTCATCATTGTCGGCTTTGATTGGTTTGTCCCAATCATTTTCGTCGTCAAAAATAGTTTCTGAAACGTTATCCTGGTTGGATTTGCCAGATGCAGATAGATGAGAGGCGGAAGTAATGATAAGCTCTCCATTTTTAATTTCAAATCGAGCATTGTCGCTTTCCAAATCAACTCCTTCTAGTTGTTCAGCACTGTTTTTCTGGACTTTGTCATCGCTATTCATGTTGTCAGCAGCTGCTTCTCCAGCAGCAGCATGTGTATGAGATTGAGATCCTGGGTTAAATCCACTGGCAAAGCCAGAATCTTCTTCATTTGAGCTTTTTTGAAAGCTGACCTTTTGTTCACTATCTACTAAAGCTTTTGATTTTGATTTTTTGAGCTGCTCGACGAGCAAACGCTTTGCCAGTCGCTGTACGGCCGCTGTTCCGTGCTTGGCAACGAATTGGTCCCTTCTTTTCTTTCGCTGCATTACTTCTCGACGCTTAATTTCGGGCGTGGCACCATCAAATACGAGGACCGGACGAATGCCATGAAATCGCAGTCGACAAAGACGTCGGAAGAAACCAATAATGTGAGCTGCAGGCCGAACAGCTCCAGACTCTGGATCTCGCATGGCCTTGATGAACTGCGTGATCCAAATGGATGCATCAATGGCCAAGATCTTTCCTTCCAAGGTTTCAATATTAATTCTTCTACCAATTGGCAGCAGAAGCTGCCATAATCCTTTGACACCCATCTTTTTTCAAGTTAATGCTGTCTATTTGCTCTCTCGATCAAGTACGAGAATGGGATTCATCCAGCCGCGAGACTGCTTGGATAATAGCACGGCAGATATTGTCTTTTAATAAACCTAAAATATGCCCTTCTGCGGCTTCAGCACGAGCTCTGGCTGTCTAGTCAACGCCGCTAACCTCTAAAAGATCTAATGATGTGCCTTGGTGTTTTAGATATAATACGCATACGACTGACTTTGTATTATTGATTGTAACGTAATAATATTGATGTGAGATGAACTCGCTCACAGAAAATGATAGAGATAATGCGTGGATTTGCTTGGAAGGAAGTTTACTAACAGACCACTGGGTCGCATACCTTCTCACCTGGCAGTAACAGCCATGGCGAAGCAAGCAAGGCGCAGTAGCTAAATCGTATGAAATTTTACAGTAGCTAGCTAGTGGTACTAGTCTACTACTACTAGCTACGCTCGTCTCCTTTGATTAGTACTAGAAGTAGACTACTACTACTAGTACGTAGATAAAAAATCACATTCCGTAAAAAAACAAATTAAGCCCAGGTGGACTACGGCAGTTTACCTTGTCTCCTATGATAGGACTCAGGAGTTAGGTCTTACTCTATTAGGTCGTGTGCCTAGCCTGCTCTGT
>Ga0100392_1004336_pt1 | contig 12748 bp, 11 predicted proteins | sample CryGeymeta201516_FD_81548 | JGI IMG/M metagenome (GOLD analysis project Ga0100392, IMG submission 81548) | Groundwater microbial communities from Crystal Geyser aquifers in Utah, USA - Crystal Geyser metaG 2015-16 | ecosystem: Environmental > Aquatic > Deep subsurface > Groundwater | place: USA... | reverse complement strand
TTGGCAAAACATAACCTGGCCGATGAGCATATCGTACTGCGTGTGACCGGCTGTCCCAACGGTTGTGGCCGTGCCATGCTAGCCGAAGTAGGTTTAGTTGGCCGTGGGCCAGGTAAGTACAACCTGTATTTAGGCGGTAACCGCGAAGGTACCCGTATTCCACGTCTGTTGCTGGATAACGTCGGCGAAGCCGATATCCTTGGCACACTGGATGGCCTTATCGGCCGCTGGGCCGCTGAGCGCAGCAATAGCAGCGAGGGCTTTGGTGATTTCGTCATAAGGGCTGGCGTAATAGCGCCGGTAGTGGTGCCAAAAGATGACTTCCACAGCTAAACAGGTTAGTGCGGTGACAAGCGCAAGCAAGTTTCGTAGCATTCTTAAGCAAGATGCCGCCACGCAGCAAGCGTGGCTGGTTGAGGCCAATCAGCTGCTAGCGGGTTTCACAGCTGCAGAACGTGTACGCTGGGCACTGGACAATCTGCCAGCAAGCCCAATACTCAGCTCCAGCTTTGGCATTCAGGCCGCAGTAATGCTGCATTTGGTGACACAGCAACAGCCCGATATACCGGTGGTATTAACCGACACCGGTTATTTATTTCCGGAAACCTATCAGTTTGTAGACCAGTTAACTGAGCAGCTGTCACTAAATTTGAAAGTGTATCGCGCCACCCTAAGCCCTGCCTGGCAAGAGGCGCGGTTTGGGCAGCTTTGGCAAACACCTGAAGGCATTAAGCAATATAATCAGCTAAATAAAGTAGAGCCGATGCAGCGTGCGCTGGCAGAACTCAATGTTGGCAGCTGGTTTACCGGTTTACGTCGCAGCCAAAGCAGTACCCGGGCAGAAAAAGCAGTACTGGAAATAAGCCGCGGCGTGGTAAAAATACAGCCAATTATTGATTGGACAAACAAAGACGTTTTTTACTACTTAAAAGAGCACGGCTTAAGCTACCACCCCTTGTGGGAGCAAGGCTATGTTTCAGTGGGTGATACGCACTCTACCCGCAAGCTGGAACTCGGTATGAGTGAAGAAGACACCCGCTTTAACGGCTTTGGCCGTGAATGTGGCTTGCATATGGATGGCGATGGCATTTGAAACTGGCTTGCCCGATTAAATAGCAGGAATGCCACTGCCGTTTAACCGGAGGTTTTAGGCCGCTTCCACCATAGTACCAGGCCTGGCAACTGTCACTGATATCACTGCATGCTGCAGCATGGTGGGCACAATATACTGCAGATGCACATATTTAATTAACCTCAAATACCACCTGCCCAAAGCATTATTACATTTAACTTTGGTTGCCAGACTAACCCGAATAAAGCCATTTTTTTGGTCTTGTACTGCAACCGATGAACGAAACCGCAGATGCTTGTCATCCGCACCAAGAATAACCTCTGCCGTATTGCTTTGTTGATCACAGTGTTGCTGTAAAACAGCAAAACGTTTCGCGAAAAGCTGAGCTGGCGCATCAGACAATAGCGACGATACCGGGCAACCCAGCGGCGACGTCCTCCAACCAAAAGGCTTAACCAATATATTTCGGGTCATCATAAATGCTGTTACCCCCAAAGCGGGCTGAGTAATAAACGCGTCTAATATATGTTCCAGCAACAACGCGCTATTGGTTGACGGTGCATCACACACTTTTATATCGATGCTAAAACAGTCTTCATGCTCACATTCCTCACGGTAAAATTGTTGTAGTAAAGAATTAGCGGGAGTTGAACGCTTTACGGCTTTAAACGCTTTATTAATACTTAAAAAGCCCCGCCCGGCAAACCGAGTAAAATAACCTTTAAAACTTCCCATAAAGGCTCTGAACCTACTGCAAAAATGCTGTTGTAAAGTATTTGCGGGGGCATTAAATGACAGCGTCGTAGTAGGTACCTGTAACGTAGCTAAGTAGCTGTGTGACACAAGCGCGTTAATCGAATCAGGTAACAGCGTTGTTAAGCTTGGGATACTGGCATCATTTTCAATAATTTTGTTTTGTAGCTCAGTATTTTCGATACCACTTAATTCGTTGCTATGGCAGGAAATAGCAAACAGTGCCGGATGGGCAGTATTTGGCTGTAGCGGTACGAATTGATGCCATACCATCCCGGGGAACCTCACCACAAACAAACAGTCTGGTGGAATATTTACCACATGCATAGCACGGAAAAATGCGCTTGGATCCGCCGTAAATACGGCTTCAGACGCGGTTGAAAAACGCAGTTGTGTGCCTACACTGCCAGACATTGCCGTGAATATGCGATGACCCGCATGACAATGAAATGGGTGCCCTTTAGCACCAACAGAAAACGAATAAAATGACGTTGCATCTCCTTTGTTGAAGTCTGTACCGCCCAGCTTGGCCGAGGGCTCATCTAAGTCATCCACATATTTAGCATGTGCCGTTTGACGTTTGCTACTTAGTTGCACAAGCTGCGTGCCAGCACCAGGCGCTAATTGAGAAAGTAGCACTACCTCTATCGGTAAACGGTCACTACAAGATGTGATAGTGGCGGTTGGGAAGGTATCAGTTGCTTCAATAGTAGACACGTTTATACTCCTTAAGTCATACAATGTTACTCAGCAGCAAAAACAAACTGCTGGTATCAAACTTGGCACACTGTTAGAATATTACACAATTAACTAATTAGCTAAATATATTTATGGAAATTGATTATGTTTTTGAGGCGTTAGCCTCAACACCTCGGCGTAAAATTTTAGCGTACCTGTCTGAGGCTACCCTTACTGCAGGCGAAATCGCAGCGCGCTTTGACATGAGCAAACCGGCGCTGTCAAAACACCTGAAGATACTCGAACAAGCAAAACTGATTAGCAGTGAACGCAAAGGTCAGTTTATTGAATACCGCCTGGCCGATAAGAATATGATGGTCAGCCTGACCAATATGCTGGCAACGTTTTGCCCTGTGGGAAGTGGATTAAAAAAAGAGAGCACGGCAATAGCTCGCAGTAAAGACAAGACCACCAAACAAGAGTGAAGAAGACTGTCGCTTTATCCTTAAGTACAGCCTGCAACTTGACGGTGATGGTATTGTGGCATCACCCGTTTAGTTATTCAGCATGGGCGCTTATTTAACAATATCCATCCAAGAGAAACGGTCACTGGTGCCACGATTGATAATGTCCAACATCATGCCGGTGATGTTATTGCAGTTGTAGTGTTGTAGCACTTTTTGTTGCGCATTTTTTGCAATAGCTTCACGCTCTATCGGATTATTAAGGTAATGCGCTATTAATGAATCAAGTTGATCAATCGTTTGAAAGGAAACAACTTCGTCCGGGCTAAACAATTCTCTTAAACCATCAAACTCATGAGTAAGAAAAAAAGTGCCAAAGCCGGTGTAGTGCGTTAGACGATCACTGGTATATTTATTTATGTGATGAACGGCATTTACCCCAATACCTATTTTTGCGCGTTGAATAACCTCGAAATAGGCGTCGCCACGAACTTTGCGGTGTTTATTTAAGCGTGAAAGTTCTTTTTTTAGTTTTTGCCACAAGGAAAACCTCGCACCGGTAAATTTTTCGGCGCCACCAAAAAAAGTCACATCGGAGCGCTGTTTTAAATAATCAAGAGTGGCCTTACGCTCATCACCCGCAAAACGATACCCGGTGCCCGTAAACAGCACTTCGAGCGACTTTTCTTCGCTGTAGCCAGAAGTGATAAGGTCAGGGTCAAACGGGTTAAACAAATAAGCTGATACGTTTTTAACGCCAAGCAGATGGTATTGCTTTAACGTTTCGCCACCTGAGGTCATAAAAAAATAATCGACATAAGGCAGCAAGGCCGCAAGATAGCCGGGAACCTCGTTGCGAATATCACCATACCACAATGCTATAGGCAGTTTTGCAGCCAGCTTTGCAGCCAGCGTTGGGCTTAACCTTTCTCCTTTGCCTACTAATATCAGATCATATTTTCCAGACATGGCCAGCAGAGCATCATCCGCGCCACTCTGGCCCAGCTGCTTTACCAGTTGCTTAAAATCGAAAGTGTCAACCGTACAGCCATTGCTGCGAAGTCCTTTAGCAAGCAGAATATCGCCGCCAAGTGCGTGATCCACATATATGCCATAACCGAGTATTTTCATCTATTTTAGTACAATTTTGAATTATGCAACGCAGTATACCGAAAACGCTATTGGCAACAAGAGGGGGCTTGATTAACCTATTTCCTACTGCTCTGCGACGCTGCTTGTGGACTAAAACGATACTCAAGGTCACCATTACTTAACGTTAGTATTTTACCGTCAAGAGTTACTTTAGGCCGGTTTTGCAAAACTGGCTAAATAGCTGTTCACGTTATATGGCAGAAGAGTGGCACGCTATCATAGTGCTGACCAGTTGAGAAACCCGCTAGTCGTCCCTATCTATACCAAGGCTGCGTAAAGTCGATTTCAATCGTAAAAATTGATTAAACCAATTTGTTTTATTCGTTTTGACAAAAGATGCATGCACGTTAAACTGCATAGCGTTGAAACACGAACTGTTAACTAACCTAAAGGAGCAAGACTATGTCTTCTATTATCAATACTAAAGTTAAGCCGTTTAAAGCGACTGCCTTCCATCAGGGTAAATTTGTTCCTGTTTCTGATCAGGATTTAGCCGGCAAATGGGCTGTAGTATGTTTTTACCCAGCCGACTTCACGTTCGTATGTCCAACTGAACTGGGCGATCTGGCTGATTTCTACCCTAAGTTCCAGGAAATCGGTGTTGAAGTTTACTCAGTATCAACTGACACGCATTTTACACATAAAGCGTGGCACGATGCGTCTGATACCATCAAGAAAATTAACTACCCAATGATCGGTGACCCAACAGGCACTATCACTCGCAACTTTGGCGTGATGATTGAAGAAGATGGTCTGGCACTGCGTGGTACTTTCGTGATTAACCCAGAAGGCGAAATCAAAGTTGCTGAAATTCACGACTTAGGTATTGGCCGTAGTGCTGCAGAACTTTTCCGTAAAGTACAGGCTGCACAGTATGTTGCAAACCACGACGGCGAAGTATGTCCAGCTAAATGGACTCCGGGTGAAGCGACATTAGCACCATCACTGGATCTGGTTGGTAAAATCTAACGTTGATGCAAACTGCAGGCAACTGCAGTGCCGGAAGCGGCAAACAGCTCCTCTTTTAAGAAGCTGTTTCCAGCTTCCCCACTGCTAACACCCTTGTTTGCACGGGCTGGTATTACACCAGCCCGACCTTAGCGGCTGACTTTTTTTCGCACTATCTGAATTACGTAAACCGGAGTCATTATGTTAGATACTAACCTGAAGCAACAATTAAAAACCTATCTGCAGAACCTGAAAACGCAGGTTGAACTGGTGGTATCTTTAGACGATAGCGCCAAGGCCGCAGAAGTTAACGCTCTGGCAAGCGACATTGCCGAATTGTCTGATTTAGTGTCATTGCGTCGCGATGACAATGCTCTGAGCCGTAAACCGGCAATGCTGGTGCGCTCGGTCGCTAACGACACCCACATTACCTTTGCTGGTGTTCCGCTGGGCCATGAATTCACCTCTTTAGTACTGGCACTGCTGCACTCTGGTGGCCACCCCATTAAGGTTGAGGCCGACACCATTGAGCAAATTCGTCAGTTACAAGGCAGCTTCGCCTTTGAGACCTATGTGTCATTAAGCTGCCAAACCTGCCCGGAAGTAGTGCAGGCATTAAATATTATGTCGGCAATTAACCCCGGCATTACCAACGTGATGATTGACGGCGCCATGTTTCAGCAAGAAGTCGCCGACAAAAACATTATGGCCGTGCCTTCGGTTTACTTAAATGGTGAGCTGTTCTCACAAGGCGCTATCACGCTGGAAAAAATCATTCAGAAACTGGATGTCAACGCAGAAAAACGCCAGGCCGAAGCGCTGAAAAACAAGGCTGACTTCGATGTATTAGTGGTTGGCGGTGTCCCTGCAGGTGCGGCTGCATCTATTTATGCCGCGCGTAAAGGCTTAAATACCGGCATTGTAGCTGAACGTTTTGGTGGCCAGGTAGCTGATACTGTTGGCATTGAAAACTTTATTTCGGTGCAGTACACCGAAGGGCCAAAATGAGTCAATAGTTTAGAAGCGCATTTGCGTGAGTACAACGTTGATATTATGAATAACCAGCGTGCAGTTAAGCTAAATAAAGCCAGTAAGGTTGAGCTTGAACTGCAAAACGGCGCGGTACTAAAAAGTAAAACCGTGATTTTAAGCCCCGGTGCACGTTGGAGAGAAATGAACGTACCTGGCGAGCAAGAATATCGCGGCAAAGGCGTAGCTTACTGCCCACACTGTGACGGCCCGTTGTTTAAAGGTAAAAAGGTTGCCGTAATAGGTGGCGGTAATTCTGGCATTGAAGCGGCTATCGACTTAGCCGGTATTGTGGAGCACGTTACCGTCTTGGAATTTGCCGCCGAATTACGTGCCGATGCGGTACTGGTGAAAAAAGCCAATTCAATGTGCAATATTACTATTATTACCGAAGCACAAAGCACAGAAGTCACCGGCGATGGTAGCAAAGTAAATGGTATTAACTATACTGACCGTAAGACCGGTAATAAGCACCATATTGAGCTGGCCGGTATTTTTGTTCAAATTGGTTTAGTACCCAACACAGAATGGTTACGCGGTGCTGTAGAGCTATCGCCACGCGGAGAGATCATTGTGGATGAACGCGGCCAAACTTCTGTACCGGGTGTATTTGCCGCTGGTGATGCGACAACCGCACCCTTCAAGCAAATTATTATTGCCATGGGCTCGGGTGCCAATGCCGCGTTAGGCGCTTTTGATTATATGATTCGAAACTAATTACCACGTTACAACGTACAAAATTACAGCGTTTTCATTCTCCACTCTCTGAGTTTTACGGCAACTTCGGTTGCCGTTTTTTTTGCCTCGACTTCAGCATTACTTATTACAATACTGTTATTAATTCCTTTTAGTTATATCTGAGCGTAATTAACTATTTTATAAAAGCCATACGGACGGCTATTCTGCGCATCTAAACTAACCTTTTAAACCAGCGACCTTATGGCAGGAGCTTGTGTGCAGTACTTACCCCTTTTCGTTAAGCTAACCGATAAACCTGTGCTCATAGTGGGTGGCGGCTCGGTGGCGTTGCGTAAAGCTGGTACCTTGCTTAGCGCAGGCGCCAAGTTGCATGTGGTATCACCGGAGTTTGCACCGGAGTTTATTGCCTGGCAACATGAAGGCAAAGCTGAACTGATTAACGGCTACTTTAAGCCAACAATGTTGGATGGCAAGCTACTGGTGATTGCCGCTACAGACAATGATGCAGTAAATGCTGCCGTGTATGACGCTGCTACAGCGCGCAATATGTTGGTTAATACTGTTGACGACCAACCCAAATGTGGTTTCATCTTCCCGTCGATTATCGACCGCAGCCCCATTATTATGGCGATTTCCAGCTTTGGTACCGCCCCTGTATTGGCCAGGCGTTTGCGAGAAAAACTTGAAGCATTGCTACCGCATCATCTGGGCCCGTTGGCTCAGTTAGTTGGCCGTTTTCGTGATCAGGTAAAGGCTAAAATTAGTGGCTTTGCTGCACGCAGACAGTTTTGGGAAAAAGTATTTGATTCAGACGTCGTGCGCGATGTGCAAGCCAATCAATTACCACAGGCAGAGCAACGTTTGCTGCAATTACTGGACGAACCGCAGCAACAGGCCGGTGAAGTCTATGTCGTGGGCGCTGGCCCGGGTGATCCGGAATTGCTTACGCTAAAAGCGCTGCAGCTAATGCAGCAAGCTGATGTCGTGGTCTATGACTATCTGGTGTCGCCGCAAATTATGGAGCTAGTGCGCCGCGATGCTGAGCGTATTTGCGTCGGTAAAAAAGCCGGTGATCATTCGGTGCCGCAGCAAGATACAAATCAGTTATTAGTTGATTTAGCATTAGCTGGCAAAAAAGTCTGCCGGTTAAAAGGTGGCGACCCGTTTATTTTTGGTCGGGGTGGTGAAGAAATACAGGCGCTTATTCCGCATAATATTGCCTTTCAGGTAGTACCAGGTGTAACAGCAGCCGCAGGTTGTGCCGCCTATGCCGGTATACCGCTAACCCATCGTGACCATGCGCAAAGTGTGCAATTTATTACCGGGCATTGCCGCCCAGACGGTACTGAGCCAGACTGGCACAGTATGAGCAAAGCAAATCAAACGCTGGTTATCTATATGGGCCTGATGAAGGCAGCACACATTCAACAGCAACTGATAGATGCGGGGCGCAGCGCCAACACACCGGTGGCCATTATTGAAAATGGTACCCGGCGCGAACAACGCATTATTACCGGCACGCTACAGCAATTAGCTGAACTGGTAAGCCAGCATCAGATAAACTCACCAGCACTGTTGGTGATTGGCGAAGTGGTAAGTTTACAACACGATTTACATTGGTTTGGTCAGCGCCCGCAAGTGCCAGTGTTTGGCCAAACCCTGACCCGGATGGAGTGAGGATTAATAGATGTCTGAATTAGCCAGTGCTTTATCGCACTTACAGCAGCTGGAAGCTGAAAGTATTCATATTTTCCGCGAAGTAGCGGCAGAATTTAAAAAGCCCGTCATGCTGTACTCTATCGGCAAAGACTCGTCAGTATTGTTGCATTTGGCGCGTAAAGCCTTTGCACCGGGTAACATTCCCTTTCCGCTGTTACACGTGGATACTAATTGGAAGTTTCGTGAGATGATTGCGTTTCGCGATCGCTTAGCCAAAGAATACAACTTTGAGCTGTTGGTGCACAAAAACCCCGAAGGGTTGGCTATGAACATTAGCCCGTTCGAACATGGTAGTGCTAAACACACTGACATTATGAAAACCCAAAGCTTAAAACAGGCGTTAAATAAATACGGCTTTGACGCGGCTTTTGGCGGCGCACGACGCGACGAAGAAAAGTCCCGGGCTAAAGAGCGGGTGTACTCGTTTCGTGATAAACACCATCGCTGGGATCCGAAAAATCAACGTCCTGAGCTGTGGAACCTATATAACGGTGCCATTAACGAAGGCGAAAGTATAAGGGTGTTTCCGCTGTCTAACTGGACCGAGCTGGATATCTGGTTATACATTTTGCAAGAAAAAATCGACATAGTGCCGCTGTATTTGGCGAAACCTCGCCCGGTAGTAGAACGCAACGGTAGCTTAATCATGGTAGATGACGAGCGTATGCCGCTGGAGCCCGGCGAAACACCCGAGCTTAAATCAGTACGATTTAGAACCTTAGGCTGTTACCCACTTACCGGCGCTATTGAATCTACCGCAGATACCTTAGAAGGCATCGTTGAAGAAATGCTGCGCGCCCGCACATCTGAACGTCAGGGCCGGGTAATTGACCAGGACCAATCTGGAATGGAATTGAAAAAACGCGAGGGCTATTTCTAATGTCATCAGTTAATGTAACCTCGTTAAACGAGCAATTAAACACCTTAGGTATAGTCGGTTATTTACAGCAGCATCAGGATAAAGGCCTGCTACGGGTGCTTACCTGTGGCAGCGTGGATGACGGTAAAAGCACCTTAATAGGTCGTCTGTTGCACGACAGCCAGCAGTTGTATGATGATCAGCTGGACGCATTGAAGCGCGACCACAAAGGCCGCAACAGCGAAGGCGAATTAGAACTGGCTATGTTGGTAGATGGCTTACAAGCTGAGCGCGAACAAGGTATTACCATTGATGTGGCGTACCGCTACTTCTCTACCACAGAGCGCAAGTTTATTTTGGCCGACACCCCTGGCCATGAACAATATACCCGTAATATGGCCACCGGTGCGTCAACTTCTGACGTGGCTATATTGCTGATAGATGCCCGTTATGGTGTACAAACACAAACCCGCCGTCATAGTTTTATCTGTTCACAACTGGGGATTAAACACCTTATTGTTGCAGTAAACAAAATGGATATCGTCGATTACAGCGAGCTGCGTTACAACGCGATAAAACAAGACGTGCAAGCACTAATGGCGCAGCTACAGGTACCCACCGTAGACGTGGTACCGATCAGTGCGTTAAAAGGCGAAAACATTTTAACCTTGTCCGCAAACATGCCGTGGTACACCGGTACAGCGCTGTTGCCGTTACTGGAAACCTTGCCAATACCTTTGCGTGGCGGTGTGGGCACACGCTTCCCGGTGCAATATGTAAACCGGCCCGATCTGGATTTTCGTGGCTTTGCTGGCACCTTAGTCAGTGGTCGCTTAGCCGTAGGGCAAGCCGTAACCGCTTATCCGTCGGGTAAAAAAAGTACCATTAAACAAATTGTTAGCTTTGCTGGCGAACAAGCTGCCGCCATCGCCGGTCAGGCGGTTACTCTTACGCTTAATGATGAAATTGATATCAGCCGTGGCGACTGGCTGGTACCGTCTGATGAAACTGTAACGCTAACTAACCGGGCACTGGCTTATCTCGTGTGGTTTGATGAGCAACCATTGCAAACCGGACGCTTGTACGACTTAAAGCTGGCCACACGCAAAAGCAGTGTTTGCATTAACCGGTTAAATTATAAGGTAAACGTAAACACCTTGGCGCAAGAAGCGGCTGAACAGGTGACTATGAATGATATCGCTCTGGTCGAGCTGGAATTAACCGAAACCCAGCCGCTGGATACCTTTAAAAACCAGCCTGGTACCGGTAATTTTATTCTTGTTGACCGTTTAACCAATGCCACTGTGGCGGCGGGTTTAGTACAAAATGTACTGGCCGAAGAAAAAGCAGCAAGCGCGGATATCAGCGTGTTTGAGCAAGAACTTAATGCGCTGATCCGTAAGCACTTTCCGCACTGGGGTGCACGTGATGTGCGCGAGCTATTCAAGGGCGATAAGTAATGCACTATCAGCAGTATGGCGTAATCGTTCTACTTCTGGCGCTGGTAGCGGGGCTAATTTTTAGCAAACGCTCCCCGGCACTGTGGTTCGGTGGCGCCTTACTGCTGAGTTATCTGGTGGGCTGGTTGCCACTGGAAAAAGCCCTGCAAAACTTTGCCAATCCTTCGCTGGTCACACTGTTATTGCTGTTATTGGTGTCAATTGCGATTGAAAAGTCACAGCTGGTTACCTGGCTTAGCCAAGGTTTTCAGGGTAAACGACTAAGCAGCGTTATCGCGCGTTTAAGCTTGTCCAGTGCGTTGATGTCAGCCTTTATTAATAATACCGCCGTAGTGGCTACGTTAATGTCGTCGCTTCGTCATCATAACCATTTCGCCGCGTCTAAGCTGCTGTTACCGCTGTCTTACAGTGCTATTTTAGGTGGCATGCTTACACTCATTGGTACCTCAACCAACCTTATTGTTAACGGCTTTATTGAGCAAAGCGGCGAGCCGGTATTGGGCTTTTTTGACTTTACTTTATTGGGTGCTTTAGTGTTGGCAGCCGGAATAGTGGTGTTGATTATTGGCAGCCGCTGGCTACCCGATAACCGCCAACAAGACAGCGATGCCACACCATACTACCTGACAGCACACGTGCGCAGCGACAGCCAATTAATTGGTAAAAGTGTTGAGCAAAACCAGCTACGCGAACTGCAGGCGCTGTTTTTAGCTGAAATTCAACGCGGTAAAGAGCGCATTTGCCCGGTTACTCCCGAAACCGTTATTGAAGCTGGCGATGAGCTGCGCTTTGTCGGCGATATCGCTGCGGTAACCCGGCTACAACAATTCCCCGGTTTAGACTTACTACGACAAGACCAACAGCAAGGCGAACTACTTGAAGCAGTACTGAGCTACAGCTCGCGCCTGGTAGGTAAAAGCTTAAAACAACTGCGCTTTCGCCATGAATATGATGCCGTAGTCATTGCCGTCCGTCGTGGCCATGAACGGTTACAAGGGGGCTTGGGCGACTTAGTGCTGCATGCCGGTGATGTGCTGATATTGTCCGTCGGTAAACATTTCCCCGGCCAGCACCAGTTAAACCAGGAATTTGTCTATGTGAATGGTTTAAGTATTGCCCGGCCATTGTCGCAAAAACTGAGTAATTGGGTATTACTGGGCTTTTTAGCGGCGCTGAGTTTATCAATAGTCAATATTGTCCCGCTGATTAAAAGCTTGCCAGTCTTGCTATTAGCCTATGTCGCCATTGGCGCGGTCAATGTCAAAGAGTTAAAAAACCGCTTCCCACTGGAATTGTGGTTAATTGTTGGCTCTGCCATTGGTTTGGCCCAGTTAATGATACAAACCGGCGTGGCCGGCGCTATAGCAGAGGGCTTAATTACCCTGGTTGATGGCAGTGGTGCTTATGGTGCTTTAGTCGCCGTGTTTATTGCTACCTGGCTGTTTACCGAATTAGTAACCAACAATGCGGCAGCAGCGCTGACATTTCCCATAGCCTATGCCATAGCGCAAAGCCTGAGTGTGGATCCGGTACCCTTTTTTATGGCCGTCGCGTTTGGTGCCTCGGCCAGTTTTATTTCACCATTTGGCTATCAAACCAATTTAATGGTGTACTCAGCAGGCAATTATCAGTTAAAAGACTATCTTCGTTTAGGTATACCCATGGCACTAACATACAGCGCGGTAGTGCTGATTTTTTTGCCAATAATTTATCCGTTTAAGTGATACAAAGATGAAAAATAACGATATTAAGTGGCAATCACATGATGTTGACGTAGTAGCAAGAGAAGCGCTGTTCGGTCAACAAAGTGCCGTTATCTGGTTCACTGGTTTATCTGGCTCGGGTAAGTCCACTGTCGCTAATGCGCTGGAACAGGCGTTGGCTGCGCGCGGTCAATTTACCTACTTGCTAGATG
>Ga0100392_1004322_pt1 | contig 12761 bp, 9 predicted proteins | sample CryGeymeta201516_FD_81548 | JGI IMG/M metagenome (GOLD analysis project Ga0100392, IMG submission 81548) | Groundwater microbial communities from Crystal Geyser aquifers in Utah, USA - Crystal Geyser metaG 2015-16 | ecosystem: Environmental > Aquatic > Deep subsurface > Groundwater | place: USA... | reverse complement strand
GTCCGCAAAAGCTAAGGCCGGAACCCTGATCGATACGCTCGGTTCAGCACAAACTTCCGTGCGAGAAATCGTTCTCTTGCAGACGCTCGCCGTGCAGCTGCTCGGAGATGAATCGCAAAGGAGATATCTTTTCATCTTCCAAAATCCGGCGGAACTTCGTCCAACCGGCGGCTTCATGGGGTCGCTCGCCGACGTTATTGTTGATCGCGGAGAAATGAGAAGCATTACCGTTCCCGGCGGCGGTCCATATGATTTGCGAAGCCAGCTCACAGAACATGTAAAACCTCCGCAGCCACTAAGCCTGATTGCGGATCGTTGGGAGTTTCAAGACGCAAATTGGTTTCCGGATTTTTATACATCCGCAGAAAAAATTCGCTGGTTCTGGATGAAGTCCGGTCAGCCAACGATTGATGGGGTCATTTCAATCAATGCCGATGTCATGGTCGAACTTTTGAAAGTTACCGGTCCTGTCGAAATGCCTGAATATGGCAAAACCATTATGGCGGACAACTTTCTTCTCGAAACACAAAAAGCGGTGGAGCTCGAATATGATCGCGTAGAGAATAAGCCGAAAAAATTCATCGGCGATTTGATGCCGCGTGTGCTTGAACGGCTCAAGCAAGGAAAGCGCGATGATATGCTGAAACTAGCCGGTCTCCTTTCCCAGTCTTTAGAAAAAAAAGATATTCAAGTCGCTCTGTTCCACAAAGATGAACAGGCTCTTATAGAGCGCTTCGGTTGGGGAGGGCGTTTTCAACCAACACAGGGAGACGCACTTGCGGTTATTGATACAAATATCGCTGGGCAAAAATCAGATACAAGTATTGCGGAAGACGTAAAAATCGACACGCAAATTCAAACCGATGGAAGTGTTGAAAATACGGTGACAATCACTCGAACAAACTCAGCCGTAAAAGGAGAGCTCTTTCATGGTGCGAATAACGTTGACTACATGCGGCTCTATGTTCCAGCGGGATCCGAGCTCCTAGAAGCAAACGGTTTTTCTCCGCCGAGCGACGATCTTTTCAAAAAACCATTAGAAGCAGACCAGCCCGATCCCACGCTCGCACAAACTGAGCAGCATGTTCGTAAAGGACCGGGCGGAGTCGTTATCACCGATGAACTTGGGAGAACTTCTTTTGGCGGATGGGTCCAGCTTGAGCCGGGGGAGACGCGTACAACCGTATTTCACTACCGCTTGCCTCATACGACATTCGACATGGCAAATGCCTTGTTAACGGAGGGAAGTAAAAGAGATCAAACGCGCGCGGTTTACACGATGTTACTCACAAGCCAATCGGGAAAAGCAGGACGAACATTCGCACAACATGTACAATATCCTGAGTCATGGACCACGGCCTGGAATAACACGGGTGCCGGAGCGGACCTTTCGGGCACATGGGATCATGACAGCGTAAATGCTTTAGTATTTTCAACGAATGACAGCGCAAAAGCCGGAGAATAAAAAGCCAAAAACTCCAAAAAAGCCGATTCCGCCGCCACCATCCAGACCATGGACATTGGCAAAGTTTTCGTTTGATAAAAAAAAGAAATCCGCGGCAACGAAAAATAGCGAGGCGGAAAAAGAACGAGAAATTGAAGAAAGCCTCGAGTCTATCTATCTTTCGGATGGAGATGATCTCACAAAGATTTCAAGAAAAAAAACGCATCGCGTGCGTCGATTTATATTATGGGCGATCGGATTGCTTGCAACCACGAGCGCGCTTGCCTGGGCGGGTCTTCTTTTCTTTCAACCGGACCATGCCGGAGGAGGTGATCAACTCGCGCTTGCAATTAATGCTCCGATTTCCGTGACGATCGGCAAGGAGGAAACGTTCACAGTGCATTGGAAGAATCAATCAATGGAAATAGTCCGCAATGCGGAAGTGCGCTTAAGCTTTCCGGGAGAATTTACTTTAACGCAGGCGGAACCAAAGCCAACGAGCCAAGAATCAAAGTCGTGGTCGCTCGGCATTCTTTCTCCGGGGGATGAGGGACAAATAAAAGTACAGGGAATCTTCTTGGGAGAAATCGGGGCGCAGAGCGCCATGCAAGTTATCGCAACCTTTCGACCAAGCGGTTCTGATCGCGACTATGATGCGCTTGCAACGGCAACCTTCACTTACGATCAAACGGTCGTAGAAAGCCAGCTGATTCTTCCGCCCAAAGTAGTTGCCGGTGACGATGCAAATATTGTTTACCGTATTCAAAATCATTCGGATCGTGAGCTTACGCATTTACTTGCGCATATCGTCCTTCCGGAGGGATTTGTTCCCAGCGCATCAAGTACCTGGCGAGTTCTTAAGGACGGTTCCGGATTGGAGTGGCCGCTCGACAGCCTTCCCGCGGAAACAACAACAACCGTGAGTATTCAGGGCGCCTTCGCATCCGGAAGCGCAGGAAATCTCCCCGTTCAAGCAAGCGTAGGGACAAAAGCGCTCACAAACTCCTTTCTGGCCATGAGCCGAGCAGAGGGAACGCTTTCTGTATTGGCGGGCGACCTTGGGCTTACCTTTGTTGTAAACGGATCAAACACGGATCGAACCATTCAACCGGGCGATCCACTTCGCATTACGATCGGTTATAGCAATATCAGCCCGGAAGATCTTGGGAGTGTGGAAGTAAAGCTTGGATTCGAATCGGTTGTAAATGGCGCAAGCGCAACGGGAACAACGCTTCTGAATTGGAGCGAACTTGAAGACAGCCAAGGAGGCGTTTCAAGTACGCGGCCGCGCATACAAACCATACAGTACGACAGCGAAGTTATTCCGCTTTTAAAAAAAATGGCGCCTCAACAAGAAGGAACAATTGAGGTAGCTATCCCAAGTATCCGCGCCGCTTCCGGAACGCAAGACGCAGCCATTCGCCTCACGGTTGAAGGACGGGTAAAAACGGTTGGAAAGGATGAAGTAAATCGTTCCATTCGAACAAAGCCAGTTCTTCTGCACTATCGCACGGATGCGGACCTTGCCGTTCAAGCAAATTATTTTACGGAAGAAGGTGCCCCCGTCGGTTCAGGTCCATTGCCACCGGTTGCCGGTGAAACAACCGCGTATCGTGTCACCTGGAAATTGGAAAAACATCTTCATGAGCTGTCAAATATAAACGTTTCAGCCGTATTACCGCAAACAGCGGCCTGGAGTGGAAAAACGTTGGTGAACGCCGGGAATGTCTCTTATGATGAGGCGAGTAGAACAGTAACTTGGGCCTTGAATCGAATGCCTGCACCCGTTTCAGAATTGGAAGTTTCCTTTGAAGTTCAAATCACGCCTGCGGAGCTTGATGTTGGAAGATTCGCTCAGCTTCTGGGTGAAACGCATGTAGAGGCAAATGACGCAGATGTATCGGAGCAGCTTACGCGCTCAAAGCCACCGCTTTCCACAGACCTGCAAAATGATGAGGGTGCAAGAGGAAAGGGCGTCGTCCGAGCGAGAGAGTAGGGTTGACAAAATCGCCGTTTTAGGCTATGAAATAGATATGGAAACAGCAGGAAAGGCTGTTGAATTGTCCAAGGATTCAATCCAACAGCAGGCATACGATCTTTTCATTACAGTCTCAACCGGCCTGTTCGCTCCGGAAATCATTCGTTCTCGTCTAGAGAATCACCTTGGACTTCGCGGTTTTCCGACGGAGCTTTCCCAGGGGAGAGATATTCTCAAACTTTCGGATGATGCGGCTCAGGAAGCGATGAAAATCCTTCCGCGACTCTATCATCCTCGCCCAGGGGCAAAGCGCCTCGTGAAGCTAATTTGAACCTTCAGCATCTTTAGGACCCGTACCTCTTCTGGTACGGGTCTTTGTTATTTTGCTATCCTAGAGCGGTATGCAAGAACACACAGAGCTTGAAACAGCTGCAGAAGAAACGAAAAAGGCCGTGCCTACTGTTCCGAAGAAGGTTTTGGGACGGTCAAAGCTTGAAGAAAAGCTGGATTTGCTGAAAGCGAATGCCAAAGAAGAGCTTATAGGAAATCAGGAAAAGCGGATTAAGCTCCATGAAGCTATGCACGATAATACGGGCGTGCTCAAAGGGGGCTACTTCGGACGGGATGTTGCTTCCGTATTTGAGGCCTACGATTTTTCTAAAAAAGAAAATGGTGAGTATGAGCTTCCAGCAAGCTTTTATACGAAACAACTCTTTTTAGTAAACATGGGTGAACTTGATCGTCTGAACGCGAGCGGAGATCACACCACCGGAGACCGCGGACTTGAACTCACGGCGCATCATATCGAAACCGTAGTTCAAGAGACCTTAATGAAACACGATCCGACATTGGCTGAAGACCCGGCGCGCTTAGCTGCTTCCTATGAATTATATCGCACTGCCGGAAACGATTTCGCTTTCAAACTTGAAGACACGTCAGGTGAAGTGGCGGAAGAAATACGCCAAAAGCTTTCATTGAGCCTGGATGTATCCAAGACGATCCCGGGGGAAGATCCGATCCCGCTGTCGGCCAGCCGCATCAATTTTGCGGATACGGTCCAACTTTTGAATGATCTTCCATCGGAGGATCGAATGCAGTTTGAAGATGATCCGAAAAAAGAAAAAGCCGCCACGGCCGCTTCAAAAGAAATGCTTCAGCAAATGAATGATAAGGCAAAGCTTGAGACGCGTATGCGTCGTATGGTGGAAAAGATTGCATCCGGCAATGAAGAAGCGGCGAAAAAATTCTACGATCAATTCCAGATGAAATCGCTTGGAGCGATCTTTGCCGAAGATCCCGCCAAACCGTTGGGCTATGAAGCATTTAAAACAAAACTTGAGGAGCATGGCGGTCTCAATAGCGATCCGAGCTGGCCGGCGACCTTGGCGGAGATTTCGCGTGAAGAAGCACAACGCCAGTTTGAAAATCGTCGAGAATCTCAACAGAAAATCGATCGGGTTATTTCCAATATTGCGGCAAAAACATATCTTGAATATCAACTTCCGGCACAGGATGTACTCGTTGAAACAGAAGAAAAACCTCCCGAGGCCTACGTGCCGCCCGAGGCAACGCGTGGAGAAAAAGTCCTTACGAATCTTAGAACGCACATGCAGGAGATTGCCGGAGAAATCGGAGAAAAAACCTGCGAAGAAGATTCATCGGATGCGGCCTGCCAAAAATGGGAATCCGCGAAGTTGGATTTAGCTATTGAAGAAGCGAGCCGTGATTCTCTCACCGGACTTGAACAGAGAGGGCGCCTCTTTGGAAGATTGGAAGACGGTTTGGAACAAGGCGATCCTGTAGCTACAGTCTTTATTGATATGGCTTTCTTGAAATATTTTGATAAAGAGGCCGGACGCGAAACCGGAAACGTGGCCATCAAAACAGCTTCAAAACTTTTAGATAGCATTGCCGCGGAGCTTTCGACAGATAGATTGAAAGTTGAAGCCTATCGTATTGGCGGAGATGAATTTGCCTTTTCCGTGCGAGGCGGTGACGAAGCGGATCTTAAGAGAGTGCTTGAGGCGCTGCGCACAAAACAAGAGGAGGCGCCGGCAGTTCCTTTGCAAGAAGGTTCCGCTTTAGGATCCTATTTTGATCAAAAACTTTCGTTTAATTTCGGTGCGCATTATGCAAAGAATAAAGACGAACTCAAAACCTTTCTGAAAGAGAGCGGGATTCCTTTAGCGGAAGAGGGGGGACCGAAAGAAAATGAAGAGTTAGCAGAATACATGCTTCGTTTTTCGGATAAACAGCTTGAAATTCAAAAAGCGGTAAATCGCATGGCATTTTTGCTTAGTGAGCGCACAAAAGCAGCGAGCGAAGACGAAGGGAAATATGCGCAGATTCTTAAATACTCGCAAAAGGCTATTTTTGGAGATGAGGGAACACAAAAAATCGAAGAATGGCATGCGCGGCTTGCAACTGCACAAGATCCGGAGCAGCAACTGGAAATGGAACATGAGATTAATAAAGAAGTACTTTCGTATACGCTCGATAAGATTCAGGAAAAGAATGCGAAAAATGAAAAATATCAAGCATCCGTCGACAAAGCTATTGAGGATCGTGTGCGCGATCTCTATCTTGAACAGAAAATTGCTTCACTTGAATCGGAGATTAAGAACCTTCGAGAAACGCTTATTGATGCCGGAAGCAAATCATTGGCTCTTCAAGAGGAAAATAAGACGCTTCGTCAACGTATTAAGCTTCTTGAAAGTGAAAAACAGCATATTGATGCTCTGCGTACCAAACTGTCTGGATAGGGTTTTCTCCTCTTGAAAAAAACATGCTATACTCTCCGAGAGTTATTTCTATGAATTCTCGCAGTCGTCGAACTGGCGCGGTTCGTATTTCCGCGCCTTCATTTCCAACCTCGCCACGTCCGAGTATCTATCGAAAAATCGCTTATACATTTCTTGGTCTTACGGTCGTCATTGTCATAGCGGTTCTTTGGTTGACTTCTGTAAAAGCTGAGGTTTTGGTTAAGGCTAGTCGTCAAACGGTAAGTCTTGATGGAACGGTTGAGGTCGCAAAAACTCCAAGCCAGGGACAAATTCCTGGGCGCGTTGTGCAAGGAACCTTCGAGAAGATTCAGGAATTTTTTGTAGCAACAAGCACGCAGTCTACATCTGATACGGCGGCGAGTGTTCCGGTAGAAGCAATACAACTTTCTGATAATCAGGTTCGTGCCAGAGGGAAAGTACGGATTATCAATGAATATTCCAAAACACAGCCGCTCGTTCGAACAACGCGTCTTTTAACCCCCGATAATAAACTTTATCGCATCGACAAAACAATCAGCGTGCCCCCTGGCGGGGAAGTCGAGGTGGAAGCTTATGCTGACCAAACTGGATATGACTTTGCGATTGGTCCAAGCAAGTTTACAATCCCGGGTCTTTATGAGCCGCTGCAACAGTATATTTATGCGAGAAGTGATGCTCCTTTTGAGGCTCAGTCGCTAAGTCAAAATGAAGAACCGGTGGCAAAAAATGAAGCCACACAGCCAGCAGGAAAAACAGTAAAGCCATTCGATCTTGATGGCGCGGAGAAAACCTTGATGGATGTTGTACTGGCTCGCGCAAAAACAGAACTTGCTGCGGAGGCAGGGAACCCAGATAATATGGAAACGGTCTATGTTGTAAAAGTGGTTGATAAAAAAACAAATGCAACCGTTGGACAAGTGACGGAGTCCTTTTTATCGAGCCTCAAACTTGAAGTAACAGCCGTCTATTACTCCAAAGAGGATATGCAGGCGCTCGTTCGATCCAAATTGCGCGAGCGCGTTCCTGATGGCCGTGAATTTCTTCCAACCGAGGGAAGCTCCACGAGCTACTCCTTAGAATCAGCTGATTTAGAAAATGAAATCGCCTCTATCCGGATAAAAGCGGATGGTTCCTACCGGTTATCTCCAGAAAACCCATTGTTACAACCGTCTGTATTCGCAGGAAAATCTAAAGATGAAGCCATGACATTGTTCCATTCGGTTGATGGTGTGGAGAGCATAGACATTGCGCTTCATCCAAGCTGGCTCAGGAATATCCCTTCCTTCAAAGACAAAATTAAAGTCACCGTTGAATAATAAAAACACGCCTTGACGGGCGTGTTTTTATAAAGCATGATTTCCTGACAGAGTTAGTCAGCCGGCCTCACCAATCGGCGGAGAACAATCTATCTAATGAAGTGGTCCCGGTATCAGGCCGGAACAATTCGGGTGGAACCGTCCCAGTACAGTCCTGGGATCCCGAACGAAACAGCTTTGTTTCGTTTTTTATTTACCAATAATCTCTCCTATGAATTATCCTATCGAAACACAACGGCATAGCATCGCGCATGTCATGGCTGCGGCCATCAAGCATCTTTTTCCAGAAGCGAAGTTTGGCGTCGGTCCTTCAATAGAGAATGGCTTCTATTACGATATTGATATCGGACGCCCCGTTATTCCAGAAGACTTGAAGGCGATCGAAAAAGAGATGAAGCGCATCATTTCAAAAAATCCAGCTTTCACTCGAGAAGAAATTGCAATTGAAGAAGCAGTAAAACTTTTCCAAGAGCTTGGCCAAACCTACAAAGGAGAGCTTCTTCACGATTTACAGTCAAAAGGAACGACCAAGGTAAGCGCGGAAGAAGCGATGGACATTGATCCGCAAAATGTAGAAACGGTTACGCTTTATAAAATAGAAGACTTTACAGATCTCTGCCGCGGGCCGCATGTGACGGAGGCAAAAGAGATTGGCGCATGGAAGCTCTGGAAAATCGCCGGGGCCTATTGGCGCGGGAAGGCGGAAAATCCGCAAATGCAGCGTATTTACGGTCTTTGTTTTGAAACAAAAGATGAACTGGCCGCGTATCAAAACATGCTTAAAGAGGCAGAGAAACGCGATCATAGAAAACTGGGTGCGGAGATGGATTTATTTACCTTCTCACCGCTGGTTGGATCCGGCCTACCGCTTTTTACCCCGAAGGGCGTAGCGATGCGCCAGGCGCTCACGGATTTTATTTGGGAACTTATGCAGCCGTATGGGTATGAGCGGGTACATATCCCACATATTGCAAAAGCTGATTTGTACAAAGTATCGGGACACTGGGACAAATTTGAAGACGACCTCTTTCATGTTTCAAGCAAAAAGACGGATGAACAGTTCGTCTTGAAACCGATGAACTGTCCGCATCACACGCAGATTTACGCAGCGCATCCGCGGAGTTATCGCGACTTGCCAATGCGCTTGAGTGAAGTCACCGCTGTCTATCGTGATGAAAACACTGGTCAGCTTCAGGGGCTTACGCGCGTACGCTCCATTACGCAAGATGATGCGCATGTATTCTGTCTTCCAGAACAGGTAAAAGACGAAGTGTTAAATCTCTATCGCATTGCGGAAAAATTCTATGAAGCATTCGGCATGCGTTTTCATCGCGTACGTCTTTCCATCCGAGATGGAAGTCATCCGGAAAAATATCTCGGCGAGGATGCCGTTTGGGAGACGGCGGAAAAAACCCTTGCCGAAGTTATGCAATCCGTCGGCCAGCCATTTGAGGTAGGGGAGGGAGAGGCGGCTTTTTACGGACCAAAGCTCGACTTTATGGTGAAAGATGCTATTGGACGCGAATGGCAGCTCGCAACGATTCAATTAGACTTCAACTTACCGGAACGGTTTGAGCTTGAATACGTCGATTCCGATGGAACGAAAAAACGCCCAGTAATGATTCATCGCGCTATTCTTGGAGCGGTTGAGCGATTTCTTGGTGTTATGATTGAGCACTTTGAGGGGAATTTTCCTCTTTGGCTGGCACCAGTTCAAGTGGCTATTCTTCCGGTCGCGGATCGTCACAATGATTTTGCAAAAGAACTTATGCAAGAATTAAAGGGGTACAGGTTGCGTGTGCAGACAGACTTTTCTACAGAGTCGGTTGGAAAGAAAATCCGCAATGCCGAAAAAATGAAAATTCCGCGCATGCTCGTAGTGGGAGACAGGGAAATGGAAAGCGGAGAACTCACAATTCGAGTTCATGGTCAGCAAGATCAGATGACCTTGAAAAAAGAGGCCTTCCTAACACAGGCGCTCGAAGAAATAGAAAAGAGACTGGTGTAATAAAAGAGCCCCCCGGAAGTTCCAGGGGGCTTTTTCTCATCAACTGCGGCGGCTAGTCGTTGCAATTGATGAGGCGTAGATGCCCGCGTGCACGCGGGGAAGAGGTCTCCTTCTTCAAGGGGAGCTTGCTGCCACCGGCGCACTCAGCGAGGTGAGCGACGAAGTCGTAGTAACGCTTCAAGACATCCTCGTAGGTGTACCAGACGGAGGTCTCGGGCTCGAGTTCAATCTGAGCTTTTACAAGGAGGTCCTTTCCTCGCTCCAGCTCCCCATCGGGAAAACCGAGGAAGCGGCGTCTGAGGAATGTGCGCTCTGCAAGCGGTCTAATGTTCTCATCGAAGTCCTCCTCCTTGTGCGGAGCGAAGGATCTTAGGAATTCATCTGGTGCATACTCGACCAGGTTGCCGAAGGCTTCCATGATAGGCACAAATTCCAGAATGCTCATTTGCTCTACATGGCCAGAGAGACCTTGTATGAGAAGGGGCGAGACTTCGTACACGCCTTTACGGAAGGCGCTGAAGCAACTGAGCTTGATTCTTTTGTAACGTCCAATACTCATTATCTCTCCAAACTTCACTGAAAAGACCTCAACATAAAAATCCCTAATTGTCAATTCCAAGAGGAAGAAAAAATCCCCCAATCGGGGGATTTTTTTTGAGCGGAGGGGCTCTTTAAGCGTCGCGTTTCTTGTGTTTTGTCGCCGCTTTTGACTTTGATTTCTTGGCGGATTTTTTTTCTGATGCCTCTTCAAGATTCTGTCCAACGCCTTGGCCAAGAATCTCATTGGCACGCATGACGCGCATTTTTGCATTCTCATCCTGATCCATCTGTGCAAAGGCCACATCTAACACATAGGCAGTAGCGATATCTTTTGTACCGAAATGTTTCGAAAGGCGTGTGATATCTTTTGGATCAAGCTTGGCTAACTGACGATTCATTTGATCCCACAAGTGTGCCGCACCCTTAAATTCTTTCATGGCAACATTGATTTCCTGAGCTTTTTCAGCGCGGTAGGCGGATATTTCTTCCTGAGCTATATCCGAGGCTAATTCTGTCTTTGGTCCTTCGTCCTGAAGCATCTCAACACGCGCATGCCGCTTCATCGCACTGGTGGTTCCATACGTTCCTTGAGGACTCGAACCTTTTACAGGGACGCGGCTCTTTGGTCTTGCCGCGCCTTTGGCGGCTTGATGTGCTTGCTCTGAGAGGGCTGCATAAATCTCACGATAAACAAGTTCAAAGGAATGTAAGTCCTGCAAAGCTTGTTGTAACAGAGCGAAGGATACGCGATCTTCTTCGCGAATGAGTTTTTTCTGTTCCTCAAGTTCATTTCTAAAACTGTCGAGTTTTTGTGCGAAATCCGCCTGAAGTTCCAGGAGGCTTTCTGCGGTTAATGTATTTAATTCATGCGTAAGCGATTGTATATCCTCGGAAGCCTCAACAAGAGCCATCTGAACTTCAGCACCCTGCTCTAAGTGGCTTGGTTCCAGTCCTTCCGCGATGCTAGCGCCAACGGTCTTTGTTACTCCGGTCTCCTGGTCTTCGCGAGCAGCTTCTCGTTCAAGCGCTTGTTCTACCTCCGTTTCTTCATCTGCCTTGGAACGTATGGCTTGGGCGCGGAGCTGTGTCTCGAGACCACCTCGAGGCGGCTGAATAATATTAGCGAGGTTCTCCAGCTCTGTGCTTACTTCATTCCAGTGTTTTAAAAGATCATCTGCGGTTTGCGTGCTTTTCTCTGTTCCGGCGAGTCTTCCAAAGAAATTTGTAATACGTCGTCCAAAACGAGCCGTAGCTCCTCCGAGTGAAGAAGGATTCATAAAAAGTTCCTCGGCTGTTTTACCGGTGCGTTTTTTCAATTCTTTTTCCATCCAGTCTCGTTGCGAGGCGAGTTCCTTATAGTCCAAAGCCGCTACGTGCAGTTCCGGCTTTTTCTCGGCGTCTTTCAGAGCTTCTTCGAAACTCTGACGATATGCGGCGCTCGTCTGTTCCAAAAGATTTTCTTCGAGCGCTTTTTTTGCTCCTTGAAGTTTGAGTAATTCCTCCACGCGCTTTTGCGTGGCCTGGCTTGAAGCATGCGTTTCACGCATATCATCAAGAGCAATTTCTATTCTCGCGATGCGCGTTTCAAGATCACGAAGTTCTTTATGGCTGGCGTCTACGTCTTTTTCTTTGGGTGCTTCCGGTTGTTTTCTCGGTTCCTTGTTGGTATCTCTCGATTTTGCGGAGCTGCGCTCAATCTTTTTAGCGGCCTTTTGTTCTGGCAGACCTTCTTCAAGAAAATCTAAATCCGCCATAGCATCTTCAAGTTCATCTTCGCCAAGTTGCTTATCCCATTTCTCTTTCTGCGCATGAAGCACACGCTTTAGTTGTTCGCGCACAGCCTGTTTTTGCAGGTGTGTTTCCACGGATTCTTTAGGGGATTTTGATTTTTTTGACCGGGGTTTCTCCGCACCGGGCACGCTTGCGGCTCGGCTTGGCTGTTCCGGGTTCTCTATTTTGTGATATTTTTTGGGCATAAAGCTTCGTGAAAGTTGAGAATGGCTAGATCATAGCATAATTTCGCGAAGAATAATAAAAACATCCCCACGAGGGGGATGTTTTTATGCTTTGACCAATTTGGCAAAGACCTCGGGATGTTTCACGGCGATCTCGGCGAGAACTTTGCGATCAAGATCAATACCGCGCTTCTTCAGGTCACCCATAAGTTTTGAATAGGTGGTTCCGTTCAGTCGAGCAGCAGCATTGATACGAATTTGCTGGATGCCACGGTTCATACGCTTCTTCAGCTTGCGGCCGATATAGGCATGGACGCCCGCTTTTGTCGCAGCGGTCTTTGCCAGCTTGATTCGGTTTTTTCGACCCCACATCATGCCCTTTGTGCGGGCTAAGATGTTCTTTCTTCGTTTTACGTGTTGTGTTCCACGCTTGACTCTTGGCATATAGGTTAGATCTTAGGAAGAAGTGACTTGATATTCTTCACGAATGCCACTGAGACAGGAAGGTCGCTGCGCTTATTGCGCGTGACCTTGCTGGACTCTCGGCTGTTAAAATGGCCTTGGCCACCTTTGCGCTTAAGAAGGGTGCCGTTCTTCGTGAGCTTCACGCGCTTCGCAAGTGCCTTGTGTGTTTTTTGCTTCATAGGATTTAGGATTTACGTCCGACGACGGCTGAAACCGTTCCTCCGGATCTGGTAATGGCTTGTTCAACGACAAGAGGATATTTCTCCTCAAGACTATTGATAAATTCTTGGACT
>Ga0100392_1004320_pt1 | contig 12762 bp, 7 predicted proteins | sample CryGeymeta201516_FD_81548 | JGI IMG/M metagenome (GOLD analysis project Ga0100392, IMG submission 81548) | Groundwater microbial communities from Crystal Geyser aquifers in Utah, USA - Crystal Geyser metaG 2015-16 | ecosystem: Environmental > Aquatic > Deep subsurface > Groundwater | place: USA... | reverse complement strand
GTCATAGCGGTTTTCAATATTTAAGGAAGCTCTGGGCTGACGTCAGTGGTTTTGAATTTTTTTACTAACATAATCATCATCACAGAGATTTTGACAACCCCTACTTCTTGGTACTACTAGTACTACTAGATCTGCTAGTAGTAGCTACTGCTACTCTATTAGTAGTAGTACTACCGTGGAAGTCTACTGGTAGTGTACTAGTACATAGTGGTAATTGCAAATCCAATATCTTGACACTCAGTCGTGTATTTGTCCATCCATCGTGAGAATTCTGTTTTGGGGACCAGTTTAAGTAGAGGAGTAGTCTAGTTGCGCCCGCAAGCAAACGGCAAGATTTCCATCAACTCTTTTATTCGTTAAGTAGACTAGTAGTAGTAGTTGTACCAGGTAACAGCGCAGGAGCCACCGCAACTGCGCCGCCACCCAAAAAGAATACACCGTGCAATGGCTGACAGTATTATTTAATTATTTATTTGGGAGAAATAGTACGACGACTTAAAACAATCTTGACATTCAGTCGCATGTACTGGTACACTTTCAAAATGAAAGGAGGGACCCAAAACACCGCTCCGCCGAACAAACAACTCCAACGACAACATCTAATACTAGTACACTACTACTACCAGCATTAGAAGTTTAGTACTTGCACAGCATTATTTAATTTTCAACCAAAAAAATTCCATTAACCAAGAAAATTCCACCATGAAGTTCTTATCCCTTGCTGCCCTATCTGTTCTCGCTACTATTCCAACTGTCGTGGCACAGTCTTGTAAGTTTTCTTGAAGACAGTGTGTAAGGTACTACTAGACTACTGCTAGACGTTTTTGGAGTACTAGGTCTCTAGTAGTACTTTTGCTTCTCGATAGGTTTGATATTTTTTGTCACCTTTCCCCTTTTTCCTCCTGCTCCTGCTGCAGCACTTTTCCTCCGCCACCTCTTTTTCGTATTATTTCTTGTATACTACTCTTGGTAAAACTAACACTGATCCTGCAAACGTATCATGATTCGTTCTGTTTTGGTTTCAAATAAAATCAATAAATAATTTTAAAGGTACTCTCTGTGAGGATGGATCTTCTCCCGAAAATCCTGATGCTCCCCTCAAGAGCGAAGGATCTCCCTTAGATACCTGCATTCAACTGTTTGCTGCTGTGCAAGTTTTGCAAGCCGATTCCAATGATTGTATCAGCGCCAAAGCCGTGGCTACCTATTGCGGGTATGTCGATATAATATCAATATCAATGATCAATCAATATATTTACATTTCTTATATATTCATTTATTTATATGAAAAAATGCGGTGTTTTTTATTCTGTTCATTTTCTCACACGGTCTTCCCTACTTTCACATTGTTTCACAACAGTTGTCCCATTCCGGATGGTGCCTGCCGATTGTGCGGAGGAGATGCCAAAGTCCCCGCTGCCAATATTGATGTAGGACTAGACTATGCCGCATCCGATTACATCGTTTCGGCTCCACCAGGTGAAATGCTTTCCTGTGAAAGTATGGAATCATACTTGCACACGCTCAGTGCCGACGATGAGACATGTGCCGAAATTACTGCGAATGTGACCGATACGTGCTGTACAGGAGCGGAAGATACTACTTCTACTGCCGATGAAAATGAAACGACAGATGAAGAGGAGGACGAGACATCTGCACCTGCTGAACCATCAGCCGCTTCGACAGTTGGAATCACGGGAATTGTCACACTTGGTGCTGCTAGCGCGATGATGATGGTGGTGACTATGATGTAAAAACATTTGAAAAGTTTCCCACTAGTGTGTGTATACATCGTATATCTGGAAAATATTAATCTGCAATTCGACAATTAAAAAAAAGGGCTTGAAATGAATCAAGGACACAAAATATTACATGGCAATGGTGTACGCAGTGAGCTGCTCGCCCGCCTGCATGCCTTGGACTAAATGTTGCAAAAGGACTACCTAAATATTCCAAAGAAAAAAAAACAAAGCTTCTAATTTAGGAAACATTGGTTGTCTTGCTTACCAACTCGACATTCGTCTGCGTTTCTGGAGTCCGATAATCAATTTTCAATTCCCGAGCAATATACAAAGCATCACGCTGAAGCTCTCCTCGATGACGAACAATTTTTCCAAGTTCTTGCCAGGATGCGACATGTTCAACACCAATTTTGTACGTAATGTAGCCATCGCTGCTATCGATTCCATCGTTGGCAAACTGGACGAGACGAGTCCAGATCCGTGGACGATCACGAACGTATTTTTCCATATGTTTCTGGTAGTCGTCCAATTTATCGCGCGGTGCCTCCGAATGAAAGACCATGCGGAAACGGATGATTGCCTTGGGAGATCTGGCACAATTAACAATGCGTGCGTCCGATAAACTTGAATTGTTAATGGTCGAGACCTCGTTGGTAGCTGCGAGACGTAGTGTCGTGGTCGTCAAGTTGATATCTTCGACAATCCAGGTATCGGAAGAGTCTGGTGTTGAAGTTGCCAATCCCGTTGACAATATAATACGATCTCCCAAATCGAACGGACGACGAACAGCAATTGCCAATATACCTTCAATGGTTTTGGCGCAGCTCGGTCCGAGAGCAAAGGCCAGCGAGAGCAGCATGGTGCTCAATGAGACCAACAGTGGCCATAAATCAAGTCCCAGCACGGACATTATGAGAAAGGATATCACAGCAAAGAACAACCCATTAAAGTTCTGTTCCAAGACGGAATCAATTTTGGAAGAGTTGGTCATGGACGCGTTCAAGAAAATGATTTGCCGGAGAACGCTATCGCAAGAGCTCACAAAGGCATTCAAGCTGATTCGATTGTTACTGTCCGGCACGAACAGTCGAAGCATGCCTTGTGCACGTTTCTTGTCTAGTATCCCGTCTTCTCTGTATGCCAATGCTCCAATCACATCAAAATTCAGATCGTCGTCATCGGCGACAGATTCGGGTGAAAATCGTTGAAGCTTCTGGTACACTCGAATAGCAGAACGAACACAGTCCCTTCGATTCTGCGCCGGACCAAACACTTGTGTAAAGGGATATGGATCCCGCATAAACGTGCTGACCTTTTTGAATTGCAGAATATCGAACAAAGAAGTGGACTCGTCTTGAGATGTTTTGATATAATGCGGAGTATCGTAACGGTCGAGAGTAGCCATGACCTGTTCAAAGAGTGTTGTTGGCGTCGTTGTTGTTGTTCCAATAGATTTTCGGGACATTTTCTGTTTTTTCTGCTCATCATCTCTCAAAGCTTGCTCTTTTATTTCTTGCCATTGTTCTGCCTGACTTGTCTGATTCATGTCGTCGTCGGACTCGGTATCGTTCTTGTTATCATTCGATTGGAAAGGATAGGCGGAAGATGAAAACGTTGGAACTTCTGCCATGTAATTGCTGTTTCCCTCCAAATGCACTTGCGATGCCAAGCTGACCTCATCATCATGGACGGTGTTCTTGTTATTGTCGTCTTCGTTGTTTTCGTTTTCGTCGTCATCGTCGTCGTTTTCGTCGTCTTGTTGTTGGATCGACAGTAGCAATTTGTCAAAACCTGGTTTGTCCGTTTCGGCCGCCAGTTCTGCCAATCCGGCAATCAATTGCACTTGATTCATAATGTGTTCCATCTGATCCTTGTAATTGCTCAGCATACGCTTCGAAAGGAATAATGCTACCATGGTCCGCTTGAGTGCCGTGATGGCTCCCACGGCTACCATGATCAACAAGATCCGTCCGTACAGGTCATTCTGGAGGATATTGTCACCATCAGGATTTTGCCGGACAGAAAAAATGGCAATACCGGTCCAATTCAACCAATGCTTACAAAAGGAATGACGACCGTGCAGGACCAGTAAGTTCCAACCACCCCACGAGGCCAGCAAAAAGGGCCATCCTTTGGCCTGCATGGCGGCTAATGCCAAGAATGGTCCACCCCATCGTGCCAGGTAACTGGTACGAATGGCCAGTACTTCCAACAGGATAAATTGGGCACATCGTGCCAGTGCCAGTGTTAATTGGAGTCGGACCATGAAAATCATGTACCATGCCAGTGTGGCCTTGGCATTGGGTAAAAATTCCCAATCCGGATTACCAAAACCATAAAACAACAAAATGGCCGTTACCAGCAGTGGTACAATGCCCAACAAAACCTCTTCCTGCAAAAATTGTATCACACACTGTTGCATCTCGATGGGTCGTAATATAATGTTCCATCGTCGGACCATTGTGCGTACATATAGCTGTAACCGATGTCGTCGCTTCTTCTTTCGATTCTGTTTTCGATCATTATTGATATTATTGTTGTTGTTGTTATCATTATTGTTGTTGCTGTTTAAAAGAAAGGTTTGTTCGTTCGTCATAGGTGCAGCTTTTTCGTCATCCTCCTCCTCCTTCTCGTTGTTAGCATCCTTATTATTATCTGAAGAATGTCTTGCATTGATACTGTTCCGAGTAAGGATGGATTCATCATCTTCTTCATCATCATCATCATCTTCTTCTTCTTCTTCATTAATTTGTTCTTCCATTACCATTGTTTCCAATTGAACGGCATGATCTAAAAATGCATCTTGACTGCTTTTGTTGTTGTTCTCATTATTGTCATTGTTCGTTTGCAGTATATTACTTCTCGTACTGGTACTATTCCGATGTTCTGCATTCTTATTATTATTACTTCTACTACTACTGCTACGACGACGACTACTACTACTGCTCGTGGTAGTAGTAGTATTCTGATTCTGATTTGGTGTGTTCCTACCAATAATGGAGGAGTAATCCATAGAACCGTCATTGTCGTTATTGTTATTGTTATTGTAATTGTCGTCATGATTATCAGTGTCATAATTATTGTTGTTGCTGCTGCTGTTGCTGATTCTTTTACTGGAAGATTTCATCTTTCGAAGCAATAATGGCAAATGAGCAATGCGTTGCAAGGATGTCTTCTTGATGAGACGTTCATCTCTACCTAAGAATCCTATTTTGCTGATTCTCCTATTATTAGTAGTAGTCCTATTACTATTGTTATTGTTATTGTTATTGTTATTGTTATTGTTATTGTTATTGTTGTCCTCCTGATCCTGTTGAGTAGTACTACTCATTGTATGATGTTATTAGTATTGTTGTTATTATTTTGTTGATGCCGAAAAGTGTGGAATTGCGTTCTTATTTTTTAATGGGATCCAGTGATCGGTGATCCGTACTAGTGATAGTACCAATATATTTATTTTATGATGAAAAAGATGAGAGGATGATTACTACAGTAGGTATTATCGTATGTTACGTTAAACTATGCTTCTGAAATTCCTTGCCGTTTGTTTGGTTTCGACCTCTTCAGGAACAGAAAAAATAGATACATCCAAAAAAGATCTTCCAAGACATTTTCTCACAACTACACATTTTAGGGATAGGGTAAAATAAAGATAAAGTAGTTGTTTTTAGGCTATGAGCATCTTCTCTCTCACAGAAATGAATATCCAATGTTTCGCCAACTCATTATATTACTCTATAGTCTTTTGATCTGCAGCCCTGCAGCAGAACTACTTTCAAGCCATCCACCAATAGTTTGAAATAAATATATCATACCTACAATCAATCCTATGTTTTGTAGTTTTTGATCCAACAGAAAAGCATAAGCATTATTATTGTTATTTAGTAAGAATTTTTCATCCATTTTTGTTGGGATATATTATTTTCAGTTGCCACAGTAGTAGAACAGTACCAACACCAGCAACAACAACAACAGCTACTTTTACGAATCAATCGAACCAACGAAAACATTTCCAAAATCTATCATGATGATGTTATCTCGAACGATTCATCATCCGTGCAGATCTACTAGTCGTGTGTTCTCTTCGCACATGCAGAGGGGAACACGTATTTTTTCGTCGGGAGGAAGAAACATTGGTAACAACACTTCCACTACTACTACTAGTAATAGTAGTACTATGACTACTGCACGATTCTATCAGCATCGTACATTTTCGACACCTCCACCTCCTCCACCACAATCACAACCACTCAAAAACACAGCAACAACACCATCATCATCATCATCAAGAGCAGCAGCAGCAGCAGCAGCAGGAGGAGGAGGAGGAGGAGGACCACCGGAACGGGATCAATTTATGAAGAATCGTGGTCCCGTATCGTGGATGTCATTGTTCTTGGTCGGTGTTGCCGCGGCATCGGTCACGGCCTACTACAAGTTAGAGCGAGAGCGACGGTTAGAAACGGCGATGCGAAAAGTCGTATCAAGTGAGTCCGATGGTTGGTCACCCAATCCCGAAGTTCTGGCCAAGCGCAAATTTAAGCGCACACCGTGGGGCTGGTTCCCCGAAGAAGATGCGTTTGGTGCTGGTTAGTGTTACATATATATATATATGTTTTTATATATATATTTTTTGTGTAAATGGATGGATATGGATGGATGGATGGATTGTGTATATCTATTAAAAAAAAGCCTTCCTTGATACGGACTCACTTACATTTCCAATATATTTCTCTCTCTCTCTCTTATTCTCTTTTTTTCTCTTTTTATGTTGACAACCTACGACAGCCGGAAAGCCAGCCATTGGTGGTCCTTGGACATTGATTGATTTGGATGGGAATATGGTAACCAGTGAACAATTCAAGGGCAAATGGTTGCTCTTGTATTTTGGTTTTGCACGTTGTCCGGATATTTGTCCATCGGAAATGGTCAAGGTGGGTAAAGTGATGGATACCCTCAAAGAAAGGCATCCACAATTGCACAAAAATATTGTTCCCGTTTTTGTCAGTGTCGATCCGGCACGAGATTCTCTCAAGGCCCTGCGAGAATATGGGAATGATTTTCATCCGTCCTACATCTTCCTGACGGGTGCACCGACCCAAGTCGAAGCCATGGCCAAAAAGTATCGCGTCTACGTGAGCAAGGCCGATGAAACAGAAGACGGTGATTACTTGGTCGATCATTCTATTGTTATTTACTTTCATGATGACGACGGTGATTTGGCCGATTGCTTTACTCAATCGATGCGTCCATCGGATGTGGTCGAAAAAATTGTGGAACGCATGACATTTGTTCCGACCTATTAAAGAGAAATCACACACGCACACACACACACACACGCACACAATGAAACATATTGCACGCAAACGACACACACACACACACACAAAAAAAAAAAAATCAACACGTCTTTTATATTGATTTATTTAGTAACATCAGTGTAATGGTGCTCCGTTGGTGTTATTGTTGTTGTTGTTGTTGATTGTGTTGTTGATTGTGTTGTTTGTTTGTTGATTGATGTTGTAATAGGAATGTTAAACCATTGTGTGTTGTTAGGTTTGCAATATCGATCAGTGGTTCCTGTAAGGCCCACGCCAACAGTGCTACAGCACCAGCTGTACCTGGTAACACATCCGATGGATGAGACACATCGGATTCGCACAATAATCGATTTCGTGGTATCGAACGAATGACATTTCTGGTCTGTTGGTTTAGAACTGTTTCAGATAAACACATTCGTACATTGATCCAATGACTAAATCCAAAGTACAATAGTGGTAATCGTTCTTGTTCTTGGTGTTGTTGATTCTTTTTCTTTTTGCGATCATTAGGACCTTCACCAAACATTGTAGCTTCCCATTGTAGTAACATTTTCACATGATGTTCTGTTCCTGTAAAGGAATGCATTGCCATGGTAGGTGGCAGTATTGGTAGCGTATTACCAGTTCCATTATTATTATTAGTACTACGAGTGTTGTTGATCACAGCAGGAAAGGTTCGTTTCAATATGTCCAATAATACATTGTGCTGCTGGACACAATGCATTGAAACAGGTCGCTGATACTTTGCTGCCAGTAACAATTGTTCCGTAAATATTTGACGCTGCAATTCATACCCATATTGCTTACCGCGATGATGAAATCGTGCCGATTTGGCCATCTTATCCAGTCCTACTTCACCCACAACAACTATGATTGATGATGATGATGATGATGATGATGAATAGTGTTGTAACAATTGTTCCAAACGATCTTTCCAAGACGTATCGTAATAGTAATTGTTGTTGTTGTTGTTGCCGTCGTCATCACAATAGCGATCATTCTTCTCGTCCTCCTCCTTCTTAGTGGTACTACTATCTTGTTGTACAGTAAGATTTCTGTTACTGCTATTGTCATTATTTGGTATCGTATATTCAATGGTGCTTGTATCACCAACATAATGGTTCCCATTCCCATTCCTATCTGTAGTGCTAGTAGTACCACCGGTACCAGCTTGGTTGGTGGTAGTAGTAGTAGTAGTAACATACCATGGATGAATACCCAAACCCAAAAATCGTGTAGAATTTAAAATAGTATCATTATCATCCTTATTCGTTGTATTATTGGATGTACTGTTGTTGTCATTGTCATTGTTGCTCGTTGCAGTCGTCTTCGCGTTTGTAGCGTACGCAATGGCTTGTGACCAATCGGCTGGTTCTACAGCCATGGTAACCGAAACAATGGACAATGGATGGTTGCCGTAGGTGGTTGTTGTTGCTGTTGTTGTTTTTGTTGTATCATATACATGTTGTGGTCGTTGAAAATGAGCATGATTGTGAGTGTCTACTAAACATAATGGTACTTGTGTTTGCTGCTGCTGCTGCTGCTGCGCATACTTGGTAAGTTGATCAAGGGCTTCCTGAGGTGACAACATCCTGATACTGTTATCGTCCGCAACGACAACGCTTGAATTCGATGATTCCATTTTGGATGTTGGAAGAAACAAATTGTCTTGGAAAGGCAATGCTGTACCACCACCACCACCACCACCACCACCACCACCACAGCAACAAGGACAATAAAGAGAACGTGTCGATGTAGCAGCAGCCGCAGCCGCAGCCGCAGCATCCTCATCAGAAGCATTGTTCGTAGTCTTAGGAGTTGCACGAACGACAGAACCAGTACTACCAGTAACAGCAGCCGTATCAGTACAATCAGTAGCAGTAGAAGTAGTACCACTTTCCTTGGTAGTATATGTTGTCATTATAATGAATGACCGGATATTTGGATCACCTGTCTTTTGTCTTCCAGTCAGTTTTGATCCGTTAGAGGTCTGTCAGATGAAACGTTTTACAGATTCCAAAAAGAGGAGGAGGGAGGCAGAGAAGACAGACAGGGAAGAAGAAGAAGAAGAAGAAGAAGTTGTAGTCGTAGATATAATAATAATACAGTGTAAGTGTGTTTGCTTTGTTTTGTTTGTTACCAGGTACTAGGTGCTAGTATGTTGTTGTATGAATTCAAATTTGATTCTCGATGGTCTACGCTTTCTCAACTTCGAATGGTTTTGTTTTTCGACTAGTCTAGTAGTCTAGTAGTTCTACGTACTGCATTATTTTAAGAATTTTAAAACCCGTAAAATATATATTATTTTAAACTTTACATTCCTCATTTTGTGTGCTGGGCTTACATAGACTAATAACTCTACCTGGTATGGCTTTTCCATCATTTTATTTATCTTTGGTGGAAAAGCAAAGAAAAAAAACAGACACTACCAGTAGACTACTCGTCATCAGGAGGAGGAGTATCGTAGAATACACTGTACTCATTGCTTCGATATACTACAGTATTGAAGAATGACTGACAGTGCTTCGCAGCTGTTTGGCTTTTTAATATTATTATCTCCCTCTCTACTACGTAGTAGTAGGAGCCAACCGCCTGCCCAGAATACTCCAGATTATTCTATTGCTACGGTACCTGTATTTGTTTCAGTAGTATTCCCGAATAGACTGGTAGAAGAATAGTGTACCTAGTAGTAGTATTCGAATAGTTAGGATGAGCTGCTACTGGCACTCAACTACTAGACTGGCTGTTACTACGGCTACTACTACTCGTAGCTACTACTGTAGTTGCAGAGATATCGTGCCCTCCACGGCCTTTCACGTAATAAAAATATCGCCTACAACCACACGATCAAATAATAGATTCTCCGCACGCAACTAGACTACTCGAGTAGAAGTAGACTACTACGATAGTAGTGTGATTAAGGGCGCGTGCAACCAGATCTTCTTGACCTAAATAGTTGAGAGTTCCAAATTCACACAATTTTGACGTTGTATATTACTACTACACACGTCTCATTATTAAGTGAAGTACAGTGTGGGTGGTTCATTCATCAGCAAGGCTAAAGAAAAACGTGTCGTACACGCGCCAAGAAAATAATTTAAATAATACGAATGAGAATACCTGCTATTCGTTTCTCCCACACTAAACTGGTGCATCCCTGTCCTCATAATTTCGAAAAAGATCTACTCCTACCTGGTACCAGAAATCACAAATACTAGCAAACCATCTTTGGTGACAACAGCAACAGAAAGCACAAAACAGAAACATCAACAGATAGTCCATTCATTTAAAAAAAAAAACACGAACAAAAAATAATGAATGTCAATGGAATGATTGTTGGACTCTTGTCCCTCTTGCCCTTGGTGGCTTCGCAAGATTTTTGCACAGCCGTAAACAATACCTTCACCGTCAAATTGAACCTTCACGCTTCTGAACTTGGTACGTTTTTTCCCTTCTTGTAATAAACAGCAGGCGGAAGTGAATCCCGTCCCCTTCGTCGTGATCCTCACCATTGAATTGTTTATCTGCATAATGAAATTCTTACATTATATGTATGCAGGCTATTTCCGATTTGAAGAATGCGGTGACGCTGTCAATCCCACCCTTGGTATGGAAATTGGCCAAACGTATACCTTTTTGCAAAAGGATATTACCAACTATTTCCATCCCCTGGGTTTTGCTTACTTTCCCGGTACGTTGCTCTTAGGTCTCTCGTCCTTCTTGTGAATCGATTCGAAACAATTCTGTTTTCTTACCAACAGTTGCTGCTATCCGACGGAATATTCTTCCCGGAATATTGTTCTTTCATCATCAGACGGTGCTCACGAGGGCGTGGACGAACTAGAGCCAGGTATTGCACAAGGGTGAGTCGATTTTTGTGAGCATGAAAAAGGAAATTGCAGTACTTATTCATTGTTGCTCAAATTTTGTTTCTTTACCTGCCCCCCGCCGTCCACCTTCCAAACGCTCCGTCTCGCTGCACCAGTACTGACCAATCTTGCGCTGCTACTAGCACTTGCCCCGCACCCATGTACTTTAAGGACGGTGCTTATTTGGGAACCTATTCGAACCAGCCATCAGCAGTTACCAAAAGCACTGGTCAAGACAACTTTGGACTCGATGACTACGAGCCACTCTTTTTCCATCCCCTCCCCGAATGGTCCGAGAGTGAATTCCACGTTCAACTCAACTTTGATGACACTTCCTATGAAAAGGATATTTTTTACTTTTGTCATGTACGTACATGTGATTTTTTTTTCTTGGCATGTTGTTCACACTATTATGATCTGTGTGTCCGGGGTCCTGATGTTTTCTTTTTCTCCTTCATGGATTGCAAAAAAATCGAAAAGATTCACAATATGATGTCGGGACGAATCAAGCTTCTTCAGAATGGGCAACCCATTTCGGTAGACGATGTGCCCGAAATCCCGTACGACTATGATGTTCCTGGAACCTTTGATGAAACGTGTGGAACGCATGGTCTCGATGATTGGCAATTGCCACATCCCGAATGTCCCGCGGAATTTGTTTGTGATGTTCCTGCCGAAGGCCCGAAGAAAGATTTTGCCGATTGCATCGATGCTATGAATTGTCACATGATGGCCGGCATGACGACCAAAATGACCAGTCAATCCGAGATTGCACTGTTCATTCATCAAATGATTCCTCATCACCAGAATGCTGTGAATATGGCAAAGACGCTCTTGCATTCGGGTGCATTGGATGGTTGTACCGATGTCACAAACGATGAAGATCCCCTGTGTGTCATGAAGGTCATTATGTACCATATTATCAATGGACAAAACCACGAGATTCAATCCATGCGTGGAGTCTTGGAAAGTTTGGAATTGCCCGCCAGCGATGATTGTACTGTGGAACTGGGTCAACAAAAGGAAGACACGACACAGTCCCGGGCTCTCCAGGGTGTTGCTGCCGGTGCCACTGGTGTCCTTTTGGGAGCTGCGGCTCACTTGATGTAAAGAAGAAGAAGAAGAAGAAAACGGACAATGTCAGCAAGTCCCTTGGAAAGTCCTTTGGATAGTCCCTGTTGTAGCATGAGTATTTGGTCCACATCTGTATTGTAGTGAAGAGTCTTCGTACTTTCCAATTTTACTCTTTTTTGGTTCTAACTGAGAATAAGAGAAAAACCCATGATACTGCAAGCATCCTACTAGTTAGCTAGACCAAGAGAGGAGTCGTAGCAGAGTAACTTTCTCCTCTGTTGCCCACACCAAAGAAATCCCCAAGTGCTAGACTCTAGCTAGTAGAGAACCGAAAATGTTGTCGATATGGCAGTGTGGCTGAAAGCTGCAGTCGTTCACCATGAGACAGTCCCATTTTTATAAATAAAACTTTGAAGCACATTTTCTCCAGACTAAAAGCAACCACTACTTCATTTCACCAGCTGAACTAGACTAATCAACTGTTTTTTTTTTAAAAGGCCTTGAACTGCAAGAAAGTGCTACAGTACTCAACAAATTTAGAATGTTAACACCAGTGGTTGGAGAGGAAAATCTTTTATTACGGTCAGTGACGTTTGAGACAACAATCATGTACTGGTACGTTACAAACTTTGATGATACTAGTAGTAGACTCATATGTTGTCACCAATCGAGGGATATCCCTACCCCGGGAATTGCAGAATTACCCCGGGATAGGGAAAAACACATTCCCGGGGTTGTTTTTGGAAGTAGCATTTGTTG